>Ga0316193_10000304_pt1 | contig 29263 bp, 24 predicted proteins | sample MerIslsedime2_MG_FD_207735 | JGI IMG/M metagenome (GOLD analysis project Ga0316193, IMG submission 207735) | Coastal sediment microbial communities from Maine, United States - Merrow Island sediment 2 | ecosystem: Environmental > Aquatic > Marine > Coastal > Sediment | place: USA: Maine... | reverse complement strand
CACGAGACCTTCGGTAATATTCTGGCATTTGCCGGTTCTTTTCCGCAACGGGAAATGGGGGTCATGCTGGTTTCGGATATGTACAGGGCGATTGGGCAGGAGATTTTCAGTGTACCGCAATTTTCCAAGTGGGCGAATATTGTGGCGGATGTGATGTTGTACGATAGTTAAGCTGCCTGTTTCGCCCTAAAGGTCGAGGTACTTTTCAGCTTCTTCTTTCGCCCTGTGGGGCGAGGCACTTTCTCTTGCTTGCCCAAGAGAAAGTACCCAAAGAGAAGGGCACCCGGTGCACTCATCGGCTCACGCCGATGCCCTGCGTTCCTCGCCATACCGGGGGCGTGCACAACTCGCTACGCTCAAACAGGGCGCACGCCTGATCCCGGCGTGGCTGCGGTACTCGGTGAGTGCAGACGGGTCTGGGGGGGTGAATTTCACGTCCCGTCTGGCGCAGCCGAGCATCGCAGTGAAGTCCGGATGACGCTCGCGCCCTGTTTGAGCGTAGCGAGTTGCGCGAGCGCCGGGCTTCGCGAGAAGCACAGGGAACCCGCGTAGCGGGCCAGCCTCCGGGTTCGCCTTTCTTTTGGTACTTTTCTTTGGCGACGCAAAGAAAAGTACAGGAACGCTTGGGCAAACAAGAGAAAGTGCCTTGCCCCGCAGGGCTAAACCCGTAGCAAAAAAAGCAGATCGCCCTTCAGGGCGAAACAAATGGCAAAATACCCCAATGAGCGATGAAATCGAAACCAAACTCTCTGCAGCCCGCACCCGCCTGATACTCGACCGCCCATTCCTCGGTGCACTGGTACTGCGGATGCCCATGAAACCGGCAGATCCCAAGTGGTGTGCAACCATTGGTACCGATGCGCGGCATTTTTATTACAACCCTGACTATATCGAAAGCCTGTCACTGGAGCAGACACAGTTCGCACTGGCGCATGAGGCGCTGCATTGTGCCTTGTCGCACTTTGCCCGTCGAGAACACCGGGTAAAGAACCGCTGGGACATCGCCTGTGACCTGGCAATCAATCCGATCCTGATTAAAGAGGGCATGACCGCCGTACCGGGGGCGCTGTACAACATTGGTTATGAAGGCATGATGGCCGAGGAAATCTACCCGCTCGTCAAGGAGAATACCGAGGAGAAGCCACACGATGAGCACTTGTATAGCAATGAATCGGAATCAAAGCGTGACTCGGGGCAACAGTCGACACCCGAGAACAATGAGGATGAGAACGGGGGCAGGGACAGCAACGGCGAGAGTACCGGCGCTGGCAAGACCCCTCCGCCCGATGCACTGAGTGACGCGGAGAAAGAACAACTGTCGATCCAGTGGCGGCAACGGCTTGCGGGGGCGGCGCAGCAGGCCATGCAGGCCGGTAAATTGGCGGGTTCACTACGCCTGCTGGTCGACCACCTGCTGCAACCACAGTTGCCATGGCGTATGTTGCTTGCGCGTTATATGACCGACTCCAGTCGTGATGACTACAGTTACATGCGCCCGTCACGACGCGAAGGAGACGCCATCTTTCCCAGTCTGAGAAGTGCCCAGACGGATACCATGGTGGTGCTCGATACCAGTGGCTCCATCAAGACGGCTGAAATGCAGGAATTTGCCTCCGAGATCAATGCCATCAAGGGACAGGTACGGGCACGCATAACACTGCACGCCTGTGATGCTGCACTCTCGAGCGACGGTCCCTGGGTGTTCGAGCCCTGGGAAGACTTTAAGTTGCCGGGCAAGCTCCGCGGTGGTGGTGGCACCCGCTTCACCCCGGTATTCGACTGGCTGGAGGAGCAGGGCAGTACGCCCGACTTGCTGGTGTATTTTACCGACGCCGAGGGCGAGTTTCCCAAGGTCGAGCCCTGCTTCCCCGTCATTTGGCTGGTGAAGGGGCGGGGACAGGTCCCCTGGGGGCAACGTATTCAGCTGAATTAGCATAAATTACCTCCATCCCCCCATAGTTTTAGCTATCTGGCTATTCTGCAGTCGGACAGGGATAATCCCAGCCTTTCAATAGCGTGTTTGCATCAAGGAGAAAGACTATGCGGGTTATCTTGTTGGGCGGCCCTGGTGCCGGAAAGGGTACACAGGCCAATTACATTAAAGACAAATACAACATTCCCCAGATCTCGACTGGCGACATGCTGCGCGCTGCGGTCAAGGCCGGTACACCATTAGGTGTGGAAGCCAAAAAAGTGATGGATAGCGGTGGACTGGTCTCTGACGACATCATCCTGGGCCTGATTGACGAGCGCCTGAAGGAAGACGATTGCAAGAATGGTTACCTGTTCGACGGTTTCCCACGCACTTTGGCGCAGGCAGATTCCCTGAAGGCCAACGGGGTTCCCGTGGACGCCGTAGTCGAAATCGACGTCGATGACGCTGAAATTATCAGGCGTATGAGTGGTCGCCGTGTGCATCTGTCCTCCGGTCGTACCTATCACGTCACCTTCAACCCACCAAAGGAAGAGGGTAAGGACGATGAAACCGGCGAGCCGCTGATCCAGCGTGACGATGACCAGGAAGACACTGTGCGTGAGCGTCTGAATGTCTATCATGAGCAGACCGAGCCCTTGATCGCCTATTACTCCAAGTGGGCCGAGGAAGGCGGTGAGGGCGCGCCACGTTATGTGAAGATCAACGGTATCGGCAAGGTTGATGAAATCCGCAATGCCATTTTTGCAGGGCTCGACGGCTAATCAGGGTTTGCGTTAGTTTTATCAGGCTTTATGCTTGGAAAAGGCCGGCATATGCCGGCCTTTTCTGTGCAGAGACTTTCGGCCGAATACTTTTTATCGTAGTACTACCCGCTACAGGGCTATACCTGATACAATTTTGCGAACGTCAACTCTACGACGTTGAGCGACTATGGTGGTCACAGATGTTCTATCTGTCCAAGTGGCTGAAATATTTCTAGTAATTAAAAAATAACAGTTATGGCACGGGTGAGCAGGATTAGCTGTATCCAGCCCAGAGCCCACGGATGCGGATACGGGGAAGTCTTTATGGTTGTTGCTACAAACAGACAGGAGAAAATCGATCCATGCGGTGTACGGAAGCTGCTTTACCTGATCGACTCCTTGCGAGACACACCTACCGGCAGTATTATTTACCGGCAGGTCGCAGGCATGATGGATGAATTTTCCAGCAACCAACTGCGGGCCGAGATAGCCTATTCAGGTTTTGTAAATGTCTTGTTGGAATCACTCAATGCCCACCAGGCACCGGGTTCTCTCATCTACATACAAATCAAGCTACTGCAGGCCCGCCTGCAACCGCCGCTTTTACCCACCGAACTCGACAACCTTAGTGACTTTGTTGAGCAGTGCGGTGAACAGATCCTTGATTCGAGTGCGCATGAACCTGCTGCAGTGGTTGAGGCGATCAGTCCGCTGCTGACAGCCTTTGGAATTGATGCGCCAGGAGAGACTTCATACCCGCTAGATGAAGTAGAATCATTTTCCGGAGACGGCGAAAGTACGGTGGCGGCGATAGTGGCCATTCCGAACAACAAGGCCAGGGTGGTTGAAGACCCTGCCCGGGAACCGGACGAGCCGGGCGAAGCCCAGGATGAAGATGATTACCCCAGAAAGGATATTCCTGCCGGGCAGGATCTGAATGCCATCAATCGCAGTGCGCTGGAAGCCCGCCGTGAGGGTATCGAGAAGTTACAGGTCACCCTCGGTCAGCAGGTCATGGAAACCATCACCCAGAATGAAGAATTCGGAGCCATCCTTGAGGTGGTTCTTACGGAATTGCGACAGGCGGAAGATCTCGATGAAATTGAAAACATGCGCTTGACGCTCATCAGCGAAGCCGAAAAATTGATGACAGGACAAAATGAGCTGGCAGACAAACTCGATAGTACCCATGACTACCTGCAACTGATCGAATACGACAGCCGCGAGCTGACAGATGAACTCACCCGCGTTCGCCTGCTCAGCCTGACAGACGAGTTGACCGGCCTTCCAAACCGCCGTGCCTTTAAACGGCGTCTGGAAGATGAAGTGGCACGTGTGCAGCGTTACGGCTTCCCGTTGTCCTTCACTCTGATCGACCTCGATCATTTCAAGGTCATCAATGACGACTTCGGACATGCGGCCGGTGATGAGGTGTTAAGGGTTTATTCCAGGAACATTCTATCCATCTTTCGCCACCATGATATGGTTGCGCGCTACGGTGGCGAAGAGTTTGCCGTGTTGCTGCCGAATACCGACTGTGATGGTGCAATACGTGCACTCAACAAGGTCAGGCGCCGTGCCAGTGAGACGCGCTGGCAGATCAATGGTACGGTCTCGAAAGTGCCTACTTTCTCCGCCGGTGTATCACTCTACAAGCCCGGCGAATCCGCCAGTGCCTTCATAGAACGCGCCGACAAGGCACTTTACCGTGCCAAGCACCTGGGCCGTAATCGTATTGAACTGGATATCACCTACAGCAAGGGTGAGGACGCCACCCCGCGTCGCCGCAGTACAGACAACTAGTGTGGTGTAACGAATAACGCGCACCTGTCAGAGGCCCACAAATGAGCCAGGAAAAGGCGCAGCCTGCAGTTAATGGTTATTCCCTTAACAAGGGCTGCAACGCCGTTTTGGGTCATTTGTGGGCCTCCCTTCGGGCGAGACGAGAAGCCGTCATCTGCGGTGTTGCGTCTCTTGGAAAGGGCACGCCATTGCCGGCGAGACGCGCCTTGCAGCTAACGGCTTCTCGTCTCGCTGATAGGTACACGTTATTCGTTACACCACACCAGTCCCCGCTCGCCATCCCCGTTTTATAGCCTGTATAATTGTGTCTCCCATTCTTACTAAGGACGCACCCGATATGGCTACTGTTGATCTCACCCACGAAAACTTTATAAGTGCGATTAGCGATAACGACATCGTGCTGGTCGATTTCTGGGCGACCTGGTGTGGGCCGTGTCGTCAATTTGCACCGGTGTTTGAAACCATGTCGGAATCGCATCCTGATGCTGTGTTTGCGAAAGTAAATACTGAGGAGCAGCAGCAACTTGCAGCCCAATTTCAGATTCGCTCAATCCCGACACTCATGGTTTTCAGGGAACAGATTATCGTGTTCTCGCAACCCGGGGCACTGCCGCCGGCCGGCCTTCAGTCGGTCATAGAAAAGGTTGCTGCGCTGGATATGGACGAAGTGCGCAGACAGATCGCCGAGCAGACGGACAAAGAGGAGGGGGCGGCATAATGCGAATTGTTCTGCTGTTGATTTGGGCACTGGCTGCCTCGTCCGCTGTACGTGCAGACGAACCGCCGCTGCGCTATAACCAGGTTCGTTTACAGGCACAGCAGAGCGAATCAGTCAGTAACGACACCATGCACGTGACGCTCAACACCTATGCAGAGATGCAGGACCCGGCAAAGCTGGCTGCACGCATCAACCAGGAAATGGACTGGGCGCTTGAGAAGGCGAAGCAATACAGTGAGATCAAGGTCAGTACCGGCAGTTACCAGACCTGGCCGGTGACCCGGAAGGAAGTCACAACCGGCTGGCGCGGGCAGCAGAACCTGACGCTGGAGGGCCGGGATACGGAATTGCTTAGCCAGCTGACCGGCGAGTTACAGAAAAAACTGAAAATCAAATCCATGAGTTTCTCGGTGTCCGATGAGAAACGCATTGCCGTTGAAAATCGCCTGATCGATGCTGCCCTGAATGCATTCAAGGTGCGCGCACTCATTGTGGGTGAAAACCTGAATGCCAGGGGCTATCGTATCGTGGATATCAATGTCGGCGCCTCGGCACAGCGTCCGCCCGTCATGTACCAGGCAAGAGTTGCGACCATGGCTATGGAGTCGAACGACTCTGTTGCCGTTGAAGGGGGGGAAAGCGATGTGCAGGTCTCGGTCAGCGGTACCATAGAACTGGATATTCCCTAACCGTAATTCCGGATCCCCGCATTCACGGGAATGACGAATTATTTGGCTTCGTTCTCCAGCGCCTTTGTCGTGATATCGTTGTACAGGCTCGCCATGCGTGCAGCCAGATCATGCCATTCCGGATGCCTGTCAAGCAGCGGCTTTACCTGCCCGACATCACCAAGTACTTCCTCAAGAAATTCAATGTCCAGGTCGTTGAGCACCTCACCGCGGTCAACCTTTTCCTGCAGTTCCAGGGCAACCGGAAGTCTTATCTTTTCGAGTCGTTCGGCCAGCACCTGGATGAGTGCGGCATCTTTTGATGATTCAGTCATGTGTCCTCAATCTGTTCGCCTTCAACCAGGTCCGGTTCACCGCAATACCTGGCGATCTCGGTACGTGCGGCATTGCGCAAGTTCAGTGCAACCTGCCATCCTTCGCCTGACGGGGTTATGGGAGGGCGTATTGTAACGTTTATTTGGCCCCGGTGGGGGAACCAGTCCGAGCCGCGTACAATTTCACGTGCACCACGGATGGCAACAGGTATTATCGGGATTTTGGCGCGTGCGGCGGTAACAAATGCACCCATACGAAATGGCTGTAAACCGGGGAAGGTCGTAAAGGTCCCTTCCGGGAAAAAAACAATCGTTTGGCCACCCTGCGCTTTCTGGGTGATCCGGCGAACATCGCTGGCACCCTTGTGACCGTTAAAGCGGTCAACAAACTCGACTCCGAAACGTTGCAGTAACATGCGTACGGGCATAATCCGCGCCAGTTCTCCTTTAACGATAAAGTGAATCGGAATATCCAGTGCAGCCGTGACGATAAATCCGTCAAGGTAGCTGGTGTGATTGGCAACAATGATGTGAGCATGGTCGTGCTCCAGGTATTCCTGGCCAGTCACCCGAAGCGGTGTAAAGGTCATAAAAAAGAACAGTCGAGCACCGCTGTGTGCCAGTTTGCGCCGCCAGCTTTCAAAGGGTGCAAGCACCACGAGCACCCAGGTGAGCAGGCCGACGGTGGCAAAGACTGACCAGCTATAAAGGGTATAGAGCCATTCGCCGAGGCTGTGATGAGGCGCAGTGTCATCCGCTTCCTCCGCCTGTCCAAACGAACCCATTAACGCATTATCGGTGTCGTTGCTGTCACTGACTGCAGCGAATTGATTCCTTTCGCCAGTGTGGCTATCAAGGATGACCTGCAGGAGTTTGTTCGGTGTGGTCGCGCCTGCGACCGCGTCTTCATTCAGCTTTATACTCAGTGAAGACTCGACCCGCGTACACAGTTCCATGCGTGCCATGCTGTCCAGGCCAAGCTCTTTTTCAAGGTGGGTGTCGGGGCTAAAATGCAGGTTCTTCCAGCGCGGATGCACCTCGCCTACCAGGCTGCGTATAACAGACAGTAGTGACTTGATGTCAGGTGCTGTGCCCGGGGCGGGGCTGTTGTCCGGTACGCTCATATAGACGAATATGCTAATGTAAAACACCCCTGAATCAAACCACTGATGTTACGGTATGGCATAGATGACAGAGATTTCCAGGAGTGACTCATTGCCCGCGGAGACGCGGCGGGTAATTGAACAGTTTACCGATGCCATGTGGATGGAACGTGGCCTGAGCCGCAATACGCTGAGCGCGTATCGAAATGATCTGTCTGGCCTGGCAGCCTGGCTGCAGCAGCAGGGAAAGACACTGAAGGCGGCACAGCGGCAGGATTTGCTCGCTTACCTGTCAGTCCGGGTCAGTGACGGTGCAAAACCCAGGACCACGGCGCGACTGTTGTCATCCATGCGGCGCTTCTTCCGCTACCTGATTCGTGAAGGACAGTTGCAGGAAGACCCCAGTGTGCGAATTGACACGCCACGTATTGGCCGGCCACTGCCGGATACATTGAGCGAGAGCGAGGTGGAAGTCTTGCTGGATGCTCCGGATGAAATCGATACGCTGGGTCTGCGTGATCGCGCCATGTTTGAACTACTCTATGCCTGCGGCTTGCGGGTTTCCGAACTGGTTAACATGACAACCGATCAGGCCAGTCTGACTCAGGGTGTGGTGCGGCTGGTCGGCAAGGGCAGTAAGGAGCGGCTGGTGCCTATGGGCGAGGAGGCGGTGGACTGGCTACAGCGCTATCTGGATGACAGCCGCCCGGAACTGGCTGCTGGCAGTACCGCGAAGCAGCTGTTTATTACCCGCCGTGGCAAGGGAATGACACGCCAGGCCTTCTGGTACCGGATCCGTCATTACGCGGTAAAGTCTGGTATAAACAAGCCCTTATCGCCGCACACCCTGAGGCACGCGTTCGCGACCCATTTACTCAATCACGGTGCTGACCTGCGGGTAGTGCAAATGTTGCTGGGGCATAGTGACCTGTCGACGACACAGATATATACTCACGTGGCTCGTGAGCGATTAAAGGAATTACACGCACAACACCACCCGCGCGGTTGAATCTGACCAATCCGTTCTGGCATGAAACTTAGTCCCCGCTTGCAGTGTCCGAGTGTGGTGTAACGAATAACTACCGCAAGTAACTACTACAGGATTTATTATGAATAAACGATTTACAGGTATATGTCTGCTGTTTCTGGGTATGAGTCTTTTCAATCCCTCCGTTGCCGAGACCAGCACGCAGGAAGCCATCACGAAATCACTCAGTAGTATTTTCCCCGGCGTCACTCCCGACGAGATCACGCCCTCTCCCATGGAGGGCGTATCCGAAGTCCTGATTGGCCCACGTCTTATGTATATCAGTAATGACGGTAAATATCTGTTGCAAGGCAGCCTGATTGACCTGAAAACCCGTACCGATATCAGCGAAGAGCGTCGCAACGGGATCCGCCTCGATGCCCTCAAGGAGCTGGGCGAAGAGAAGATGATTGTCTTCCCTGCCAAGGAGCAGAAGCACACCATTACGGTGTTCACCGATATCGATTGTGGCTACTGTCGCAAGCTGCACGGTGAGATGGACAAGTATAATGCGGAAGGTATTACCGTGCGCTACCTGATGTTTCCACGGGCCGGTGTTGGCTCACCTTCCTATAACAAGGCTGTGACGGTCTGGTGTAGCAAGGACCAGCTGGATGCCATGACACGTTCCAAGTCGGGTGAAAACCTGCCGAATGCCAGCTGTGACAATCCCATCAAGGAAGAATATGAGCTCGGCCAGCTGCTGGGTGTTCAAGGTACGCCGGCTATCATCATGGAAGACGGCGCCATGTTGCCGGGTTATGTCCCTGCTGCCCGGTTGGCCAAGGTGCTGGAAGCCGGCTCCTGACGACAAGGTTGCCCCTGGCCTGTTGTGTAGGAGCGCTTCGCAAGCGCGATCGGAATAATCGATGGAATCGCGGATGCGATCCGCTCCTACGTCACTATCCAGTATTCATGGCTATCAGTGCAGCAGGTTAAACAGTTTGCGTCGGTAACGGTTGACCAGTTCCTCCTGGTCTTCCAGCAGGTCAAAGACCGCCAGCAGGCCCTTGCGGCCGGCATCGTCACGGAAACTTCGATCCTGCTGCAGTAGTTGCATGAAGGTCTCCAGCGCGTTCTCCATCCGGTCGTTCATTACGTACAATGCACCCAGTTGGTAACGTGCCTCCAGATCGTCGGGGTTGTTGCTGACGGTGCTCTCAAGATCAGTCACAGGGGGAGCCTCCCGGGTAACCATCGCGAACTCGAGCAGGGCACTCAAGCGCATCGCATCCTTTTCATCACGCACATCACGGGGTAATGAGGCGATCAATGCCGCCGCCTCTTCCAGCAGGCCAAGTTTCATCTTGAACGCTGCATAATCAAGCGTCAGCTGGTGATTGTCCGGCTCTGCAAGGTGCGCTGCATGCAGCAGGCTCACTGCCTCGTCGTGATTACCCTGCTGCCAGGCTGTCTGCGCACGGGCACGGATCGTGTCGGATTCACGCTCAATATGGCGGTCCAGCAGGATGCGCAGCGTTGCCTCGGATTGTGCGGCCAGGATTTCTTCGACCATCTCGCCGTGTTTGTACAGCCGCATGGTCGGCAGACTGCGTATGCCGTGCGCCTTGGCCAGCTCGCGTTGTTCGTCTGTATTGACCTTGGCGAGTACGAACTTGCCGTCATAATCATCGACCAGTTTTTTCAATACCGGCATCTGCATCTGGCAGGGGCCACACCAGTCGGCCCAGTAATCCACCAGCACCGGGACCGTGCCGGAACGCTCGATGACCAGGTTGTCAAAGGTCTCATTGGTTACATCAGTTATATTCTGCAAGTCATTCATATATCAGGTACCCGATTGCCGCTAATAAGTGTCTATTCATAAAGGCTGTAATTTCTCTCGCCAAGACGCAAAGACGTCAAAAAAGAATTTTAACTTTGCGATCTTGGCGTCTTAGCGAGAGTTATTCTTTCTGGATGGACAATATTAATTATGCCGAGGCAGGACCATCCATCGCAACCAGTTCCCCGCAGGCGGTAAATAACAGGAACGGTTTAATGGTCATATGAGGCCAGAGCTTTGCCACACCGTTGGCATATAAACGCATTTGCTCCCTGTAGGTGTCGGTTAGCCGGGGCAGGGACTCGGCATCTGCCCATCGATGTGTCTTGTAGTCAATGATGCAGGCAGTTCCGTTGTTGACGATCAAACGGTCAATGATGCCATACACCAGGTGGTCCCCATCCAGGTATTGAATCGGGACCTCGTTAAAGGCCTGTTGGTACCGGGTCTGATCGAACAGGAAAAGCAACTGTGGATTCCGGACTGTGTGCAGGGCCTCCTGCCACCAGGCCTGACATTCCGGATCAGATGCCTCACGTTGCAGGCTGTTGGCTACCGCAGTCGGTATGCTGTCCGGGTGTGGGGCTTCCTCGCCGCTCAGCTGCTCCAGCATCAGGTGAATGGCGGTGCCACGTTCGCGGCCATCTTCATCGCCGTTGTCCATGGTCGTGGCGTGCAAGGCACGACTCGGAGCGATCAGTCGCTGACTCTTTTCGACATGCAGGGTTTTCGATAAACGCGGATCCGGTGTGCTCGCAGCGGCGGTGGTGTCCGGGAGCGTGCTGACATCCCGGATGGTACCGGTTTCATGGCAGGGATTGCCCTCAACAGTAGGCTCCCAGTTCACCAGTGCCTGCTGGATGAGGCCATACCAGCTATCTTCATCGGCTGATTCTTTTTGATTTCCCGAGATGAACAGGTATTGCCGTGCACGGGTAATGGCGACGTAGAGTAGATTGGCCTCTTCGCGCAGATCATCCCGGGCCTGGTGATCAAGCAAGCTGCCAGTGACTGAATCCTGTTTCGTCTTGCTGCTGGCCAGCAAAAAATGCAACGGCCTGTCCCTGTCCCGGGGCCAGTCAACCAGTGCACCATGTGCTGAGCGTGATTGCTGCCTGGCTGCGGTATCGGCCAGAAAGATGACCGCTGCTTCCAGGCCCTTTGCCCCGTGAATGGTCATGAGTCGCACGCGCTGCGAATCTGCTTCTTCCGGTGCACTTTCATCCGGCTGGTCATTTTCAGACTGGCGCAGGCGATTGAGCTGGTCCAGGAAGCGCGGCAGGCTGGGGTAGCGGCCATTGTCGACTTCCAGTGCCAGTTCTATAAACCGGGTCAGGCTGGCATGGACCCGGGGTTTCAGGGCTTCCGGGAAGGCGGCTTCGTAGCGCTGGAAGACCTCGGCCTCGTGGAAGATACGGTCCAGCAGGTCGTGTACCGGGATCTGTCCGGTGAGTGTGCGCCAGTGCTTCAGTTGGGCGTAGATCGCTGCAAAGGGTGTCTGGTGTGCTGTGGACGATTCGGCCAGTCCGGCCAGTCGTTCATACCAGGTGCCGGTACCGGCCGTGGCCAGTGGAATCAACTCCTCGCTGGACAAGCCAAAGACGGGCGAACGCAGTACCTGTGCCAGCGCCAGATTGTCGTAGGGTGAGATCAGTATATTCAGCAGACATTCCAGGTCGTGCACTTCCAGGTTGTCGAGCAGTGCACCCTTGCTGTCACTCAGGTAGGGGATTTGTAAATCCCGCAGTGCCTGCTCATAGGCGCTGGCATGGGTGCGCTGCCGCAACAGAATAATGATGTCACCATAAGCCAGTGCACGGGTCACGCCGTCTTTTGTCACCGCTGTATTGTTTTGTATCAGTGCCTGTATCCTGGACGCGATTAGACTGGCCTCATTGGCGTAACGTTGATCTTCATGGATTACGCGCGGCGCATGTAAGGGGTTGCGCAACACCGTTTCCTCTGCACTTGCAGAAGCCGCCGCTGTCATCAGTGGCAGCAGCTCGACACGTCCATATATGTCCGGCAACCAGGTGGTGTGTTTGTTGAAGCCATCGAGTCGTTGCAGCAGTGGCTCCGAGCCAAAGACCGCGTTGACACAATCGACAATGGCCTGTGCAGAACGCCGCGAGGCGTCCAGCGGGTAGTTGTGTGCCTGCAGGTTCTCGCGCAACCACTCGGAGGCCTCGCCCAGCAGGGCCGGGTTGGCGCGGCGAAAGCTGTAGATAGACTGTTTTTTATCGCCGACCAGGAACACCGAGCGTGCACGATCATCCTTACCGGCCGCGAGTTCCTGCAGTAACGGTAGCAACAGTCGCCACTGGGTCGGATTGGTGTCCTGGAATTCGTCGACCAGTAAATGATCGATGCGTGTGTCCAGCTTGTACTGTATCCAGCTGGCGTGGCTGCTCTGGTTTAATAATTCGCAGGCCTTCCATTCGAGGTCGGAGAAATCCAGCAGGCGCTGTTCCTGCTTGATGCGTTGATAATGTGTCAGCAACTGCATGCCGGCGGTGATCCACGCAACAGACGTAGTCAGTGTGTTGTAGCGGGCCTTCCGGTCCTTGATGTCCAGCAGTGCATCACAGATCTGTTCATGCAATTCAATGAAGGTCTGTTCATTCTGCTCACCGAGACGCTTGCATTGTGCCTTGCCGTATTTTCTGCTGCGCGGTTTTCCTTCCCCGGTCAGGAACACCGGTGTAATGGTGTCGTAGAATTCATCTGGTCCCACGGAGGCATCGAGTGCCGCGGTGAGCATGTCGGCCTGTTTGGTATTAGTGGCTGTAGTGTTGCGTGCCAGCAGACGGCAAAATGTTTTTAGCCGTGCCCGTTGGCTATCATCCGGAAAGTTGCCCAGCGGGTCCTGTTTGCTATTGATATCCAGCAACTGCTCCAGCTGGCGGGTGGCATACGACAGCGGCTCTGACTGTCCCTGGATATAAGCCCACCAGTCGCTGCGATGTGACAAAAAGGAGCGCAGCGCTGTCTGGGTATTGCCAAGTCCGTCGCAGCCTTCGGTCAGCTGATCCAGCGCCTGGTTGATCGGGTGGTCTTTATTACTTGATTCGTTAACCAGTGCATCCCGGGCCTGCTGCTCCAGCAAGCCGGTGGCTTCGCTGAGTTCAAACCCGGGAGAAATACCGGCCTCCAGCGGGAAGCGCTGCAGCAACTCCTGGCAAAAGGCATGGAATGTGGTCGCACGCAGGGTGTAGGGATTAAAGAGGTTTTCTTCATACAGTTGCCGCGCCCGGATCCGGGTGTCTGTATCTGGTTGCATGCCACACTCTTCCAGCATGCCATCCAGTGCTGTTTCATCTGCACACATGAGTGCGTGAAGTCGTTCGGTGACACGCTGTTGCATTTCCGCAGCCGCCTTGCGGGTGAAGGTGACGGCCAGGATGCTGTCCGGTCTGGCGCCGGCCAGCAGCAGGCGCAGGATGCGGGTGACCAGTAGCCAGGTCTTGCCAGTGCCGGCCGAGGCGTGCACGGTGGCATTGCATGCCGGGTCGGCCGCCTGCAGGGTTGTATTGTTATCCGAGGTTGACATCACTGATGTACAACGATCTCCCTCTCCCTCCGGGACAGGGTTGGGGAGAGGGGATAAAAGAAATATTCTGATTTCATATCCCCTCTTCCTGTTCTTCTCCCGGAGGGAGAAGGGGCGCTCCATTTATACTTTTGTGATTTGCTATCACGAGGATTCATCCAGCCATGCCTGTTTCCGGCACAGTCCGCTCATTTCGCAATAGCCACAGGTCTTCATATCACCCCAGGCAGGCAGTGCGCTGCCGGTCTCTATTTCACCCAGTATCGTGATCAGGCGCTGTTTGACACCGCTTGCAAGTTCGACCAGTGCCTCGCCCTCGAGGCTGATGGTGTCGCTTATTTTGCCATCAACCCGAAGGTATTCGACCCGTTGTGGCAAGGCATCCGTCAGCAGGGCATAGGAGGGAAGTTGTACTTCCTCACCCCGATCAACTTCATCCTGTTTCGGAATACCACCGGTTTTGTAATCGAGAATCGCCTGTCCTTCTGGATTGCTGTCGATACGATCCAGTCGTCCTTTCAGGGTGCGACCGGGTTTTAACTCGACTTCACCATTGCGTTCGGCGTCACTGAATGTCCATGTTTTCTGCCGTGTGCTTTGCCAGTCGATATAAGCCGGTATTATGTCCTGCCAGCGCCGTCGCCAGGCGCGGTGCTCAAAATTGTCTTCCAGCTCTTTCGAGAAAACGGCGTCTGATATTTTCTCCAGGGCCGTGATTGCCTGTGTGCGGTTAGCCGCGGAGACGGGTTCTGTGAAGAAGGCGGGGTAGCCGCTGTCGCCCCTGTGAAAGACCTCCAGTGACTTGTGTACCAGGCTGCCGTACTCGGCCTTTTCAAAGGCCTCCTTTACGTCTTCACGGGGCTTGAGCTGCAGTCCGCAGGCAGCGAAGAATTTATACGGGCAGTCGATCAGCTGCCGGTGCATGCTGACCGATAAGGTGGCGGGCAACAGCGCTGCAGGCAGAACCGGCCGCGGGTACGACTGCCGTTGTGGCAATGCTAACGGGTTGCTGCCGACGACCCGTGTGGCCGGGTGATTCAGCAATGCTTGCAGTTTATGAGCGGTCAGATCATTCTGCCAGCCGAGTTCATTAAAACTGCGGATGGCCTCCAGCCAGGGGCTCGGCAGGCGCAGCTCGCCGGCGTTTTCCTGATGCCAGGTCATCAGGATGTGTGGTGCGCTCTCCAGTAGACGGCGAAAACGCTGCAACTGTTCTTCATGGTGTTCGGGCCAGACCGGCAGCCCGAGGTCGATGCGTACCGGGTCATTAAAGAACGGCGATTTTGCGCTGCCGGCAGGCAGGTATTCACGATCGCAGGCACCGATTATCGCAGCGGCATATTGACCGAGTTGCGCCTGCTGCAGGGTTAGCAACATCACGGGGCTGTCCGCTGTCGCGGGTACGAAGACATGCCGTTCCAGCGCCGTTCCCAGCCAGGCACGGAATTCGATCCAGCTCATGTCTATGTCACTGTGTTTGGCGGCGTCAAACAGCAATTGCCACTCCTGGAGGATGCGCTGCCCGGCAGGGTCGTGCTCGAATGCCGTCCAGATACCGATTGTGTCGAGACTTTCACGCAGACTTTCCAGCAGGGTAACGGGCCGGGATCGTGATGGCCCGAGGCATGCCCGCAAGGGTTCTGCAGCGTGATCGAGCCGGTTCAATAACTGCTGTAACTGTTCTGCCGTCTCCTCTGTCCAGCGGGTTTCCAGACGCTGCAGGCGACGATTAATCTGGCTGCGGTAGCGTTGCAGTCCACTCGCAATGTTCTCCCGCTGGATGATGTCCTGCTCCAGTCGGTAGACGTTATTGGCATGTTGCTCCCGGTCTTCGTCCGGGAAGATGAACGGTGACTTCAGGACATCCAGTAGCGGTTGATGGGCAAAATCTTCCTCGATAGTTTCCAGCCAGCGTTCCAGTGCGGCGGCGGCACTGGTGGTGGACAATGCCCAGCCACCCGTGTCTTCCAGGCCAATGCCGGCCCGCTCCAGCAAGGCGCGTACACGCCGTGCCAGGCGACGATCTTCACTGACGATGGCTATGGGCTGTTTGTCCTCGAGCAGCCATTGCCGCACCTGTAAATCGATGGCGCGAGCCTCCTGTTCAGCCGAGTTGGCGGGCAGGATGGCAAGGTGGTCTGTCAGCGGTGAAGCAGGGTGGTCTTTGCGGAACGCGCGTGCGCGCCTGGCAGGTGAATCTACACCGGCCTGGAACACTGCATCGAGACAGGCGCTGTACGGCTTATCCGTATCGGACGGCTCTCCCTGTTGCAGCAACTTCCTGATGGGCGGCATAACACTGTTATCAAGCCAGTGTCGGTGCTGGTAAAGTAGACACGCGGCCCGGCCAGTCTGCAGCAGGGTTTCAATCCATTCCAGTTGCGCGGCATGCAGGCTGTCAAAGCCCACTATATAGAAAATGTGCTCATGCGCCGCCGCTTGCTGCATGGCAAGCCGCTGCAGGCAGGCGATGCCGGGATCCAGCATGTGCTCGTCGTTGAGTTGTATATGCCAGGCTTTCCAGAGCCGGTGCACCATGGTGGCTTCCACGCCAAGCGGTTCAGGTAAACGATCATCAATCCCGTAGGCTGTTCTTAGCCGTTCGGTAAAGGCGGCCAGGTCATCGGGGATGCTGACCCGATTGAGCGTGAGTTCATCAAACAGTGAAATCAGGCAACTGCTGATTTGCCAGGGATCACTGCCACCGAAGACCCCCGGGTGTTGCCCAAGCACTTCAACCAGCATGAGTTCTCGGTGTGCACGCCCTGGGATGACTTGATGGATCGGATTGTGCTCGCAAAGCCATAGATCGATCGTATTGATGACAGGGCCGAGCAGGGCGGCATGCCCCTGTTGTTCTGCTGCAAGCAACAACTGCCGACGCAGCTGTGGGGCAAACTGTAGATCGGGAAGCAGGACGACTGTCTTCGTCAGGTCGGGCAGTGTCGAGGCACGTTCGATGAGTCGGTGGGCAGTGACCGCCAGGATGTCCTCGCTATAGGGGACCAGGGTGACAGTATTATTCAGTGACATCTCGCAAGTGCCAGTCATAAATGATTTGCTGTCATTCCCGCGAGGGCGGGAATCCAGGTTTTTTTTATTTCAGACCGTACTATCGACAACTGATTATTCGCTATGCTCACCCTTCGGGCCGCTCTATGGACGTTCAACGCGCTGCGCGCTTTTGTTCCGCCTTCGCGGCAATGACGAGGGGGGTACTGTAAGGATTTTAGCGTTCCAGGTACTGCATCTTATCTGGCTTGTCCTTCCAGTCGTCTGCGTCAGCAGGGGCATCTTTCATTTGCGTAATGACCGGCCAGTTTTGCGCAAGCTCGGCATTCAGTGCCAGGAACTGTTCCTGGCCGGCAGGTAAATCGCCTTCATCGAAGATGGCGTTGATCGGGCATTCGGGTTCACACAGGGTGCAGTCAATGCATTCATCCGGGTCGATCACCAGGAAATTGGGACCCTCGTGGAAGCAGTCGACCGGGCAGACCTCGACACAGTCCGTGTACTTGCACTTGATGCAGTTTTCAGTCACAACAAATGTCATGTAATTCTCCAGTACTCTCTATGAGTATGTTGTTAAGTAAAACGTGTAACCTGCTGTTGTTCAGTAAAAAAATAGTGATACCATGGCGCGGTAGTATAGCGGACATTGCCCGGCTTATGAATTCAGGGCCTGTTTGGCCAGTTCCTTCAGTGCATACATTGTCTGCAACGCCTGCTGCGGCGTCATGTTATCCGGGTCAATGTCCTCGATCGCCTCAATCAGGGGGTGATCGCCAGGCGCCTGAAACAGGGGCAACTGCGATGATGCCTGCACGTCTTGCCGTGTGGTTTGCTCCAGATCAAGTAAACGCTCATGGGCAAGGTCGATGACATTGCCCGGCACGCCCGCAAGTGCGGCGACATGCAGGCCATAACTGCGATCAGCAGCACCGGTCTTGACGGCATGCAGAAAAACAATGCGGTCGTCGTGTTCAACGGCCTCCAGGTGGACATTGCTGATGTCCGCGTAGTCGTCAGGCAGGCAGGTGAGTTCAAAGTAGTGCGTTGCAAACAGGGTATAGGCCTTGACGCGTGTCGCCAGATCAATGGCGCAGGCCCATGCCAGCGACAGGCCATCATAGGTGCTGGTGCCGCGCCCGATTTCATCCATCAACACCAGGCTGTTTTCGGTAGCGTTGTGCAGGATGTTCGCCGTCTCGGTCATTTCGACCATAAAGGTCGAGCGTCCGCCGGCGAGGTCGTCGGCGGCACCAATGCGGGAAAAGATTCTGTCGACGGGTCCGATGGTGGCGCTGTCAGCGGGTACATAACAACCGATGTGGGCAAGCAACACGATTAAGGCCGTCTGCCGCATGTAGGTCGACTTGCCGCCCATGTTGGGTCCGGTAATGATCAGCATGCGTTGTGTGCTGTTGAGGCTGGCATCATTAGGGATGAATGGCTCATCCATGATTTGTTCAACCACCAGGTGACGGCCCTGCTTGATCGTAATTCCACTGCGGTCACTGAGTACCGGGCAGGTAAGATTCAGGGTTTGGCTGCGCTCGGTAAAGTTGGTCAGCACATCGAGTTCGGAGAGTGCGTCTGCACACTGTCGTAATGCCTCAAGATGTTTGCCCAGACTTTCCAGTAACCCATTATAAAGTGATTTTTCCAGCGCCAGTGCACGCTCGCGTGCGCTCAGTACCTTGTCTTCGTGTACCTTGAGCTCCGGCGTAATATAGCGCTCGACAGCCTTCAGTGTCTGGCGCCGCTGGTAGATGTCCGGTACCTTGTCGGCGTGCTGGCGGCTGACCTCGATGTAGTAACCGTGAACCCGGTTATAGCTTATTTTCAGGGTGGCGATGCCGCTGCGTTCACGCTCCTGCTGCTCCATGTCGACCAGTAACTGGTCACTGTTCTCGCTGAGGTCGCGCAGTTCATCGAGTCTGTTGTCGTAGCCTGCTGCCAGTACACCGCCGTCACGAATCAGCAGCGGCGGCTCGTCCTTGAGTGCGCGCACCAATAAGGTATGAACCTCGGGGTGTTGCCCGATTCGTTCGGATAAAACCTGCAGCAATGGATCCCTTGTGCCGGCAAGTTTTTCCTGCAGGGCCGGCAGTGCGCCAAGACTGTCGCGCAGGCCGGTCAGGTCCCGTGGACGTGCGGATGTCAGTGCAATGCGTGTCAGGATGCGTTCGATATCATTGATGTCCTGCAACAGCGCGTGCAGGTCATTATGCAATTGAGCATCGTGAAGCGCGGCAATGCACTGGTGCCGTTGTTGTAACACTGCATGGTCGCGTAGCGGGCGATGCAGCCAGCGACGCAGCAGGCGTCCGCCCATGGTCGTGGCAGTGTGATCCAGTACACCAACCAGGGTGTGTGCGATTTGGCCGGACGTCGCTTCTTCCAGTTCCAGGTTGCGGCGCGTGGCCGCATCCAGTACCAGGCTGTCGTCACGATTCTCTACGCGCAGGCCATTGAGGTGTGGCAGGGCGGTGCGCTGGGTGTTTTTCACGTATTGCAGCAGGCCGCCAGCCGCACCAATGGCGGCATCCAGTGTTTCACAGCCAAATCCACCAAGGTCGTGGGTGCCGAATTGTTCGTTCAGTTGCCGGCGGGCGCTGTCGGTCTCAAATAGCCAGGGTGACTGCTGGCGCAGGCTGCTATGTCTTGCGACCTCTGCGGGCAAGCTAACGGCTTCGTTGACAACCAGTTCGGCCGGGTCCAGGCGCTGCAGTTCGCTGAGCAGTGCCTCACTGCCCTGAAATTGCTGCACACTGAAACGCCCACCGGCGAGATCCAGTGCGGCCAGCCCCCAGTCATCTCCCAGCCGGCTGATGGCGACCAGCAGGTTATCCTGTCGATCGCTCAGTAGTGACTCTTCGGTCAGCGTGCCGGGCGTCAGGATACGAACCACCTTGCGTTCAACCGGTCCCTTGCTGGACGCAACATCACCAACCTGCTCGCAGATCGCGACCGACTCACCCTGGCGGACCAGTCGACCGAGGTACTGGTCGACGGCATGTACCGGTACGCCGGCCATGGGAATTGCCGCGCCGCCGGATTTGCCGCGTGAGGTCAACGTGATGCCGAGCAGCCTGGCGGCACGTTGTGCATCTCCAAAAAACAGCTCGTAAAAGTCACCCATGCGATAGAACAGCAGGGTATCCGGATGCTCGGATTTAATGCCCAGGTATTGCTGCATCATCGGGGTATGGGCAGGTGTGGCGGCGGTCATGGCGGGGGAGTTTACCGTATCAGTGTGTGCTTTTGTCCCGCTTTCAAACAACAAAATATCTCGCCAAGACGCAAAGACGCCACGAAAGAAATACTAATATGCATTTTAGAACAATAGCTTTTAACTTTGCGATCTTTGCGTCTTGGCGAGACATAAGGGCATTTCATAGATAGGTGCTAAATAGAGTACATTAGGCGCCATGCCCAAATTAACCGAATTATCACAACAGCTCGCTAACACACTGCTGCAGCAACAGAAGCAGTTGGCCGTTGCCGAATCCTGCACCGGCGGCTGGTTGGCCAAATGCCTGACGGACATCGCTGGAAGCTCACAGTGGTTCGAGCGTGGCTTCGTCACCTACAGCAATTTGGCAAAACAGGAAATGCTGGGTGTGCTGCCGGCAACACTGGAACAGGAGGGTGCGGTCAGTGAGGCCGTGGTGCGGGAGATGGCTGCCGGTGTTCTCAGTCACAGTGCCGCGGACCTTTCGATAGCAATCAGTGGCATTGCCGGTCCCGGTGGCGGGGTCCCCGGCAAGCCGGTGGGGACGGTCTGTTTTGGGGTGGCTGTAAAAAACGAAAACATTCAGTCATATACGAAACACTTTGAAGGTAATAGAGAAGATGTGCGCAGGCAGTCGGTTGTGCATGCGTTGTCACTTCTACTCCATTTCTTCGGGCATGAATGAGCCCAGACAGCGCCTGTTCTTTGCGCTGTGGCCTGATGATGAGGTGCGCACGGCACTGGAGGAGACCGGCAAGTCATTGCTGGGCAAGCGGATCAAACGGGTGCCGGCCGCTAACCTGCACCTGACGCTGGCCTTTGCCGGGTCGGTTACAGCCAGTGTGCGCCGTTGCCTGGAATCTTCTGCGAGTGCCATTCAACTGGCACCTTTTGATCTCACCATCGACCATAGCGGTCACTGGCGCAGGCCACGCATCGCCTGGATCGGTCCCACGCATACACCCTCCGCCCTGTGGTCACTGGTGGGGAGCTTGCGTACAGTATTTGAGTCCTGTGGATTGCAAGCGGAAACGCGACCTTATCAGCCACATGTGACACTGGCTCGCAAGATCAGTCGGTTGGCAAATGACACATCCATCACCCCCGTGCCCTGGTCAATCGGATCATTCAGTCTTGTCGAGTCAGTCACCGACCCGCGTGGTGTCAGATATCAGCGACTCGTGTCCTGGGCGCTAGAGGGCCAGTGATATATATGTGATAATCCCGGCGTCCGGCGGGCCATGGATGGCCGTGCCACGAACAATTTTTGGAGGAACTTGATGGACGACAATAAACGCAAGGCTTTAAGTGCAGCACTGGGGCAGATTGAAAAGCAGTTCGGGAAGGGTGCAATCATGCGCATGGGTGACGTCTCGGCGTCACGCGATATCGAAGCGATCTCAACCGGTTCCCTGGGACTTGACATTGCGCTCGGCATCGGTGGCCTGCCACGTGGTCGGGTCATTGAGATATACGGACCGGAGTCTTCCGGCAAGACCACGCTGACACTGCAGGTTATCGCCGAAGCACAAAAGCTCGGCGGTACCGCGGCGTTTGTGGATGCCGAACATGCACTGGACCCGGGCTATGCAGAAAAGCTGGGTGTCAATGTGGACGAGTTGCTGGTGTCTCAGCCGGATACCGGTGAGCAGGCGCTGGAAATTACCGACATGCTGGTGCGTTCCGGTTCCGTTGATATTGTTGTTGTGGATTCGGTGGCCGCCTTGACGCCGAAGGCTGAGATTGAAGGTGACATGGGCGATTCGCACATGGGCCTGCAGGCACGGCTGATGTCACAGGCATTGCGAAAACTGACCGGTAATATCCAGCGCTCCAACACCATGGTGATCTTCATAAACCAGATTCGCATGAAGATTGGTGTGATGTTCGGCAATCCTGAAACGACCACGGGCGGTAATGCACTGAAATTCTATGCGTCTGTACGTCTGGATATTCGCCGCATCGGCGCCATCAAGAAGGGCGATGAGATTCTCGGCAACGAGACGCGCGTCAAGGTGGTGAAAAACAAGATGGCACCACCGTTCAAAAAAGCGGAGTTCCAGATACTGTATGGCGAAGGCATTTCCCGCGAGGCCGAATTGATTGATCTTGGTGTGCAGCACGGTTTTGTCGAGAAATCCGGTGCCTGGTACAGTTACGGCAGTGACCGCATTGGCCAGGGCAAGGACAAGGTGCGCGAGTTCCTGAAACAGAATCCGGATATTGCAAATGATATCGAGGCCAAGCTGCGCGGCAAGTTGCTGGAGAAAAGCGTCGAGGCAGAAGAAGAGGTGGCCGAGGAACTCCAAGCTGAAGCCTGAGCAGTCGTCTGATCCTGTTTGTGTCCGCAAGAGGGCGATGGATTTCCTTGCTCGACGCGAGCACGGTGAACAGGAAATCACTCAAAAACTGATTGCACGCGGCTTCGACACCGATATTGTCGAAGCCGCGATCAGTACGCTCATCTCTGATGGTTTGCTGAGCGATAGCCGCTTTGCCGAAGCCTTTGTTTATTCCCGTTTTAAAAAAGGCTCCGGTCCGCAAAAAATCCACGCGGAACTGCGGCAACGGGGTATTGATGACAGCCTCATCAGTGCGAGCATGGAGGCCATTGGTGAGCAGTGGCTGGAACGGGTAAGGGAAGTGCGCGAGAAAAAGTTTGGCCAGGAATCGCCCCGGGACTTCAAGGAGCGCAGCCGGCAGATGCGGTTTCTGCAACAGCGCGGATTTACTTCCGAACAGATCAGGGGTGCCTTCGGGAACGACTGAGCTGTAGGGTCAACAAAAAGAGTTCCATTCCACGCCTAATACCGGAATAATAAAAGCCTGAAAATATCAACCAGCTACAGGCTTTACGTAAAGCACCCGGAATCACATTCACCATGACCAGCAGCGCAGATCTTCGCCAGGCCTTTCTGGACTATTTCAAGGAGCACGATCACGAGGTGGTGGCTTCTGCGTCGTTGCTGCCCGCTGATGACCCGACACTGTTATTCGTGAACGCCGGCATGGTGCCGTTCAAGGATGTATTCCTGGGCAAGGAGCAACGCACCTGTAAACGGGCCACCAGCAGTCAGCGCTGCGTACGTGCCGGTGGCAAGCACAATGACCTCGAAAACGTCGGTTATACCGCGCGTCACCATACCTTTTTTGAAATGCTGGGTAATTTCAGTTTTGGAGATTACTTCAAGCGCGAGGCCATTGGTTATGCCTGGGAGTTCCTGACAGGGGTACTGAAGCTGTCACCTGATAAATTGTGGATCACGGTGTTTGACGAGGACGAGGAGGCGGCAGACATCTGGTTGAATGAGATCAAGGTGAACCCTGCGCATTTCAGCCGTATCGGTGCCAGGGATAACTTCTGGTCCATGGGGGAAACGGGTCCCTGCGGCCCCTGTTCAGAAATCTTTTATGACCATGGCCCGGAGATTCCGGGTGGCCCGCCAGGAACACCGGAAGAAGATGGTGACCGCTATGTCGAGATCTGGAACCTGGTATTCATGCAGTATGACCGCGATGCAGACGGCAAGCTCAACACGTTACCAAGGCCCTCGGTTGATACCGGCATGGGTCTGGAACGACTGGCGGCAGTCATGCAGGGTGTGCATACCAATTATGACATTGACCTGTTCCAGCAGCTGATCCAGTCGGCCGCGACCATCACCGCAACAGACAATCTGAACAATAATTCCCTGCGGGTTCTCGCGGACCATATTCGTTCCTGTTCCTTTCTTATTGTCGATGGCGTATTACCATCCAATGAAGGCCGGGGTTACGTGTTGCGTCGCATCATTCGGCGCGCGGTGCGTCATGGTTACCAGCTGGGTGTGGAGGAACCGTTTTTCTATAAACTGGTCGCACCGCTGGTGACAGAAATGGGGAATGCCTACCCGGAACTGGCACAAAACCAGGCGCATGTTGAGCGGATCCTGAAGCTGGAAGAAGAACGCTTCGCGGAAACCCTGGAGCAGGGCATGCGTATTCTGGAAGAAGACCTTGCTGCGTTGCAAGGTAAGGTCATTGCCGGTGACACCGTATTCAGACTCTATGATACCTACGGTTTCCCGATGGACCTGACGGCGGATATTGCACGTGAACGTGGCCTGACCATTGACACCGAAGGATTTGAGTCTGCGATGGATGCGCAGCGCACGCGTGCACGCGAAGCGAGCCAGTTTGGCAGTGATTATTCGGGAGACCTGCAGGTCGAGGGCGAAACGACTTTTACCGGTTACGAGCAGCTCTCGGGAGAGTCACGGGTCACGGCGCTGTTTCATGAAGGCGCCGCGGTTGAACAACTGACGTCCGGACAATCAGGCGTTGTAGTCCTGGAGCAGACACCGTTTTACGCAGAGTCGGGTGGCCAGGTTGGCGACCATGGTTTGCTTGAATCCGGCAGCGCCCGCTTTGAAGTCCATGACACCCGCAAGCAGGGCAGTGTCAATACGCATATCGGTAATGTGACCGAAGGTGTGTTGCGTGTGAATGATGCCGTGAATTCCTGTGTAGACAGTGAGCGCCGCCAGGCCATTATCCTCAATCACTCCGGCACTCATCTATTACATGCAGCCTTGCGCGCTGTGCTGGGTGACCATGTACAACAAAAAGGGTCGCTGGTTGATCCCGAACGGCTGCGATTTGATTTCGCGCATTATGAACCGGTTACAGCGGAACAGCTTGCGAAGGTAGAACACCTCGTCAATGCACAGATTCGTGCCAATGCCAGGGCCGAGACCCGGGTCATGTCCATGGATGATGCCGTGCAGTCGGGTGCCATGGCCCTGTTCGGTGAGAAGTACGGCGATAGTGTACGTGTACTGTCGATAGGTGATTTCTCGGTTGAGCTGTGTGGCGGTACCCATGTACAGCATGCCGGTGATATCGGGGTGCTGAAGATAACTGCGGAAACCGGTATTGCTTCCGGGGTGCGGCGCATAGAGGCGGTGACCGGCGAAGCTGCACTGCAGTGGCTTGATGACAGTGAAGCACATTTGCAACGCATTGCCGAACTGATGAAAGGTAACCGCGATGACGTGGCTGAAAAGGTGGCGCAGTTACAGGAAAAGAATCGATCGCTGGAAAAGGAACTGCAGCAGCTGAAAGGCAAGCTGGCCAGTAGCCAGGGCAGTGACCTGGCCGCACAGGCCGTAGAGATTAATGGTATCAAAGTGCTGGCTGCACGTATGGATGGTGCAGACACCAGTGTGCTGCGTGAAACGCTGGACCAGTTGAAAAGCAAACTCGGGTCGGCTGCTGTGGTGCTGGGTTCAGCTGAAGGTAGCAAGGTTACGCTGGTTGCCGGTGTGACCAAGGATCAGACCGGCGCCATCAAGGCTGGCGATCTGGTTAACCAGGTTGCCAAACAGGTCGGTGGCAAGGGTGGTGGTCGTCCGGACATGGCGCAGGCCGGTGGCAACCAGCCGGAAAATCTGGACGCCGCGCTTGAGTCTGTAGCCGCCTGGGTGGAGCAACAGGTTTAACATTGAATTCCCTCTCCCTTCGGAACGCCTACATGGATGTAGCTGGTAGGGCACCAAAAGTAGGCGCTTTAGGCGAAGCATGGAGCAGTTGCCGAGAGGGCCAGGGAGAGGGGTTTAAATTAAAATTTAAAGCAGAACTATGTCACTAATTGTACAAAAATACGGAGGTACCTCCGTGGGTTCCCCGGAACGCATCGCGGCCGTGGCGGAGAAGGTGATTGCTACCCGTGACCAGGGCAACAGCGTCGTTGTTGTGGTATCGGCCATGAGTGGTGAAACCAATCGACTGCTTGCTCTGGCCGATGAAATCACCGACAAGCTGGTGCCACGTGAACTTGATGTATTACTGGCCACCGGCGAGCAGGTGACCATTGCGTTGCTGAGTATGGCGCTGCAACATCGCGGCTGCACGGCGCGGTCCTACACGGGCGCCCAGGTCCACATACGCACAGACAGTGTGCATAACAAGGCGCGTATCCGTGATATCGAGGACAAGCGGCTGCATGCGGATCTTGTTGCCGGTCGGGTCGTTGTCGTTGCCGGTTTTCAGGGTGTCGATGAGCATGGCGATATCACCACACTGGGTCGCGGTGGTTCTGACACCACTGCAGTTGCGCTGGCGGCTGCGCTGAAGGCCGATGAATGCCAGATTTATACCGACGTGGATGGCGTCTATACGACCGATCCGCGTGTGGTGCCGGAGGCGCGGCGTCTGGAGCGTATAACCTTCGAAGAGATGCTGGAGATGGCCAGCCTGGGGTCCAAGGTGCTCCAGATCCGTTCGGTCGGTTTTGCCGGTCGCTACAATGTGCCGCTGCGTGTGCTGTCGTCCTTTGAGGAGGGTGAGGGCACGCTGATAACCTATGAGGATGTAGAGATGGAACAGGCGCTGATAACAGGTATCCCTTTCAGCCGGGATGAGGCCAAGCTAACCATACTGGGCGTACCAGACACCCCGGGTGTCGCACACCAGCTGGTCGGGCCAATCGCGGACGCGAATATTGAAGTCGACATGATTATTCAAAACATTGCGCCGGATGGTGCTACCACCGACTTCACGTTTACCGTACACCGCAACGATTACAACCGGGCGCTCGAGATACTCACCCAAACAGCCACTGAGTTGGGGGCAAGAGAGGTATCCGGAGACGACAAAATCGTCAAGGTTTCACTGGTCGGTGTGGGTATGCGCTCACACGCCGGTATCGCTTCCACCATGTTTGCAACACTGGCAAAAGAGGGAATCAATATCAGGATGATTTCCACGTCGGAAATCAAAATATCTGTGGTGGTTGATGAAAAATACCTTGAACTGGCCGTCCGTTCCTTGCATGACGCCTTTGATCTGGCTCAACCACAAGAGATTTAGGGGTTTGTAAATTCTGACGTTTACAAACAACGGGTTAGGATGCTATCTGGTAGTGCGTCTGATTCTGTTTAAACGTATACTTCGTTGTAACTGAATAATTATAATAAAAATTCATCAAGTAGAACCTTAGACACTGCTTCAGTGTCTACTACTATTATTAAATGAAGTGCCGTGTATGGAGTCGGGACTTAACAAGGAGTTGGTCATATGTTGATTCTTACGAGAAGAGTGGGCGAAACTTTGATGATTGGTGAAGAGGTCACTGTCACTGTTCTTGGCGTAAAAGGGAATCAAGTCAGAATCGGAGTAAATGCACCTCGTGACGTTGCCGTACACCGGGAAGAAATCTACGATCGGATCAAAGCCGAACAGGAACAGAAAAACAGTACCGGCTAATTCTGCCCCGGTGACAAGATTTCAAGTTCTATTTCTTTACCTGATTTAACCACAACGGTATGCTACGCCCCGGGCTGAAATGGCATGCCGTTTTCGGTTGTCCATCAGTAAATATCAGCCTTCACGGAGAGGTGGCCGAGTGGCTGAAGGCGCTCCCCTGCTAAGGGAGTATGGGTTAAAAGCCCATCGAGGGTTCGAATCCCTCCCTCTCCGCCAAATATTAAATGGCCCATCTTGGGCCATTTAATATTTGTGATTAGGGCGGTTTTGGTGAGAAGCCTCCGGTTCGAGCCGAGCACCGCAGGTGCGAGACAACGCCGGCTTTGCCGGCGACCCCGAAGGGGTGAAGGCCGTAGGCCCGAATCATCCCTCCCTCTCCGCCACTTTTATGTATAATCCACATCGGTTTCTATGCGCCCGTAGCTCAGCTGGATAGAGTACCTGGCTACGAACCAGGCGGTCGGAGGTTCGACTCCTTCCGGGCGCGCCATTTTTCAATGTAAAATTAAGCGGTTACGATATCTCCTGTAGCCGCTTTTTGTTTCAACAACACCAGTGCGGGACTTTTGCGGGAGTTTTCCCCGCACACCCGGTTGGCCGCTTCAATCAGGTTCTCCAATTCGGCTGCCGAGTAGTGAGTGGTGATCCTTCCTGACTTGTGTCCCAGCAAGTCCTGCCTGTCCTCGTAACTCACACCCGCCGCCCGTAATCGACGGCCAAATGTATGCTTGAGGTCGTGGACACGTACCAGCGAGAGACCAGCCCGCTTGCGTGCACTTTTCCAGCCCGAGTTATTCATGACAGTGATCGGATGGCCGCGCCAGGTGAACACGTACTCAGGATGTTCACCCCGGAGTTCCTCGATGACTGACATTGCAACCCGGTTGAGTACCAGCAAACGTTCTTCACCGTTTTTAACCCGATCCTCCGGAATGATGAAGACGCTGGTCCCCAGCTCGGGAACGGGTACTTCCCATTCCCAACGCAGGTAACACACTTCCTTTTGCCGCGTACCCGTATTGACCTTGAACAGTGCCATCCGCGCCAGATGTGGCGGCAGTTCCTTAAACAGCCGCGCCTGCTCTTCCCAGGATAAGGGCCAGGGCTTGCGTGCGTCTGTCACTGGCAGCAACTTGATCTTGGGTGGAGAGTGCAACCAGGTGAGGTTGTTCTTATCCAGCCATTCCGATGCCGCGAGGTTAAGAATATGCCGTACCACGCCCAGGGCGAGGTTAATGCTCTTGGTCTTGATCCCCTGCTTGCGCCGTGCTTCGATAAAGGGCTGCAATGTCCCAATGTGGACCGATTCGATCGGCAGGTGGCCGATGTAGGGGTCCAGTTGTTTCAGATGCAACGCAGTATCGGCGATGCGGCGTTTATGCTGGTTCTCATTCAGGTACTTGGTTGCGGCCCGCCGAAATGCGCGTTTCGGCCTTACGCCATAGATGACCGCTTGCCTGACTTCCTCCGTTTTCTTTGCGAGGTATTCTTCCGCCTTTGCGAGGCTGCTTTCTCCAGTGCTTTCGCAAATGCGGATGCCTCTGATCTGTTTGTCGATGTGCCAGACTCCATTGCGCTCGCAGAGTCCGGCTGTCCTGTTGCGTCCCATGTCAATTCTCCTCTGAGTTGACCGGAACGCCCGTTGCGGGACTTATAGTGGTCTACCCAGGCATCCAGATCAAGGCGATCAAAGGCAATACCCTGTTGTCCGATGCGAATTTCAACGAGATACGGCCGTACCTCGGCGTTAAAGCGGTTTCGGTCCATGCCCAGATAGGTGGGCGCGTCCCGGAAGCGGATCAGTCTTGGGGTGGTAGGGCCGGGCTGTTTCATGAGCGGTTGTATTGCATCGAGTGTTAACCAGCGGTTGATCATAGCTACGAGTCGGTTCGGAATTACACTCGAAAGCTCGTCTTTTGAGTCCACCTTTCGAGCGTGATTCCATACACGTGTGATGGCAGGCTTTTGTGTCCACAAATCACCGGAGAACACAGGTTGTGCATCACGCATGCTGACACTAACACCGTAGAAATCGCTAAATCAAAAATAAATGTTTAGCAAAACGGTAATGTTTTTCGCCTGTTTTTAGCTGTGAAGTAGCAAGAATATCC
>Ga0316193_10000301_pt1 | contig 29375 bp, 26 predicted proteins | sample MerIslsedime2_MG_FD_207735 | JGI IMG/M metagenome (GOLD analysis project Ga0316193, IMG submission 207735) | Coastal sediment microbial communities from Maine, United States - Merrow Island sediment 2 | ecosystem: Environmental > Aquatic > Marine > Coastal > Sediment | place: USA: Maine... | reverse complement strand
GACGAATGCCGATCTCCCTGGTCCGTTCGGTGACCGAGACCAGCATGATATTCATGATGCCAATCCCGCCGACCAGCAGGCTGACCCCGGCGACGGCACCCAGCAGGGCGGTAAGCACCTCGGTGGTACTGGTTACCCGAGCGATGATTTCCTGCATATCACGGACATAAAAGTCATCCTCATCACTTTCTGAAATATGGCGCCGCTGGCGGAACAACAGTTCGATATCTTGTTTAATCTTTGCCATGACATCAGCACTTTGGGCCGAAACATAGATGGTGCTGATATCCTGATTGCCGGCAATACGACGATGAAAGGCCCGCAAGGGAATGATAATGATATCGTCCTGATCGCGGCCAAAGGTCGATTGACCTTTGGTGGTCAAGGTACCGATGACCGGACAGGAAATCTTACCCAGGCGGATAGAGGCGCCCAGGGGATCCTCCTCAAGACCAAACAATTCTTTACCAATCGTTGTCCCGATAATGCAGACGAGTTTGCCGGCACGCAATTCACTTTCGGTAAATTCACGCCCGCGTGCGATCGACCACTCCCGCACCTTAAAAAAATCATTATCGGTCCCGGTGATCGAGGTACTCCAGTTTTCATTACCGTAAACCGCTAACATCGATTTTGCCGTGATTGGCGCTACCGCCGCGAGACCGGAGATCTCCTGCTTGATCGCATTCACATCGTCCTTATCAAAGGGATCGGCATCGCCACGAACACCACCAGGCCCGCGGAAACGTTCACCGGGTTGGATATGAAGTTGATTACTGCCAAGGCTGGAAATGTCGGCGGTCACCTGTGCGGTTGCCCCGCGTCCGAGGCTCACCATAATAATCACCGCAGCGACGCCGATGACAATGCCCAGGATGGTCAGCACCGAGCGCAAAATATTACGTCGAATCTCCCGCAGCGCCAGTAACATGGTGTTCCACATCATAGTGACGACCTTTGTTTGTCGTTTTTACGGTCGGTATCAACGAGACCATCGACAAATTGAATAATGCGTTGGGCATACACCGCCATTTCCGGCTCATGGGTGACCATGACGATAGTAATTTTCTGTTCCTGATTAAAGCGGGTGAGCAACTGCATGATTTCATGGCTGTGTGCAGAATCAAGATTACCGGTCGGTTCATCCGCCAGTAACACCGCGGGCCTGCTCACGATGGCACGGGCAATCGCCACCCGCTGTTGTTGTCCTCCGGAAAGTTCGCTCGGTGTGTGGGGTTCCCATCCGTTAAGCCCCACGGCTGCAAGCGCCTGCATGGCTTGTACATGCCGTTGAGCAGGTGATATGCCCCGGTACATTAGAGGCAGCTCGACATTTTCCAGGGCCGAGGTGCGGTTCAACAGGTTGTAGCCTTGAAACACGAAACCAAGATAATTTCGGCGCAACAGGGCACGTTGGTTATGGGAAAGCTTGCCAACATCAAGACCTTTAAAAAAGTAGTTGCCGGAAGTTGGCGTATCCAGACAACCCAGAATATTCATACAAGTGGATTTACCGGAACCGCTGGAACCCATGACGGCCACAAATTCACCGTCATCTACCCGGAGTTCGACACCACGTAAGGCATGCACGGCTGCGGTACCCTTGCCATAGACCTTGGTGACCGCATGCAACTCAATTAAAGACCGGTGAGTTTCACCGGCGTGCTGTTCGAGGGGGTCGTTCATCGGCCTGTACTGACGGTATCCACCAGCAGGGGCATGCCGGGCTTGATGTCGCCATCGAGTATTTCCGTCACACGTCCATCTGTCACGCCTATGGTCACTGGAATGGCAACGGCCACATTGTCTTGTAGCGTCCAGACACGCTGTTGTGTTTTTTCTGAAAGGATGACCTTGCGTTGTTTCCCTGGTGCCCTTGGCGGCCCAGGTAAAATAGAACGCATTACACTAGCATCAGGTGTTGTTTGCGGGGGGGTGAAGCGTAGGGCGGCATTGGGCACAAGCATGACATTTTCAACTTGTTTAATAATAATGTCCGCTGTTGCGGTCATGCCAGGACGCAGCAGCAGCTCCGAATTATCGACCGAAAGCAGTGCTTCATAGGTGACGACATCCTGCACAACTTGCGGTGCGTAATAGACCTTGAGAATGCGGGCCAAAAAAAGGCGATCCGGGTAGGCATCCACGGTAAAGCTGGCCTTTTGTCCCTCCTGTACCTGTCCGACATCGGCTTCATCAATATCCACATGCAGTTCCATCTTGGCAAGATCCTCGGCCAGGGTAAATAACACGGGCGCCTGAAATGAAGCCGCTACGGTTTGGCCAGGTTCAACATTGCGTTTTAGAACAATGCCGTTGATGGGGGAGTGGATCACCGCCTTTTTTAATGCTGTTTGGTCTGCGTCCAGTTGTGCCCGGGCTTGGGTTACCTGCGCCCTGGTGCTCGCGTGTGCCGCCTCGGCGCGCTTATAGGCGGCCTCGGTTGTATCGCATTCCTCTTGAGAACACAGGCCAGTCTTTGCTAACTCTTTGGAACGGTGGTGTTTATTGCGCGTTTCAATGACTGTGGCCTCGGCCTCCTTGACGCGTGCCTTGGCCAAGGCGAGTGAGGCTTGCGACTGCCTGAACTTCGCCTCCAGTTGATCAGTATCAAGGCGCACCAGTACTTGTCCCACCTTCACCCGATCATTGTAATCGACTTCGACGGATTGAATGGTCCCCGATACCTCGGTACCCACTTCCACCTGTTTCACTGGCTCCAGTTCACCGGTGGCTGTTACCGTGACGGTAAGGTCGCCCGCTTGCACTTCAACGGTCTTGAAGTGAATGGCCGTATCCTTGTCTGAGTTAAGATAGCTCACCACAATGACAAGCAGCACCAAGGCAATGACTGCGCCGAGCCATAACATTAAGCGCTTGCGGCCTTTAGTCTGTTGATCGAGACCCACTACCTGTTCGACATCGCCAGGTGTTTCCGTGCCATTGTTCGTCATCGCTCAGATTTCCTATTGACTAAGTAAGAACCTTGTTCGCTTTTTAATTCTTATTCTTACCCTTGAGGTATTGCCGATCATGGTTTTATAGAATCGTGTTTAAACTGCTTCGTCACGGTTATGGTTTTTTGCCAGCAGGATATAAAATGCCGGCAGAATGAACAAGGTAAAGAAGGTACCAATCCCGAGTCCCGCGGCGACGGTCAGACCGATATGGAAACGGCTGACAGCGCCCGCACCGGTGGCGACTAACAAGGGGAACATGGCCACGATCAGTGCGATGGATGTCATGAAGATGGGGCGCAGGCGGATGGCAGCGGCCTTTTCCACTGCGGCACGTTTGGACAGGCCCTCATCGATCTGCAACTTGTTGGCAAACTCGACAATGAGAATCCCGTTTTTCGCCACCACACCAATCAGGGTAATCAGACCGACCTTGGTATAGATATTCAGTGACAAGGCATTCACATCAAACATGATAAAGATGAGCGCGCCCGCTGTGGCCAGGGGTACCGACACAAGAATGATCGCCGGGTCACGCCAGCTCTCAAACTGGGCTGCCAGCACCAGATAGATCACCACTAAGGACATCAACATGGTTATCGTCAGGGCTGAGCTCTCCTTGGCATACTGGCGTGAGTCGCCCAGATAATCATAGCCATAACCCTTGGGCAGACTGTGTTGCGCCAGTTCGGTCAAATGCTCCAGTGCATCACCCAGGGCGACATCGGGATTGGTGACCCCCTGAATCGTCAGCGAATTCAATTGCTGGAACTGGGTACGATCGGTGGGTTCCACCGATTGCTGCATGGTGACAATGGTCGATAAGGGTACCAGGTTGTTGGCCGCACTGCGTATGTAGTAATCCTTGAGCATTTCCGCATCGCGGCGGTATTCGCGCGACACCATGGGGATGACCTTGTAACTGCGGCCTTCCATGCTAAAGCGGTTCACATAACCGCCTCCCAGCAGGTTGCCCAGATTGCGTCCGATACTGGCCATGCTGATACCCAGGTCACCGGCACGATCACGATCGATTTCGATACTGATGGTGGGCCGGTCAATATCAATGGATTTTTCCAGAAACATAAAACGGCCACTGGCCATGGCCTGACCCAGGAGTTGATCCGCCACTTCCACCAGTTCTTCATAACTGCGGTCGGTGGTGATCACAAACTGTAAGGGTGCGCCACGTGATGGCGTGGGGATACTCGGGCGCGGGAAGACAAAGGTATTGAGTCCGGCCACCTGACTCAGTGCGCCAAACAGGGGCCCCTTTACTTCTTTTTGCGCGCGCTCACGTTGTTCCACCGGTTTCATCTTGAAACCACCAAAGATCTGCCCCGGTGTGCGCCCAAGAATATAAAAACTGTCATTGTATTCCGGAAAGGTTTCAAAGCTGGACTGGATCTGCTCACCGTAGGCCTCAAGGTATTCCAGGGTGGCCGTGCGCGGACCGGTGGCACTGAAAAACAGGATGCCCTGGTCTTCATCAGGTGCCAGTTCGTTGTTGCTGTTCAAATACATCAGATAATTCGAGGCCAGGATAAGCGCACCCAGCATGGCCATCACACCCACCCGATTGAGTGTCTTGTGTAACACACGTCCATAACTGTCCGCCAACCAGGTGAAGACCTTTTCCACCTTTTTTTCGAACGGCCCTTCCTTGCCGTGTTCTCGCAACACGCGCGATGCCAACATCGGTGACAGGGTCAGGGCGATCACACCGGAGATCAATACGGCGCCGGTCAGGGTAAAGGCAAACTCAATAAACAATGCACCGGTCAGGCCACCCATAAAACCGATGGGCGCATACACGGCGAGCAGGGTGGTGGTCATGGCAATAATGGGTACAGCAAGTTCACGTGCCCCCTTGAGTGCCGCCTGCATGCGCGACTCACCATGCTCGATGTGCCGGTGCACGTTTTCCACCACGATGATCGCATCATCCACCACCAGGCCGATGGCCAGCACCATGGATAACAGCGTCAGCAAGTTGAGCGAATAACCGAGCAGGTACATGACAAAGGCGGCACCGATCATCGACAGGGGCACCGCAATGGCGGGGATAATCGCCGCACGCAGTGAGCCGAGGGTGAGATAGATCACCACCAGTACAATCAACACGGCCTCGATGATGGTCTTGTAGACCTCCGTAATGGATGACTTGATAAACTGGCTGGCATCATAGGGCACCTTGACCTGCAGGCCTGCCGGCAACTGTGACTCAATCTTTGGAATGAGATCGTTAACGGCATCGGCTACGGTAATAGGGTTGGCGCCCGGCGCCTGTTCAATACCGATGAAGACCGAGGGGATGCCCTTGTACCAGGTGGTGGTGTCATAGTCATCGGCACCCAGTTCGGTGTCGGCGATATCCTGCAAACGCACCAGGGTGCCGTTTTGATTGCGTATGATCAGCTTGCGAAAGTTTTCCGGTGCATTGACATCGGTGGTGGTGGTCAGGCTGATGCTAAGGTATTTGTCCTTGGTGGAACCGATACCCGCCTGATAGTTATTGTTGCGCAACACATTGATCACATCCTCACCGGTCACGCCAAGGGCCGCCATGCGTTGCGGGTCCAGCCAGATGCGCATGGCAAACTGTGAGGCGAACAGGCGTGCCTTGGCGACGCCGGGCAAGGCCTGCAATTGGGGTTGCACCACACGCAATACGTAATCACTGATCTGTGGCCGCGGTATGCTGTCACTGAAAAACGCCAGATACATCAGTGCGGTGCGGTCACCGGTGGTGGATTCGATGACCGGGTCCTGCACCTCGGCAGGTAGTTCACCGCGCTTGCTGGCCACCTTGGCCTGGATCTCGGCTATCGCGGCATTGGGGTCGTAGTTGAGGCGCATCTGCGCCTCGATGGTGGAACTGCCCTGCGAACTGGTGGAGGAGATGAAATCAATACCATTGGCCTCGGCCATGGCCTGCTGGATCGGCGTGGTGACAAAACCTTTCACCAATTCTGAACTGGCACCGGGATAGACGGTGGTCACCGTGATGACGGTATTCTTGATCAGTGGAAACTGGCGTACCTCCAGTAAACCAAGCGAGCGCAAACCCAGCAACAGGATCAACAGGCTGATAACCGTCGCCAGTACCGGGCGGTGGATGAAGATGTCAGTAAATTTCATTCGCCCTGGATCTCTGCGTCATTGAGTTCAACTTTGTTGTCAATCTTGACCGACATGCCGTCGCGCAGCTTCACCAGCCCGGTGCGCACCACCTGGGTGCCCAGCTGCAGGCCCTTGACAATAACGCGTCCCTTACGCGATTCACCGGTCTGCACCGGTGTGCGCTTGACCATGAACATGCCTTGTTCATTCTTGTTAATAGCAAAGACAACATTGCCATAGGTATTAAAACTGATTGCCGTGCGCGGCACCGTCAACACCGGCTGAGCTTCGCCGGTGATGGTCTCCACCTGCGCGAACATACCGGGACGCAGGATGTTATTGGTGTTGTTCAATGTGGCACGGATCTTCAGCGTGCGCGTGCCAACATCGACACCTGAATTCACGGCACTGACTTCACCGCTAAAGATCTGCTTCGGCACGGCATCCAGGCGTATCTGCACCACTTGCCCGGTTTTGATACGGGTCAAATGCCGTTCCGGCAAGGTGTAATCGACATAAATGGGATCCAATGACTGTAGGCTCACGATCGGCATGCCCGCTTCGATATATTGCCCAAGATCAACCTGCCGTATGCCAGCCAGACCGGCAAAGGGTGCGCGTATCACTTTACGCCTTATGACCGCTTCCTGCTGTTTTACCCGGGCCTTTGCGGCATCGTAACGGGCCTCTGCTTCATCGTATTCCGACTTTGAGGTAACGCGCTGTTTCAGCAGGTTCTTGGCCCGATTGAACTGTATTTGAGTGAGTTTACGCTCGGCACGCAAGGCCTCCAGTGCGGCATCATCCACGGAGTTATCCAGTTTGATCAGTACCTGACCTTTAACAACCGGTTGTCCGGATTTAAACACGATCTCACTGACAATACCGTTGACCTCGGTACCCACATCGACGCCATTGATGGCCACCAGTGAGCCAACGGATTGCAGTGACGGTTGCCAGTTCTCCTGTCTAAGCTCGGTCGCCGAGATCACGGCGGGAGGGAACCCCTGTGGCGCTGCCGCCTGCTGCATATTTTGCCAATACATGAAACCAACTACACCCGCGATGATAATAAGCACTACTACCATTGCGATACTCAATCGTTTTGACATGGTATGGATTTCCTGTTGAATTACTGGTGGGCATGTGAATGATAGCTTGGACGCTAGTATATGATCATTGCAGACGCATGTGCACGAGCTTAATGGCAGCTTTTGTGTAACAGAACGTAACGCAATCTTTAGCGATGATTGCGTCTATAGGGACGGGGTTGGATGGATGATTTTAACCTTATTTTAAATGTGTAATTATTGATGATTGTACAAAACAAATTGATGCTTGTGCAAAGAAAAAAGGGCAGGGAAGAAAGTCCCCTGCCCCTGTTTGTGACTAAGCAGCGTCTTGTGGGCTCGATGGTTTGCCCGGCAATTGCGTTCGCGTTGTCCTAGCTTCGACCATCCATGGTCTCGTAGCGCCTACATTCCGGAAGTCGTGTGACGTGCGCCCTGTGAGCGATTGCGGGAGCGGCTCTGGTTGTTCGAGCCTCTCTTGGCTTGTGGGCGCTGATTGTTGCGGGGTGATGCGGCTTTCTTTCCAGCAGGCTTTTTTGCCGCTTGTTGTTTGCCACGTCCCTTGTTAATGGGTTCCGCTTTAATGGACAGATCGGGTGCAAAATTCTCGATCACCAGCTTGGGGATATCGCGTTTTATGAGGCGTTCGATATCTTTCAGCAAACCCAGCTCATCCACACACACCAGTGACATGGCTTCACCTTCATTGCCGGCGCGACCGGTGCGGCCAATACGGTGCACGTAATCTTCCGCTACATTGGGTAATTCAAAATTCACCACGTGTGGCAACTGGTCAATATCCAGTCCGCGCGCGGCAATGTCCGTTGCCACCAGTACCCGTACCTTGCCGGATTTAAATTCGGCCAGTGCCCGGGTGCGTGCACCCTGGGTCTTGTTGCCATGGATCGCGGCAGCCGTGATGCCATCGGTTATCAGCTGCTCGGAAAGACGATTGGCGCCATGCTTGGTACGGGTGAAAACCAGGACCTGTCTCCAGTTGTTCGAACCAATCAGGTAGGAAAGCAGTTCACGTTTGCGACCTTTGTCTACCGGATGCACGACCTGGGTGACACGCTCTGCCGTGGTATTGCGCTGTGCCACTTCAATCAGGGCAGGCGAGTTGAGCAAATCATTTGCCAGTCGCTTTATTTCATTTGAGAAGGTGGCCGAGAATAATAAGGTCTGTTTCTGCTTGCCTAGCAGGGCGAGGACCTTACGAATATCGCGAATAAAACCCATGTCGAGCATACGGTCGGCCTCGTCGAGCACCAGGATCTCGACCTTTGAAAGGTCGACGGTGTTCTGGCTGACGTGATCCAGTAACCGACCCGGGGTCGCGACCAGAATGTCTATACCATGACGCAGCTTCTGTATTTGAGGGTTGATTTTCACACCCCCGAAGATCACGGCGGATTTCAATGGCAGGTACCTGCCATAGGTGTCCACACTCTCGGCCACCTGGGCGGCCAGTTCTCGCGTTGGGGTAAGCACCAGGGCGCGGATCGCGCGACGGCCTTTGTCCGGTTTGCCCGCAGACATTAATCTTTGTAATAACGGCAGGGTGAAACCGGCGGTTTTGCCCGTGCCCGTCTGTGCGCCTCCCATAATGTCCCTTCCTTCGAGGATAAGGGGGATGGCCTGCTGCTGTATCGGGGTGGGGACGCTATAGCCTTTTTCGGATACAGCACGGAGTAATTCGGCCCTGAGACCGAGGGATTCAAATGACATGCTATGATGTTCTCCAGGGATCGGCCTACCCAATACACATGGTTTGGGACGGTCTAGGCGGAAACTTATTCTTGTATTTCGAGGTGAATCGGGAAGGATTACCGCGGTGAAAAGAGGTGCAGACCGAAGTGCACCAGGGCTTGAACGGAGAGTATAGCTGAAGTTTTACTATAAAGGTGGTTTTTCTTGTGCCTGTGGACAATTAAACGGACCTGGGGGAAGCATAATGTCTGGGCATAGTGCACGAGTGGGATGAAAGCGGATCGTTGCCATATTGGGCGAAATGAGCAGAATTACGGCCTTGAATTGCCGTTTTTTGGCTTTATTATAGAAGGGATGTATGGTGTTTTAGGTCAAAAACCGGTTAAACTACATAGCGATACATTCTATCCTGGTTTTTGTCAGAAGTGCTCAAGTTTTCTCCTGTTAATTACCTCGTAAGATTTGTAGCACGTTTAGTTTATTAATACTCGATGAGGTAATTATCATGGCAACAGGAACCGTTAAGTGGTTTAACGAATCCAAGGGCTTCGGCTTTATTACTCCTTCCGATGGCAGCAAAGACGTCTTTGTTCACTTTTCTGCTATTACCGGCGCAGGGTTTCGCACACTGGCTGAAGGCCAGCAAGTGTCCTTCGACGTGGAAAATGGACCAAAAGGCCCACAGGCAACAAATGTACAGGCCTAAGTGCCTGTTCGTTTAATGTCTCGAGTAAACCCCGCGAGCTATCGCGGGGTTTTCTTTTTTAATGCAAGAAGAGGAGCTTCACAGTGAAGAAAGTATTTGTTGGCAGTTTACCGCCTACCACCACCGAAGCGTCCCTGCAGGCTCTGTTTTCACAGTTCGGCACGGTACGTTCCCTAAAACTCGTGAAAGATCTGTTTTCAGGCAGATGCAAAGGCTTCGGTTTTCTCGAAATGGAAGGCCATGAGGCCCGCGCCGCCATTGCCGGTCTGGACGGTAAGTCGTTTGAGGGCAATATGCTGAAGGTCAAGTTTGAAGAAGAACGCAAAAGAGGCCACAAGGGCCCGCGCCGCTAAAGGCAAGCGTGAAGATCGTGGTTATACGCACATGACCTGTCACAGCACACTTTATGCCAGCCGTTAAAAGAGGGAAAGGGGAACGAAGGGCATAAAGTTTGACCAATATCCTGATCATTACAGTACCGCGCCAATAATTTCTACAGTTTCCACGTGGCCATGTGAACTATGCATTTACGCATAACTTTAGTTCAGACCTTGCCGTAGAGATTGATAAGAGATGTGATCTCTCCCATCAAATAAATCGTTCCTAACTTTGTCTATTATGTCGCCAATACCCTGCAGGTACAGCGAGGTGAAACTACCAATGTAGGGCCCGCAGACGGGAAATTTTCTTGAATTGATGCGCTTCCATTCGCTGCAGGATATCGCTGAGGATGGTCACCGCATGCTGGATATACGGGCCCTTATTCAACATGACACACTCTGCCCGCACCGCCATGGCGGCATCCGTTATCTCTGAGCGGGATGCGACCCCCTTCTTGGCCAATGATTCGAATACCTGGGTTGCCCATATGACCGGAATATGGGCCGCCTCGCATAGCCACAGGATTTCTTCCTGTATCTCCGCCATGCGGACACTACCCAGTTCGATAGCCAGGTCACCACGGGCAATCATGATGCCCAGATCAATATTATGTACCAGTGACTGGGTGATGATATCCGGTAGCTTTTGCACGGCATGGGCCGTTTCAATCTTGGCAATAATGGGCAGATCCTTTGCGCCATGAAGCTTTAATTGTTCTTGTAGATGCAACACATCTCCAGCCCGCTCGGCAAAGGACAAGCCCACCATGTCCGCATGCTGGCTGACAAAGTGCAAATCCCGCATATCTTTCTGGCTCAGGCTGGGTAGCTTCAGCCGGGTTTCGGGAAAATTCAGGCCTTTTTCTTCCTTAATACGCGCCCCCTTGGGACCGACGCGGTTAACCTGCAATAGTACGGCATCGCCACGCTTTTCCTTGATGACGGCGCCGATCTTGCCATCATCGATCCAGACGGTTTCATTTCTGCGCAATTGATCGATGATATCCGGATAGGTGCAGGTCACCACCACCTTGATCGGGGCATCAAACAGATCTTCGTACACGTCCGGCCGGGTGCCTTTTTTGCACAGAACCAGCCAATCATTCAGGTGCACCCGGGTGGACCTTTTCTCCGCTTTGCCGCTGCCAGGCTTGTGGGTCACGACGCTGCCGGTGCGAATTTTGTGGCCACCCAGGTCGATGAGAATGCGACACTCTTTCTGATGGCGCTTGGCCGCATGCTTGATGTTGTCGATCATACTGTGCCAGACGTCTTCATTATCATGGGCGCAATTGATGCGAGCGGTATCCATGCCTGTGGCAATAAGATTATCCACTAGTGCGAAATCTTTGGCTGCCTCCGTTGGCATGGTGACCATGATGTAGGCACATCGCTCGGTGGGCTCTTTACCAAAAATATTTATTGTACGCTGCCTGAGTAGCTGGTGGCCCGTGTCGTAATCCACAGGGCTTTCCGTACTCTTCCACTCATAAGGCTGAGTCAGTACGGCGCGTGACAAGACATCGATAACACGGTTGATATTGGTCAGGACATGGGGTTCTCCCCGGCCAAGTGAAGACAGTCCTGCGGTGGTCAGGCGAGCCTGTAAAGGGCGCAGGTCTTCACGGCGCATGACGATATAATTTTGCAGATTGAGAATACTGGATAGATTTTCCCGTGCGGTCTCATCCACCTGCAAATTGGCCATCTCCTGCTCGGTTCCGGACAGGATACGTTCTTTCAGGCACAGCAGCTCGTCGAGCAATTCGTGCAGGGGATCTTGGTATGTTGGCAGATTGACTACGGTGGAGCTCACAGCGTGTTACTCATTATTATGTGGAAATTACACCGGCATATTATATGGGAAATATGTAAAGCTTTTATGACAGCTTCTCCGGATACCAATGTGGAATGAAACAGAAATGCTTCCAGGCTTGAAGAAAACCGGGGATGGGGAACAAATATTGAGCAGTTGGCAAATCCACATCATTTTCATTAGTCAGCAATTCAATACTCAGGTAGAGTAAAAACAACTGTGGGCTTGTTAGTATAGGGTGGCTATGTTTGATTCTATCGATGAAGCGAGAAAAATCCTTACGGTTTTAATTGATTCCCTTGAGCGCAAGGGCGAGTTCCCGCATGCCGACGAGGTTCGTGACATGATCACGGCCTTACAGCAGCTTGTTGATATTGTTGCGGCTGTGGATGAACAAGGGAAGGTGCTTACTCCTGAGGAAATTACCGACATCGGTGCACAAGGGCTACAGCTTATCGATGAGCTGGCATTTAAGCTGGCATCACAACAGCTGGAATCCGAACGGCAGGATGTTGAACAAGTGGCCCTGGTGCTGGCGCGCTGGGTCATTGCGCACCAGGGGACACTGACGAACATACAGTCGATCGTCAATGCATTTGCCTATCTGTCGAATGCAGTGCATGACAAGGCGACACTCGCACAGCTGGCCGCCTTTGCGGGTCAGGTTGCGCATGCCTGTAGTGATGCCATTAAGCAAGATGTGGATAACAGCAATCCAATGAGACCGTGGCGCATCCTGCATCTCAATCGCGGCATAGTGGCGACACGCAGCCATGAGCTTGAACTTATGCGGCGCGTGTATGCTGAGCTGATCGAGGCGATACCCATGGATGCTCCGGGATTTTTCAAAGAGGGCATGTCGGAAATGGAGCACCTGAACTATCCGTCACCGGTACGTGAGCTGATGCAGGAATTTTATGCGCGCACGACATTGCCTTCCGTGCATTAGACATGAGATAAAACGATGTTGAATGCCCTGGCCATTATCTTACATCTATTGGCTATCAACATTGTTGAGTAAAATCAACATGGTGTTGGGGATAGGTGTGGTCCTGGTTATTGGCGACGGGCCACATTTTTTAGTATAAGGAAGCTCTGATTAATTCGCTGAGACGGCGCTGGCTGCGTTGCAAAGCGGCTCAAAATGCTCATTTACTGCGTGTAAACTGCGCTTTTTCGCCCCTTTGCGCCTTGCCATCATCCGCCTGATCGAATTAATCAGAGCTTCCATAAACAACTCGAGACTTTACACATGAAAGCAACTGCTGAATTACAGGTTATCCCGCTTGGTAAGGGGGTTTCAGTGAGACAAGAGATCACCCGTGTCGTTGACATGCTTCAGGGCCATGACTTTATAATCGAGCCCCATGCCTCGGGGACCAACATCGAAGGAGAACTGTCGGCGATTCTCGCCGTCGTCGAGCAAATCCATGAGACCCTGCACGAAGAGGGCTGTATACGCCTAATCAGCTACTTGAAACTGGAGACCCGCACCGACAAGGAACCAAGCCTGGCGGGTAAGCGGCTTTAGCCATCACAATGAAACGGATAAGAAAAAGAACCATCCCTGCTTAACAGGCCCGAACACCATATCGAGCACAACATGAAAAAAACAATATTGCCCATCGACTGGCTCACGGCCTTATTGCGGTCACTCCCGGCCCGCGCGATACACATCCTGTTATCCCTGCTTACATTGTTGCCGATGGCAACGGCCGGGGCGGAGGAGGCGGCGGTCAAGGAGGAGACTCCGGTGGCGGAAGAGACAGGGGTCATGGAAAAAATGGAGCAGATATCCGCCCTGGATCGGCGTATCGAGGTGGAACGCAAGACCCGTTATCAACCCTTTGTGCTTTCACCCCACAAACCCAATTACATTCTGCCGATAAGCTATAACGATAAACCGAATAATGCCCCGCTTAACAATGGCCCTGATGAAGAGCTGGACAATTATGAAATCAAGTACCAGTTCAGTCTGAAGTTTCCCCTCATTGAGAACCTGTTTGGCGAGGAGAACTCGTTTTATTTTGCCTATACCCATTTGTCATTTTGGCAGGCCTATGACTTCGGGGGCTCCAGTCCGTTTCGTGAAACAAACCATGAACCCGAGGTGTTTGTTGTCTTTCCCTACGAGTTGAATCTTCTGGGGCTGAAAAATCGTTTGATCCAATTGGGCCTGGTCCATCAGTCCAACGGGCTCTCGGGGGATCAGTCCCGCAGTTGGAACCGGTTTTATGCCGATTTCATTTTACAGCGGGGGAATTTCTACCTGAGTGTCAAACCGTGGTACCACATCCAGGGCGAGGGTTCGGACCGGGATAATCCGGATATCGAAAATTACCTCGGCCATGGTGAGTTTCGCTTTGCCTATGCCGATACGGAACACACCCTCACCATGATGCTAAGAAATAATGCTCATAACCACAATTATGGTGCGGTTGAAATAGACTGGAGTTTCCCCATGAGTCGGCGGGCCAGGTGGCTCATCCAGTATTTCAACGGTTACGGCGAAAGCCTCATCGACTACAACGCCCGGACCCATCGACTGGGGATTGGCGTGGCATTTACCGATTGGTTATAAGGCTTCACCTCCCTTCATTCGTTGACCACCAGGTCTTCCATATAAAATATTGATTCATATGTTATTTTACTCCATCCAAATAACATACTAAAATACTCAAGAAATAACCTACAGATTATGTCGTTGAAATAAGCCAACGAAATCGCTATAAATAACCTAGTAAATTACTCAAGAAATGGAGACGGTATGGGCACGGTACAGAAAGAGGTGCAGAGCTTAATCAATTCTGGCTATGAACATGGATTTGTCACACAAATCGAGTCCGATACCCTGCCAGTGGGTCTCGACGAGGATGTGATCCGCCACATTTCGGCCAAAAAACAGGAACCCGAGTGGATGCTCGAACGGCGCCTGAAGGCCTACCGGCATTGGCTCGGTATGACCGGGCCCAACTGGGCCCATCTCAATATCCCCGCCATTGATTATCAGGCGATCTCCTACTATTCCGCGCCCAAGAAAAAGGGTGACGGGCCGAAGAGCCTGGACGAGGTCGATCCGGAATTACTGGACACCTATAACAAACTCGGTATTCCGCTCGAAGAGCAAAAGGCGCTGGCCGGTGTGGCGGTGGATGCCGTGTTCGATAGTGTTTCGGTGGCCACCACCTTCAGGCAGAGCCTGGCCGATGCCGGGGTGATCTTCTGTTCCATGTCGGAGGCCGTTCGTGAATATCCGGAACTCATACAGCAGTACCTGGGTAAGATTGTACCTCATACCGACAACTATTTTGCGGCATTGAATGCCGCCGTGTTTTCCGATGGCACCTTTGTCTATATCCCGGCCGGGGTGCGGTGCCCGATGGAGTTGTCCACGTATTTCCGCATCAATGAGGCGAAAACCGGTCAATTCGAGCGCACGCTCATCATCGCCGAACAGGGCAGCAGTGTCAGTTATCTGGAAGGCTGTACCGCACCCATGCGTGATGAAAACCAACTACACGCAGCGGTGGTGGAATTGATCGCCATGGACGATGCGAAGATCAAGTACTCAACCGTGCAAAACTGGTATCCCGGCGATGCACAGGGGCGTGGCGGTATTTACAACTTCGTCACCAAACGGGGCGAATGCCGCGGTGACCGCTCGCATATTTCCTGGACACAAGTGGAAACGGGTTCGGCGATTACCTGGAAGTACCCGAGTTGTATCTTGCGTGGTAATGACTCCGTGGGTGAATTCTATTCTGTGGCCGTGACCAAGGGAAGGCAGCAGGCCGATACCGGTACCAAGATGATTCACCTGGGTCGGAACAGCAAAAGCACGATTGTCTCCAAGGGCATCTCTGCAGGGCAAGCCCAGAATACCTATCGCGGGCTGGTACGAATATCACAGCGTGCGGAAAATGCACGTAATCACACCCAATGCGATTCATTGCTGCTTGGGGATCAATGCAGTGCCCATACCTATCCCTATATCGAGGTTCGTCATCCCAATGCGGATGTCGAGCACGAGGCCACCACCTCTAAAATCAGTGAAGACCAATTGTTCTATTGCCGGCAGCGTGGCCTTGCCGAGGAAGAAGCGGTATCCATGATCGTGAATGGTTTTTGTAAAGAGGTTTTCAAGGAATTGCCCATGGAGTTTGCGGTTGAAGCGCAAAAATTATTGAACCTGACACTCGAAGGCGCCGTAGGCTAAATGACAAGTGAGGAATTGAACATGTTAACGATCACAGATTTGCATGCAACGGTGGATGGCAAGCCCATCCTGAATGGTCTGAACCTGCAGGTGAATGCCGGGGAAGTGCATGCGATTATGGGGCCAAACGGCTCGGGCAAAAGTACCCTGGCACACATCCTGTCAGGCCGCGAAGGTTATCAAGTGACCCAGGGTAGCGTGGTTTATAAAGATGCAGACCTGTTAGCGCTGGATATCGAGGCGCGTGCGCACCAGGGTGTCTTTCTGGCTATGCAATACCCCGTTGAATTGCCTGGGGTAAATAACATGACGTTCTTGCGCGAGTCTGTGAATAGCGTGCGCCGCGCAAGGGGTGAAGATGAGCTGGATGCAGTGAGTTTCATACAACGGGTACGTGAAAAGGCCGAACTGGTTGAACTACCTGACAAACTGTTGAAACGGAATGTGAACAGTGGTTTTTCCGGTGGCGAGAAAAAGCGCAATGAGATATTACAAATGGCCTTACTTGAGCCGACCCTGGCCATTCTTGATGAAACGGACTCCGGCCTGGATATCGATGCCATGCGGGTCGTCGCCAATGGCGTTAATGCCCTGCGTAGCCCGGAGCACGCCATGATTGTGGTGACCCATTATCAGCGCCTGCTTGACTATGTTGTGCCGGATTTCGTCCACGTGCTGGCCAATGGCCGCATTATCCGCTCCGGTGACAAGTCACTGGCCCATGAACTGGAAGAAAAGGGTTATGGCTGGGTTATCGAGGAGGCGGCGGCATGACGGCGCAGGTTTCACAACGGCAATGGTTCAATGACATCATTGAGCAGGGCCAACAGGCCATGCACAGTGCAGACCTGCCCTGCTTGAATGAAACACGCAAGCATGCCCGGCAGGCCATCCAGCAACTGGCGATCCCCAGTCGCAAACAGGAGGCCTGGCGTTATTCGGATTTGGATAAATTATTTAAACAGACCTACCGTGTTCAGGATGAACCCTTTACGGCGCTGGAGAAAGGCGATATCGACAGCTGGGTCTATAGCGAGGAAGAAAGTTATCGACTGGTGTTTGTCAACGGTGACAGTGTGCCGCATCTATCGAATATCCATAACTTGCCGGATGGGGTGATCATAGGCAGCCTGCGCGCCGTGTTGTCGACCGATATGACCCTGGCTGCAAAATGGCTGGGGCAAAATGTTTGGCAGCAGCAAGATGTGTTTTCTGAATTAAACCATGCCCTGGCGAATGACGGGCTGTTTATCCACGTCCCGGAAAATGTGCGCGTGGATAAACCGATTGAGGTTGCGTATGTGAACCTCAGTCTTGAGCAAAATGTGTTGGCACAACCACACTCGCTGGTGGTGTTGGAGACGGGTGCACAGGCCAAACTGGTCGAACGGTTTATCAGTACCGGCGACTCCGAGTATTTCTTCAACGGCGTGACCGAGTTGTCGCTGGGGAGCAATGCCACACTACAGCACTATCGCCTGCAAGACGAGAGTATGAATGCACGCCACTTGAGCCGTCTCGTGTTACAGCAGGACACGGCGAGTGAATACCATGGCGTCAATCTGGCAACCGGTGGTGCCTGGAGCCGCACAGACATTTACACTCGCTTTGCCGGACAGCATGCAAGCTGTCATCTCGATGGCCTCTATACCGTGGGTGCGCAACAGTATTCGGATTTTCATCTGGATGTGCAGCACAGTGTGCCAAACTGCCGCAGCCGCGAAAATTTCAGAGGCATTATTTACGGCAAGGGGCGTGCCGTGTTTGACGGCAGGATCCTGGTTGAGAAAGACGCTCAAAAGACCGATGCGCAGTTGTCCAACAAGAACCTGCTGCTCACGTCGGATGCAGAAGTGGATACCAAGCCACAACTGGAGATCTACGCCGATGATGTGAAGTGTAGCCATGGCACGACAGTCGGCAAGATCGATCCGAACCAGATTTTTTACCTGCGTTCCCGTGGCATTGCTGAGCATGAGGCGCGCAAAATGCTTTGTCTGGGCTTTGCCGAAGAGATCCTGGCACAGGTGGATGATGCCGATGTGCATGACTTTATACAGGCGCAAGTCGCCGCTCTCTTTAGCGGGCAGGAAGGCGTGTTATGAAACGTGCGGTGGTACAGTTCAATCAGGTGGGTGAGCAGGAGGCGTTGAAGAAAACGGCGATTCCCGAACATGCAGCGCTGGATGCAAAGATCATCGCGGCATTGCGCAACATCTATGATCCGGAGTTGCCGGTGAATATTTATGATCTCGGCCTGATCTATGAGATCGATATCCATGGCCGGGATGTATCGATTGCGATGACCCTGACCACCCCTCATTGCCCGGTGGCCGGTTCCATGCCGGGGCAAGTGGAATGCGCCGTCAAGGAGATCGAAGAAGTGGATAATGCAAGTGTCGAGTTGACCTGGGATCCGCCCTGGGACATGAACAGATTGTCGGATGAAGTGAAACTCACACTGGGACTGTTATAGGAGAACGATGATGGCCGTAGAACTTAGCGAAACAGCCGCCAGCCGTGTGACCATGATGTTGCAGCGACGCGGTTCTGGACTTGGCTTGCGTCTGGCAACACGCAATTCGGGTTGTTCAGGTTTTGCCTATGTCGTCGATTATGCCGACGAGATAGGTGATGACGATGAGGTATTTGAGAGTCACGGTGTCAAGGTGGTGGTTGACAGAAACAGCCTGCAGCACTTGAACGGCATGACGGTGGATTATGTAAAGACGAATGCACTGAATGAAGGTTTCGAGTTTATCAATCCCAATGTCAAGGACCTGTGTGGTTGCGGCGAATCCTTTAACGTGTAATGAATCGATGGAGTAACCATGACGAAGCTTGATGAAATCGTGGATATTTTTGAATTGCTGGGTGACTGGGAGCAACGCTACCAGTATCTCATCGAGCTGGGTGAAAAATTGCCCGCCATGCCTGAGCAGTTCAAAACCGATGACAATAAAGTGAAAGGTTGTATGAGTCAGGTGTGGGTGCAGCCCTACGCAGACAAAGACAACGCAGCAAGGCTGCATTACCATGGGGATTGCGACACCAGTGTCATCAAGGGTGTACTCGCCTTATTGATACAACTGGTGGATGCGAAGACCGCAGACGAGATCCAGCAACTGGATGTAGATGAATTGTTTGAACGGCTGGACCTGGGCGAACATTTGTCACCCAACCGGCATGTTGGCATCTACGCTATCGTTGAATTAATGAAACAACAGGCCCGCGAGTCAACAAAGCAACGCGTCAAAGTCGCCTGATATCCTCGGAACACCAATCAAGAATAGGAAGTATTTATATGCCATATGCAGCACAGGAAATTACCTCAGTTCATCGCTGGTCAGACAGAACATTCAGTTTCAGGACCACACGGCCTAAAGGGTTTGATTTCAAGAATGGAGAGTTTGTCATGTTAGGCCTGCGTCCCGACGGTAAGCTGATTCCCCGTGCCTATTCCATCGTCTCCACCAATCAGGATGACCACCTGGAGTTTCTCAGTATCCGCGTACCGGACGGGCCGCTGACCAGTCGCCTGGCAGAGGTCACCGAGGGTCATTCCATCTGGATCAACACCAAGACTACCGGCTCATTGACACTGGAGCATGTCAGGCCCGGGCGAAACCTTTACATGCTGGCGACGGGTACGGGGCTGGCGCCATTTATCTCCTTGATTCGTGCCGGTGAAGTGTTTCAGACCTATGAGCGTGTCATCCTCGTGCACACCGTGCGCAAGCAACAAGGGTTGGCCTATCGTGACGAACTCACCGCACGCAGCAGTGATCAGTTTCGCTATGTGCCCAGCGTCACCCGTGAACCGTTTGAGGCCACCGAGCGTGGTGCCGATCTGTTTCGCAGCGGTGAACTGAGCAACAGGCTTGACCTCCCGGCCCCTGAACCCGAGCACGACCGCGTCATGCTGTGCGGCAATCCCAACATGAACCGGGAAATGACGGAATATTTAAAGCAAAACGACTGGACTATCACCAATTATAAAGGTGTCGGCAACTTCACTATCGAGCAGGCCTTCGTCCTGTAAAGCTGAATCAGGCAAGATGTGACGACGTAGGGTTGTTCGAAAGCCAATGGTTTTCGTTGCGGATTAGCGCCATCGGTTTAAAATGTGTGGCACTATCTTGAGTCGGGGGCGGCACTATGAAACTTTATCTTGTCCAGCATGGCGAGGCCTGCAGTAAAGAAATGGATCCCGCACGGCCTCTAACCGAACAAGGTGAGGCGGCGATCGACCGGCTTGCCGCCTTTCTTACACAGGCGGGGATCCGGGTCGACAGGGTGATCCATAGCGGAAAACTCCGCGCCAGGCAAACGGCGGAGTGCCTGGCGAAAGCGCTTGCACCGGGGATGGAATTGGAGACCAGCGGCCTCATCAATCCCAACGATAATCCCAAGGCGTTTGACTGGCAAAGTGAAAGCTGGGATAAGGATACACTTATTGTCGGACATCTGCCGTTCATGGCCAAACTGGTTTCGCACCTGCTGATCGAGGATGAAAACAGACTCATCACCGCCTATCAACCGGGCAGTATCGTCTGCCTGGAACAGAATAACGATGCGCACTGGCAGATTAACTGGATGATCAGGCCGGAATTGCTAGGATGAGTAGAAGAGAAGCAGGCTTCAATACGCGTGGTGAGAAAGGCGAGGGGGCTGACCGAAACGGATGCTGCATGTGCGGTGTCAATTCTTATACCCGCTAGTGACCTGAGCCCCGTTTAATAAAAATCAATTTCTGTGATCAGCAAACACGCCTTTCGTTCCCTGCGACATCGTAATTTTCGCATCTACTATCTTGGACAACTGGTGTCGCTGAGTGGCACCTGGATGCAGTCCGTGGCCCAGTCCTGGTTGATTTACCGCCTCACGGGATCCGGTTTTATGCTGGGTCTGGTCATGACCTTAACACTGTTTCCCAATCTGGTGTTTGGCATCTATGGCGGTTGGTTGGCCGATCGATTTGCACGGCAAAGATTGCTCATCATCGGGCATGTGCTGGCCATGCTGCAGGCCTTGGTATTGGGCATTCTCACCGTGGCCGGTTGGGTGGAACCCTGGCATATCCTGTCATTGGCGCTGGTGTTGGGCCTGGTCCAGGCCGTCGAAACCCCGGTACGGCAGTCATTCATGGTGCAATTAGTGGAGCGCGAGGATCTACCGAACGCGATTGCACTCAATTCAAGCCTGTTTCACCTCGCGCGTTTTATCGGTCCGGCCATCGCAGGCATTCTCGTGGCCCTGGTCGGCGAAGGGCCCGTCTTTCTCATCAATGCCGTGACCTTCATTGCGATCATCTTCAGTTTATTGTCTCTACAACTGCCGGCCATGCCGGCGAGATCCAGGGAAGGGGGCGGTTTGAGCGGCATCTGGTCCGGCCTGCATTTTGCCTTGCAGCATAAATTGATTCGGACCCTGCTTGCCATGGTCGCCCTGGTCAGTCTCTTCGGTGGGGCGGCAGTGGTACTGCTGCCGATCTTTGTGACGCAGGTATTTGACCACGGTCCGGAGAGCTTGGGGGTCTTGATGGGTCTGCTTGGCGCAGGCGCATTGAGCGCAGCCTTGATGCTGGCGCACCGACGTGAGTTCAGGCTGCTGGAGCGGCGCGTTGCCATTGCCGGGGTGACGGTCGGCCTGGGCCTGTTGCTGTTCGGACTCAATGATGTGTATGTCCTTGCCCCGGCGATTTTATTCATGATCGGTTTTGCCTCGACCACGGTGTTTGCCTCCAGCAATGCCCTCATACAATTATCTGTCCCGGATCACTTGCGTGGCCGCATCATGGCGCTGTTTACAATGTGTTTACATGGCATGGCGTCGATCGGTCAGCTGCTGTTGGGTACCCTCGCGGATGTGCTGGGGGCACCCCTGACGGCAGGGGCGACCGGTAGTCTGCTGTTTGTGCTGGCAGTAATGCTGGCGTTTGTGCTGTATCGCTTGGACAAGGCCGAGGCCCGGTCTTAGCCGTTTTTGCTGAAGTCCTGGCAACCTCAGTTCGCTCTTTCTGGGAATGGATCAAACCTGAATCCGGTTAAAATATTCCTATATGGAATATTTATATATTCTTATTCATTTGTATATTACTCAAAGCGCAGGCATCATTCGCCGCCTTTGCGCGGTTTCTTTGCAATTTATTAACATTTGTAATTTTTTTGTATTTCCCTGCGGGAATATGAATAAACGGTCCGGTATGTGTTGCCAGGGATGCAGCACGAAATGGACCTCAAAACGGCGTTTTGGATACGCCTGGCCCGTGGTGTGAATCTTTCTTCGTCGTGTCGAAATTCGTCCGCCCAGGTGGCCGTTTTCGTGTTGCTGGAAACCTGCGCAATGCTGATCAATTGTTACCAACTGGGGAGAACATTATGCCGGAACGTCGCAGAGCACTGACGCGCACCCTGTCTTACGGGGCCCTCAGCGCCGTCTTCTATTTTCTGCTGTACACCTACAACGAGACCATTCTCCACTATTCCAGGGAAGGGGGCTGGTATTTCATTATCCCGGTCGGCATCGCCTTCACCTTTTCCATTGTGCACGGCAACTTTACCGGGCAGTTCTGGGATCTGTTTGGCGTCAAGGCCAAGACCACGAAGAAGTAGGAGTAGGGCATGGATATCAATTTTATTGACCTGGGCACGGGCAGTGTCATTTTCCTGTTTCTGGTGGGCTTCGTCGGCGGTCTGGTGAGTGGCTTTATCGGTTCGGGCGGCGCCTTCGTGCTGACACCGGCGATGATGAACATGGGTGTGACCGCCATCATGGCCGTGGCCTCGAATATGGCGCACAAATTCCCCAAGGCCTTTGTCGGTGCGATGAAGCGCCACAAGTTTGGCCAGGTGGATGTGAAGCTCGGCATCGTTATGGGCATCTCGGCGGAGGCCGGGGTGCTCTATGGCGCCGGGATACAGGAGACCATCCGTGAATTATTCGGCAAGGCGGGTTCCAATCTCTACGTCTCGTCGGTGTTCGTGGTGGTGCTGGCCATTGTGGGTAGTTATGTGCTGCGTGATGCGGTGAAAATGTTTCGCTCGGAAAACCCGGACGAGGAGAAGACCACCAAGCTGGCCAAGTGGGTCCATTCGGTACGCATCCCCGGCACCATGATGTACTTCAAATCCATCGGTACCGAGATCTCGGTGCTGTTTACCATTCCGCTGGGCTTTGCCACCGGCATGTTGGCGGCCACCATTGCGGTGGGTGGTTTCGTGGGCGTGCCGGCCATGATCTATGTGCTCGGTGTGCCCGGTCTGATCGCCTCCGCCACCGAGTTGGTCATCGCCTTTGTCATGGGCATGGGTGGCTCCATCAAGTTTGCCTGGGCCGGCTATGTCGATATCCGCCTGGCGATGATCATCCTGGCCGGTTCCCTGTTCGGTATTCAGCTCGGCGCCATCGGCACCACCTATGTCAAACCCTATATGGTTAAGATCGTCATGGGTGTGATTATGATGCTGGCCCTGGTGAGTCGTGCCGTGGTGATCCCGGTTTATCTGTCTGAACTGGAGCAGATCGATCGCCTGAGTGATACCACGGTGCTCATGCTCAAGAACCTGAGCTTTGGCCTGTTGATCTTCGCCCTCACGGTCGGCGCCCTCATTGTCTTTAATGCCTTGATCAAGGGCATGCGTGCCCACCGCCGCAAACTGGCGGAAGAGCAGGCGCCGGTCGGCACCTTTACCCCGGCGACGGCCCCACAACAGCTTTCACCCATGGGACGTCTTGAACGCATTATGCTGGTGACCGATGGTACGGAGTACAGCGAGAGTGCCGTGGACGAATCGATCAATGTGGCCAGACGGTGCAAGGCAAAACTGTTTGCCTACAGCGTTATGCCCACCGCCGATCTCGAAAGCCCGCTGGCTGCCCCGATGCACAAACAGGCGAAACAGGAAGTGGTGGACCGTCTGCTCGAGGTACGGAAAAAAGCCGAGGCGGAGGGTGTGGAATGCGAAATCCTGTTGGGGCATGGTGAAGATCCCTATACCGAGATCGTCGACCAGGCCGAGCAGAGCAACATGGATGTGATCGTGATGGGGCGTCGCGACAAGGGCGACTTGGTACGCGCCATGCTGGGCAGCACCACCGAGAAGGTGATCGGCCATACCCATAGCGACGTGCTGGTCGTGCCGCGTGGCGGCAAGATCGAAGGCAAGGGCATCATCCTGCCCATCGATGGTTCACGCTATAGTGACGCCGCCGCCGTGACGACCCTGAGCCTGGTGAAGCAGTGCCAGGCGCCGGTGACCGTGGTCTCCGTTGCCGTCGATGAACGTCTGCGCGATGACGCCAGGATGCTGGCCGAAAAGGTCCAGACCCTTATGGCCGAGTCGGACGTGAAGGTGGACATCGACGTGCGTGTCGGCCGTCCGGACGAGGCCATCCTCGCCTCGGTCAAGGAACACGGCGCGGACATGATCGTCATGGGCAGTCACGGTCTCACCGCACTGGAACGCCTGCTGGTGGGCAGCGTATCGGAACGGGTTATAGGCCAGGCCGAATGTCCGGTGATGGTTGTAAAACTATAAGCCTATAATCATTGTCAGCCAAAGAAAAATGGGCCTCAGTCGAGGCCCATTTTTTTGATGAGTACAATGTCAGCCTGCGTCATTCCGGAAGGATCATTTTGTAGGCCTATTATTTACTCCTTCAGTCAGGGAGAGAAACATCCCCGGCACCAGCAACGCCAGACCAGGGGCGGCAAATATCCCCGCCACGACCCAGTGCCAATGCCAGACATGCCAGGCGCCGAAGAACGCACCGATGGTGATCGGCAGTGAAAAGCGAAACACGAACGAAGCAATGATCACCACCCAGGCCCATAGGGAACCAAAATGAAGATCCACCCCGGCGTAACAGGCGAAGATCTGAGTTATGCCGTAAATGAGAAAGAAGATGGAGCTTATTGGTTGCATTTTTTAGGCTCCCTGCCTTGTGGTTTTGTGTCTACTAAAATGGGGGATGTTCAAGGTCGACTGAATTTTCTTGTTGGGCTTCAAGTACTCTCCACTTAACCTGACTTTTTAGTTCGCACAACGAGAGAGGGGGATCGTAGTACCTTCCCAATTTGCACGCCTAGAGATCATCGACCACTTCGAATTTCTCCCGGTTCGTTCGATTCAATGGAGCCACGTTTGCAGACGCCAACCAGCTAAACACCTGGTTTGGGGAGACGATTTCGATTGTCTGATTTTCCTTTCGCATCAACAAATGAGTACCATTCGGTGATTGGTCTAAGAATTCCATTCCGCGAGGCAATCGAGCCACGAACTCGCCTGTTTTACTATTCCAGATTGATGTTTCTCTATTTGTTCGAGCGATGACATTTTCGGTGCCATTAATGAATATGCCGGTATGAACTAAATCGTGTATTCCGCCATCTTTGCTTAAGGTAATCGTTCGTGTCTCATCCGAAACCAAATCCTTTATCACGAAGTATGACTCCCCAGGAAAAACCGCGATTTCATTGCCGCGGGAAGAGAAAACTGCTGTTTTTGTGCTTCCGCTGTAGGAGTTAGGTGTCGGCATCTTATCTTCGCGGATACCCAGCGGACTCTCATCAATAAGAGTTCCGTCAGCTTCGAACAGCTTGACGAAACCGGTCTTGGTAACGACCATTATTCGCCCAGTACTGCTAGATATTCGCGCACTTGTGATATTGTCAATAGTATCCCCATGGTAAGGGACAGTGCTTGAAATCTCTTTAATTAGCGAGCCGGAAAAGTTAAACAATCTGGCTTTGCCATCTGAAGCTGTGACGATGAACCGCTCAGTGCCTTCGTCGATATGTGGTTTAAAAACTGCGAAATTTGTGTTCTGCCTGTGAACCAGCTCATGCCCCTTGAACACGAATATTTCACTTGACTTAGGTTCTTTCCAGCGACCATTGCTGTCAGCATGCTCATCATATTGATGGACTATCGCCACCGTCATTTGGCCAGCGAGCCCAATGTCTGCAACCGGCTTCGAAAAATCGTAGGCGAAGGAAACTTCTCCCGATCGATCAGTGTACTTGAGTGTATTTCCGTCTATGTGGGCATAGGTATCGTTATTGCGGTAGAACCATCGGCCTTTACCTAGATTCTTGAAGTGACTGGTAGATGGCCAAAACTTCACTCCCTCTTCGGTCGCAGTGATTATTTCGCCAAAGTCCTTGAGGTACTGCCCATGGTTAATCGAGAGACCTTGTTCTAATTGAGCCTGTAGTTTGCCATTCATCCCCCATAACCTGGCACCAGATAGATCATGTGATATCGCCAATATTTGGTCTCCAGGACCAAAATGAGCAAACCATGTTCTCGCCCCATTCTGAATAGTCTGTTCTTCAGCCCCAACAATTGAAAAGATCTTGATGGTTTCATCCCATGAAGCTGTAGCCACAAACTTCTCATCCGGAGAGAAATTGACTGACCATACGTTGGACTCGTGGGGAACAGAAAGGATCTCATTTCCTTCTAGGTCCCACACAAACCCCTTTTTTAGGTTTGTCGATCCCGCAGAAAAGTAAGAACCACTTGGAGAAAATACGGTGTTATGCACACCTGGGATCGCTTGGACGATTTGGCTACCGTTGTCGACATTTAGGAGGACTACATTTTCGTATGTGGAAAATGCGAATATATTCTTGGTCGGATGCCAATCGAACCCTATGAAAAGGCTTCCTTTTAGTTGATATTCCGTGTCCAAACTAAAATCTGGAAGCAAACGTTTCACAAGTATATTTTTAATTTCGTCGTCGACTAACTTCCTTTCTAAGGTAAGAATGAATTCCTCATGCGGCGAAATTGAAAAGCCTTCAATAGTACGCCCCTGAGGTGAAAACTCAGTGATAAGAGCCCCATCAAAACCATAAATGAGGAGTTTATTTTCAGTGAATCTTTCGTCAATCTTTACCTCTGTAAGAGAGGCAATCCGATTGGTCATTGGAAAAAACTGAATATATTCAGATTCCTTGTTGTCAACAATGATTTGTCCAACTTTACGCCCGGATATTTCTCTGAGAATTCCCTTATCAGACTGTCTGGTTCCCTTTCCATCCTCGATCTCGATGTAGTGAGTGTTATCGGGGGAAACGATGATGTTTGGCGAGACAAAGCTTGCTTCAAATTCTCGGTGATAAAAGGGGAAGCGGTGACTATTCAGGTAAATTTTATAGGTGTTCTTCAGAATAGTTGTGTTTTCTGGGGACAGAATATTAGCCCTCTCCAGCATTCTAACCGCCTGGGTGGGATTCTTGCGCGACAACTCTACTGCACTTATGGTCATGTCCAGTGCACGATTCTGCATTAAAGAACTCACTGCTTCTTTAGTTCGCTCCTTTGCGAGATCGCTTTGTTCTAATGCGTAACTAATTGCAATTGTCAACCCGACGGCGAGGAGTAAAAGCCCTGTAGCGTAAAGCTTGAGACGCTTGTTTTGCCTTTTACTCTTCTCGAGATCTTCGTGGGCGACTTGGACTTCACTCGTTGCTACACCTCCTAATATCTGATTCGCCACCTGGCGCTTCACCATGGCAAGTTCACTGTCAGAGGCGGTTTCCCAGAGTTCGGGATCGAGATTTACTCGCTGTTGCTTTGGCCAACGTGTTTTCAGCTTTTCGGGTATCCAGCGCGCTTCCTCACCGGTCGAGTCAATTATGATAGGCGCTGTTGAACGGTTCTTAAGCCACCAGTCCAGTTCACGGTGTACCCAGTCTTCAGAACCTTGATTTGAATACAATCCAGGCGTGCAAATCACTAAAATCGCGCGCGCGCGCTCTAGGGCTGGTCCATGTAGAGCTTGCCAATCATTTACGGCTGGTGCAGTTTGATCAAAATAAATTTCAATGCCACCAGCAGTTGAATCGAGCGCTTCTCGCAGGGCTTCGTAGATCCACCTCGCGTATCGCTTTCCATCAACTTGCCGATAGCACAGAAAGATCGGTCGATCTTCAGATTTCCTAAATTCCTCAGATATATATGGCAGACTTTCTGATGCCTCCTCTTTCGAGACCTGGCGCTCCATTATCGCTATACCTCTAACGTTTAATTACAGAATGTTCCGTACATTTCCCGGATTGGTTCAGTGCCGCAGGCGTACAGTTAGTTGACAGTCTGGCCTCAAGTTAGCACCACACTTCTAGCTATTGCGACTAGTATTAATACACCAGCATAGAAACCCCAAATAGAGAAAGATGCTAATGAAGCCCTACGATGCTCATAATTATCGCCAGCTGGCTTAACAGCGTATAAGTCTTCCGAAGAGAGATTGCCTTGATGGAGTCTTTTTACAAACTGGTTATAGGATTCACGAAAACCTTTTTCTAATGTGAGATAGTAAGTATCTAGGAACATAAATAGAATGGTCGGAAGCAAAGCAATCCAGGCAAAATCGGGCTTGCCTTTATCAGCGATTATTACAAGTATCGCCGATACAATTGTTATACACCAAGCCTTACACTGGCTGCTATTGGCTGCCATACGATTAATAACACCTTGAATTATTCCAAGATGAGCCTGCACTGAAGGCGATGTTTCGTCTAGCTTGCTAGTATTCATTTCTTATTTTGATGGCCTCTTCAATCCAATTAGCTATGTTATTCTTAATAGTGTTATAGACAGCTTTACTGTCTGTACTATTTACGTAATAGCATTTAACTATGCGTGATAACTTTTCATTATCGCGCTTCATGGTGAATGTTCCAAAAGGATTCTTTCCCTTCTGAGCTAGACGCTGATTTCTGTCTTTTAAATTATGGATATGAATGCCTACAACTCCTTTGCCATCATTCCATGCCTTTTTAATTTCATAATCAATCCACTTTCGCCCAGCGGTGTCTTTTCCTACTAGTACGACTGCGCAAGATTTTCCTTTCATCTGACCATCAATCCAGTTTTGAATTGTTTTATCGCCACCCTGCTTTACCTGCTCCCAGTCGTTATCTCTTGCAGGTTCATTGCCTTCCAAAACGCCCATCTGGCGAACTTTTGATACTCTCCAGTTATCTGGCTCAAAGTGAAAACTATAAAATACGTTTCTTTTTGGCACTTGATACTCCTTTAGGCCTAACTATTATTAGACACCCTAAAAGCTCCTTTCTAACAGAGCTTTTAGGCCCCTTAAGAAAATGGGCTTGAATAAAATCAATGACTTGGTATCCTGTTAGGGAGCCCAATGGAAAAGGCTAGCCATGCCACAACCCCGTTTACTGGACCAGGTGCGTGCCGCAATCCGAGTCCATTGTTACAATTTACGCACAGAAGATACGCATATTCAATAGCTAAATAGAACACCCACCCTAAAAAATAAATTCCTCCTTCTCCTCTCCGTCGTTTCTAATAGCCGCCCCACTTGCCGGGTGTTTATGAAGATGTGGAATGAAACCTAATACTAGTTTGTTATAGAAA
>Ga0316193_10000299_pt1 | contig 29473 bp, 26 predicted proteins | sample MerIslsedime2_MG_FD_207735 | JGI IMG/M metagenome (GOLD analysis project Ga0316193, IMG submission 207735) | Coastal sediment microbial communities from Maine, United States - Merrow Island sediment 2 | ecosystem: Environmental > Aquatic > Marine > Coastal > Sediment | place: USA: Maine... | reverse complement strand
CATGTCGCTCAGTCCCCACCCTGTGTTTTGCGAATCGCGTAGAGAAATATCATCGTGGTCAATCCCGAGCCGATCGAGGCCTCGGTCATTGCCACGTCCGGTGCAGCCAGCACGACGTAGACCACGGATGCGAACAGGCTGGCGAGTCCCGCGCTGATGACTGCGCTGAGCATGTTGTCGAGCGTGACCGCGAGCAGTCCGCTGATCAGGATGCCGGCACAGAGCACGATGGTCAGCAGTGTTATTACGGGTATCGACATGGTGCGATCAGATTCCTTTTTCCAGGTAGCGGGCGACAGCCAGCACGCCGAGGAAGCTGAGCAGGCCATAGACCAGGGCGACGTCGAGGTAGATATAGCGTTCTGCCTGATGTGCAAGCAGTGCTATCAGCGCGATCGTCACGATCGTCAGCAGGTCGATGGCGACGACACGGTCGACGGTGTCGGGGCCGATCACCAGGCGCACGATACCGAACACGATGCTGAAGAATATCAGCAGTGAAGAAATAATGATGGTGATTTCAGACACGCCAGCCTCAGCCATAAACCACCTTCAGGTATTTCTCGAAACGGGCGGAGATCTCTTCAGTCGCCCCGACCGGGTCGGTTGCGCTGACATTGATCCAGTGGATAAACAATGAGTCGTCTTTAATATCCACCACCAGCGTGCCCGGTGTCAGTGTGATGGAATTGGCCAGCGCCAGCCGGCCGATGGGCGATTTCAATTCGGTCTTGATCTCGACGATACCGGGCTGGATCTCGATACGCGGCGAGAATACCAGGCGCATGACATTAAGATTGGCCTTGGTCAGCTCGATCAGAAATACGCCCAGGTACAACAGGTAGTAGAAGATCACTTTTGGTGACCAGCGGATAACACTGTAGACCCTCGCAAACGAAGCAAATAACAAAGCGATTGCGGTCGAGATCACCAGGCCGGCTATCAAGGAGTCAAGCGCCAGCGTGCCATTGGCGATCACCCAGATCAGCATCAGCGTCAACCAGAGGTTGAGGAACTGTAATGGAATGTTTCTCTTGTTTTGCATCGGACGCGAGTCTACTCTCATGGCGGGTTAAATGAAATATTCCGGGGCGTTTTAGCTGGCCCAGCAGTTAATATTCGGTATTTTGTTGACCCGCATCAAAAAATATTTGTACAGTTCCAGGGCTGTGCTGTTTTATAGTTTATTAATTGTTGATGTCCAGCATGCACCATGATTAACCATGGTGTTCTATTAAAGTGCACAAATTCATCTCACGGCCATTAAAAAATGCTTATCAGTTACAGATACAAGACCTGTGCCAGTTTTTTTCAGGGCAGTTAAATAGTGAGGATAGTTTAAAGCGTGTCGCCTTTTTTCGCACCGCAGCTGTCATATCTTTGTAACATATGCAGAAAGACATCCTGTAATATTCAGCAAGCAAAATTGAAATTGCGATTATAGCCGTCTATTACTTATAACGGTTTCATGTTGATCGAAATAAGATTCAATGAGAATGGCAGTGCCCGCGCGGGTCATATTGCCTGCGTAAAACCTACAGCTGAGAACTTGGAAATATGGAAAAAGCAGATATTGGTTTGATTGGACTGGCGGTAATGGGACAGAACCTGGTTCTGAACATGGCCGACCATGGTTATCGTGTTGCTGTGTTCAACCGCACCACCAGCAAGGTGGATGAATTTATCGATGGCCCGGCAAAGGATAAAAACATCATCGGTACTCACAGCCTGGAAGAACTGGTGGCGTCATTGGAGAAACCGCGCAAGGTCATGTTGATGGTCAAGGCGGGCGACGTTGTAGATAGTTTCATAGAACTGCTGCTGCGATTGCTCGAGCCGGGCGATGTCATTATCGATGGTGGCAATTCCTATTACCCGGACAGCACGCGACGCACCGCCTACCTGAGAGAAAACGATCTGCACTTTATCGGTACCGGTATTTCCGGTGGGGAAGAAGGGGCGCGCCATGGACCATCGATCATGCCCGGGGGTGATCCGGAAGCCTGGCCTCTGGTAAAGGACATCTTTCAGTCGATTGCCGCAAAAGTGGATGGCGAACCGTGCTGCCAGTGGGTCGGACCGGACGGTGCCGGCCATTTCGTCAAGATGGTGCACAACGGCATCGAGTACGGTGACATGCAACTGATCTGTGAAGCCTATGCATTGATGGAGCATGCGCTGGCTATGGATTGCGACCGCATGAGCGAGGTATTCAAACAATGGAACAGCGGCGTGCTCGATTCTTACCTGATCGAAATCACCGCCGACATTCTCGCGATGAAAGATGAAGATGGCGAGCCGCTGGTCAATAAAATACTCGATACCGCGGGCCAGAAAGGCACCGGAAAGTGGACAGGCATCAATGCGCTCGACCTGGGTGTGCCGCTGACCCTGATCGGTGAGGCCGTATTTGCACGGGTTCTGTCATCACTGAAGGATGAGCGTGTGCGAGCATCCGCCATCCTCGGGTCGCGTCCCGACAATACGGTCACAGGCAGTGAAGACGACAACATCAAGGCGCTGCAAGATGCCCTGTATGCTTCGAAAATCATCTCCTATGCCCAGGGATTCATGCTGATGCGCGAGGCGGCAAAAGAGCAGGGCTGGGAACTCAACTACGGTGAAATTGCACTGATGTGGCGCGGTGGCTGCATTATTCGCAGCACCTTCCTCGGTAACATCAAGGCCGCGTATGATTCCAACCCGCAGCTGGAAAACCTGGTACTGGATGCATTCTTTACCGAAGCACTCAAAACCGCAGAAAGCGGCTGGCGCAAAGCAGTGATGCTGGCTGTCAGCAACGGTATTCCCGCGCCAGCGTTTGTATCAGCATTGTCGTACTTTGACGGCTACCGCAGTGAACGCCTGCCGGCAAACCTGTTGCAGGCGCAACGCGATTATTTCGGTGCGCACACCTATGAACGCGTTGACAGAGAGCGCGGCGAATTCTTCCATACAGACTGGACGGGTCACGGCGGCAATGTTGCATCGACAATTTACGATGTGTGAATACGGCTGCTGATCAAGATGTGGGAATTTTTCTCTCGCAGAGGCGCTGACAACGCTGAGATGTAATTTGTTTTTTTAAATCCATAAAGTTACATCACTTAATTCATCTTCCTCTGCGACCTCTGCGCCTCTGCGAGAGTAAAGGACTTTAACCTATATAGTTTCGTAGCCTGGATGAAGCGAAGCGTACTAAATTCGATTGGATCGAATTTGAACAGCCGAAGGCTGGCCCGCAGGGCAGAATACAAGGATGTATTCTGTAATCCGGGGCTGCTCCAGTACGCAGCTTAACTTAACCATGGATTTCACTACCTTACGTCGAGGCTGTGAAATTGGACAGGTCACGGCGGACAGATTTCATCAACAACATACGATGTGTAAATCCGGCTGAAGCCGATAAAGACAATCTCTCTCGCAAAGGCGCCAAGCACGCAAAGGTGTTTTTTATAAAACCGTATTATTATTAATTTTCCTTTGCGGCCTCTGCGCCTCTGCGAGAAAATTAAGACGTTAATTCCGTGAATACCAGTATCGAGATTGTCTGAACCATGCACGCGTAATTATTTCCAGTTGATCTTTTAGCATCGGCCGTGCTTCAATACCCGCTTTTCAGCTCATTTCAAGGCAATACTCTATGACCGCGACTTCAATCATGGATCCCAATCCAACGGTGGTGAAGCCAACAGACCTGATCAAAACCGCGATAGGTTATATTATGGACAACCGTTACAGAAACCTCCCTGTCGTCGATGATGAGGGCCATTATCTTGGCAGCTTCGGTGTTACCTGCCTGCTGAAGAATGTGTTACCGAAAGCAGTGTTGATGAAGCAGGGTCTGACCAGTGTGCCATTCTTACAGCAAACACTCGCTGATCTTCACAATCGTTTGCGCGAACTTGAAGACCATCCTGTTTCCATGTGCATGAACACCGAAGCCATGACCGTTTCACCGGATACGCCGCTGGTCGAATCGCTGCTGATTCTTTATCACAACAAGGACAGTCTTCCGGTCGTCGACACCGACAGCGGCAAGCTGCTGGGCGTCATCTCGTACTGGGATGCCGGCGAAAAGATCCTGTCAGCCTAAAGGGGCGTCTTATGCACGAAGCACATCAGGCTTCAGTTATCTTCGGCCTGGATCCGTTATGGTATGCAGGCGTTCTGTTTATTCTGACGTATACATTGATCGTGGCCGAAAGACTGAATCGCGCCATTGTTGCAGTCAGCGCGGCCAGCCTGATGGTTGTTGGCGGTGTGCTCACCCAGGAAGCTGCAGTCCAGGGCATCGATTTCAATACCATCGGACTGCTTACCGGCATGATGGTGATTGTCGGCGTTACGCGCAAATCGGGCGTATTCCAGTTTGTTGCGATCTGGTCTACGAAGAAGGTAAACGCAGATCCATGGGGCATACTCGTCATGCTGGTGCTGGTGACGGCATTGCTCTCGGCCTTGCTCGACAACGTCACCACAGTATTGCTGATTGCGCCGGTAACGCTTTTGATCACAGACGAACTCAAGATCAACGCCTATCCTTATTTGTTCGCCGAGATCTTTGCATCCAATATCGGCGGTACTGCCACATTGATTGGCGATCCTCCAAACATCATGATCGGCAGCGCAGTAGGGTTAAGCTTTAACGATTTCGTCATCAACCTCGCACCCATAGCGATTGTGATTCTGTTGTTGTTTCTTGTACCCCTGTACTTTATCTGGGGACGCGGTCTTGAAACCAGCAATGAAAGACGGCAAAAAGTCATGAACTACCGTGAAGCCGATGCGATTACAGACCATCGTTTGTTGAAGCAATCGTTGTTTGTTATCACCATCGTGATCATCGGTTTCATCATGTCCCACACCATTGGCGCAGAGCCGGCCACCATTGCATTGTTCGGTGCAGCCATATTACTGGTGCTGGATAATCTGCCGCGGAACATAGATGAACAGTCCGAGAACGTACACAAGAGTTTTTGTGAGGTCGAGTGGGTCACCATTTTCTTTTTCATGGGATTGTTCATCGTCGTCTATGGCATAGAAACAGTCGGTATTCTTGAAATGCTGGCTGAACATGTTATCAGCCTGACAGGAGGCGATCTCAAAGTTACTGCAATGGCAATACTCTGGGTATCGGCTGTAGCCTCTGCTATCGTCGACAACATTCCATTCGTGGCAACCATGATTCCATTGATAGAAAGCATGGCTACCGATTTTGGCGGCTCCGAACAACTGATGCCATTATGGTGGTCACTCGCACTTGGCTCCTGTCTCGGCGGAAACGGCAGTCTAATCGGTGCAAGTGCAAACCTCATCGTTGCGGGTTTTGCCGAACGCTCGGGTCAGCCGATCCGTTTTCTGCCGTTCATGCTGATGGCATTTCCGCTGATGATTGCATCCATCCTGATTAGTACAGTGTATGTCTACTGGCGTTATTTCTAGTCGATCAGACCACAGGATTATATTAATTACGGTCTACATTCATTAGTCGCATGTTGTCCATTCTACGTTTCGAATATATTAACCAGGAAGCGTCTCGGTATGCTGAATATAAAGAAGAGTAACCGTGAATCTGACCGAATTGACTTCAATGGAAATACCAGTCTGGCCCCGATTTTACTAAGCGGATAAAGTCTTGGAATCAGATAATCTATACAAGCAAATCCCGGATAATCTTGACCAGGAAGTATTCGAACTCCTTTTACAGGGTGAAAACGTAAAGATTGAACGTATAATCTCTAATGGCCATACATCACCAGAAACCGGTTGGTATGATCAAGCGCAAAACGAATGGGTATTGGTGCTGAAGGGAAATGCAAGTATTTCATTCGAGAATGGTCAGGTAGTCGATCTCAAGGAAGGTGATTATTTAAATATTTTATCGCATCAAAAACATAAGGTGATAAGAACAAGTACAACAACTGAAACGATATGGCTGGCCATCCACTATACATAAATTGAAAAAATGCGGATTGTGCCTGATGTTGCTGCCAATTCCGAAATAATTGCCAGTGAGCAATTGATTCCAGAATTAGAGTGAATTGTTCTCTTACTGCAATAGCGGCCAGCAATGTGAAGCTTTATGTGAAAATACATTAATTTTAATATATGAATAAAATAACAACACTATTGCTCGTTCTGGCAACTTGCGTCAGCTTTGATCAGCTCACTAAATACACGGCGAAATATTATCTTGAGGGTGAAGGTGTCTACCGCTTTATCGGTGATACCTTTCGCCTTGGGTATTCAGAAAATACAGGCGCATTTCTAGGACTGGGGTCTTCCTTGCCGGAAAATGTTCGTACATTCATGTTTTCCGGCCTGGTGGCAATATTTTTGCTGGCGTTTCTTGTATACATCATCAAGAGTACCAGTATCAGTAAAACCGATGTTATAGCAAGCGGTTTAATTATTGGAGGCGGTTTCAGTAACCTGATTGACCGGCTGGTAAATAATGGCGCAGTCATCGATTTCATGAACCTGGGCATTGGTTCTCTAAGAACAGGCATTTTTAATGTGGCGGATATGGCGATCATGCTGGGTGCATTCCTGTTGCTGTTTCACAAAAGAGAGACCGAATAATTCAACATCCCGGCATGCACAGGGCGAAAACCACATTGGCCAGGTGGTAAGGCGTATGCCATGGTCGATATGTCCAGCCTGGATGAGCATGGAAGAATCGTTAAACATTGGGTTGTATTGCAGCTTGTTCCAGGGAATTCTTCCAATGAGAATTCGAAGTTGTAACCATTTATTTAATTGTAAAAAGACATAATCATGATCCAGAACCCCACTCCCGCACTCATGGATAGCCTGTACTGGATTACTTTAATCGCTGTTATTGTTTCATCCACTTCCGGGGTGCTTAAAGCAGGCTTCAAGCAGTTTGATTTATTTGGCGTGATCATTATTGCGATTGCGACCGGATTGGGTGGTGGCTCCTTGCGTGACATGCTGCTTGACCGGGAAGTGTTCTGGATCAGGGAGCAGGCCTTCTTTATTGCATCGCTCGGTAGCGCAATTGCTATCTTTATAGTTGCCCGCATGGTGGCCATTCCTCAAAAGTTTTTTCTTATCCCTGATGCGGCAGGGCTGGCAACATTTGGTATTGCCGGAACCCTGGTCTCTCTGATGGTAGGAACACCCTGGCTGGTCGCCAGCTTTATGGGTGTAATGACTGGAACCATGGGAGGTGTTTTTCGGGACATTCTAAGCAATGAACAGCCGGTCGTGTTTCAGAGCCCGCTCTATGCCACGGTATCCTGGGGTGGCTCATTGGCATTCATTGCGCTATTGAATCTTGGTGTTGATGTGACTTTTTCTGCAGTTGTCGCAGGTCTGGGTATCTTTATTTCGCGCCTGCTGGCTATTAAATTCAATCTGAGTCTGCCAAAGTTCCGCTTCAAATCATGAGACGAGCATAGGCCTGATCTTGCAAGCGGCGTAGCAAATAATTATCCGCTTGCCGCTGCATGGCCCCACGCTAATACACGCAAATAAAATCTTTAGTCCACAGATGAACGCAGATAAACGCAGATATTAAACTGTACTGATCGCGACCCGGCCTGACGCTCAATGTCAGATCAATTCAAACTCCGACTATGGTTTTATGTCAGTACAGCCGAGATTGGTTATATAAAAAGGCTGTAGATATTTACTCTCGCAGAGGCGCAGAGAACGCAAAGATAGATGAATACAACGATACTTTGCTTTCTTTGCAAAAAATACATGTCACCTCTGCGCCTCTGGGAGAAAACATGATGTTAAACCAGCAGCATAGGCAGGTTTACCATCCATGCGAAAACTTGCAGCAACAGTCAGATCAAGTCGGAACCAGTGCACCTTTATCTGTGTTTATCTGCGTTCATCTGTGGACTCATATTCATGTCTGCAGAGTTTTTCTTTTCCGGACTTTCTTCTTGCTGGTTTTCTTGCGCGCGGTTTTGCGCTTCTTGCTTGTTTTGCTTTTATTACTGGCAGGTCGGGCTGGTTTTCCGCGTTTGCTTTCTTCTGTCAGTCGTGAAATCTTTAATTGCTGGCCCGCTACCCAGACGTATTTCAAAATATTGAAAATTTCCTTGGGCATACCTTCTGGTAAATCGACCAGGCTATAGTCGTCATGTATATTGATGCGGCCTATGTATTGACTATCCATGCCCGCTTCATTAGCAATAGCGCCAACGATGTTGCCGGGCAAAACATTATGATTATGACCCACTTCTATGCGAAAACGCTCCATGCCATCTTCGACGGGTGACTCTTTTCTTGCAGGGCGATCATGTTCTGTGCGTGCGCGTTGATGCCGTGGCGGGCGCTCTTCCGATATGTTAAATGGCACCTACCACTACATGGACCTGGCACCGAAAGGGCGTGATGAAAATGACCTGCCATTCACTATGGCATGGCTGCGTCGTCATGATCAATACGAAGACTGATACCGTAGAAACATAATGTCTGGCTAAACGATAGGGAATACCTGAGTGTGGTAGTCGGTTGTAAAGTTGTTGTTTAATTGTTGTAATAGTCTTATTCCATTCCGTTCGATAAGGAAACCGACCATGCGCATGAAGTGGATTCTGATCTCGCTGTCTGCAGTTGTGCTACTGCCGGTTCTGCTGCTTGTTGTTGTCCTGGTTTTTCTGGATAGCTCTGATCTCAGCCAGCACCGCGATGTTATTGCCGAACAGGTGAGCAAGATGGCGGGACGCAGGTTAAGCCTCGACGGTGAGCTGGACCTGAACCTGTCGATGACACCATCCATTGTTGTTACCAGGATCGCGTTGGCCAATGCACCTTGGGCATCGGAACCGGAGATGTTGACTATCCAGCATGTCGAAGCAGAGATCGAGCTGTTACCTTTGTTACATGGTGATATTCACATCCTGCGATTCCATCTTAAGGATGTGAAAGCTTTGCTTGAAACCAATGCCGACGGTCTGGGTAACTGGGTACTGGCGGAGCCGGGCGATGATGATGTTGATGCCGGTGATGTTGGCAAATCTGGCGGACTGAAACTGCCCTGGCTCGGCGATGTGTTTATCGGTGACGTTGAGTTTAGTTATCACGATGGTCAAACCGGGCAAATTGTCACCGCAAAACTCGATCATGCCAAAGTCAGCACAGCCAGCTTGGACTCACCAACTGTTTTCGACATCGTCGGGCAAGTCAACAACAATCCGGTTGAGATCAATGGCAATCTTGCACTGCCAGCCGTTTTTGCAACGGCCAGTATGGACATTCCGATTGAACTGCACGCCACGGTACTGGATTTAAAAGCTGAGGCAACCGGCACCATAAGCGGTGCTGCAGAGTCACCTGCAATCGATCTGAGTGTTCAGGCCAATGCGGCCAACTTGAAACAACTACGGCAGGTATTTGGTGATGTTGTACCAGAGGTGCAACCTGTAAAGCTGGCTATGGAAGTTAAAGGTGACCAGGGGCAGCCGGTGTCAGTCACGCTCAATGCCGTAGCCGGTAAAGCCAAGCTCGACACGCAGTTGACGTTGCGGCGCGACGGGCCAAGGCCGAATTTAACCGGCAGCGTCGATATCAGCGACATTGATGTGGTTAGACTCTGGGCCCCGCTTTTAGCGGGCAAGCCCGCTGATTCATCAGCAACAAAGGCGCAAACCCTGCCATCGACATCATCACATCAATTCGATCAACCGATAGCACTTGACTGGCTTGAGGGCTTTGACGCCAATATCGTGTTATCAGCGAACAACATCAACCTGCCACAGCTACGCATAAAAAGCCTGCAGAGCCGATTCATAGTTGATGACCGCAGTTTGAATATAGATGAGCTGAAGCTGAGTACCGACGCCGGATCAGTTATGGCGGGTATGCTACTGAATGCCCGGGGTAAGCAACCGAATATACAGCTTGATCTCAACACCACAGTTATGGCACTTGGCAAGCTGCAGCCGCTTGCAGGCAACAAGCGCCTTGCTAATAGCAGTGCAAAAGCGGCAATTACCCTGGTTGCACAGGGCGGGACCGTGGCAGGGCTTATTGAGAGTATGCAGGGCAGTGTACAACTGGACTACAGCGATCAGAAACATAAAGAAGAACTCACAATAAAGCTGACGCGTAAACCTGAAAGTGAAGCGGCAGCCAAGACCAGTCTCGTTGTGGCTGCCAGTGGGCGCATCGATGGACAGGCGATTAAGCTGAGCGGCAATATTATTCCACCCAAGGGATTGATTGCGTGGAACAAGCCCTACGAAATCAATCTTGCTTTACAGGCATACGGGATTAGCACCACAGTAACTGGCACGGTTGCAGATATTTATACCTTGAACGGGCTCGATCTTGGTATTGAGGCACACGCTGCTGACCTGGCCGGGCTGCGAAAGGCATTTGGTAAAAATGTGCCCACAGTCGGCAAAACGGACTTGAGCACGCGTCTCACGTTGCAGCAGTCGAAGCTGCGACTCTCTAAATTTCAGCTCGGACTTGGCGATGGTCGTATTGATGGCTGGCTGCAACTGGATACGGCAGATTCGCTGCCTGATCTAAAGGCAGACCTGACATTTACCGACCTGGATCTGGACAAGCTGCTGCCAGCTGCAGATCAAACAGCCAGCGCGGAAGCAAAGCCTGTTGCAAAAACATCTGACGACAGGATCTTCTCCACTGAGACACTGCCGTTTGAGCAGCTGTCACGGGCCAACATCTCGGCGACGCTGCAGGCCAATAACGTGGTGCGCGACAAGCGGCGTTTTAAAGAGGTGGCGGTCAGGATTGAACTGGCACAGGGTAAACTCGCTGCTTCACTGCTCAAGATGGCTTCCGCCAAAGGTGAGCTTGTCGGTGAATTTATCGTGGACGCGGGTGCCGGTGCAACACCGGAGGTGACGATCAAGCTCAAGGCGCCGCACTTTGAACTGGCCGAATTATTCGCTGCGGAAGGCAGTACCGCAGCAGTCGAGGGTCCGTTGGCGGCAGATATTTTACTGCAGGGTCAGGGTGACAGCGTGGCCCAACTGATGGCGACACTGAACGGCCATGTTAGTTTACTGGCGGAAGATGGCAGTGCCGACGCCAGCATGTTTGAGGCGCTTGATTTATTCGTTGGTGGCTTAAGCGCAATGTTTGGCTCCATTTTTACCGAGCAGTCATCGAAGACCAAAATTAATTGTGCTATCTGTGACATGAAGATACAAAACGGTGTGATGACAACACAGCTTGCTGTGCTTGATACCCAGTACTCGACGGTTTTTGTGGAGGGGCAGGTGGACCTGGGTAAGGAGCAACTCGATATCAAGGTTTCACCGGAAGCCAAGGGTGTGACCCTGAGCGTTGCATTTCCGGTCCGTCTCAAGGGCCAGTTCAGCAAACCGGCTGTAGAGGTCGAAAAAACCGGTGCCTTGATCAAGACAGGCGAGCTCTGGGCAACCGTTGCCTATCCGCCTGCTGCACTGGTCAAGTTCAGCGACCTCGGCGACGGCAAGCAGAACCCCTGCGTTTCCATGGTCGCTGAAAAAGCGGGGATTCCTTTCCTGGAAGACATTGGTAAGGCGGTCGAAGGCGCAGGTAAAGCGGTTGGGGGCGCTGTCACAGGCGTGGGAGGTGCGGCTAAAGATGTCGGCTCTGATGTCGGCGGAGCGGTTAAAGATGTCGGCTCCGGTGTCGGTGGTGCTGTTAAGGGTGTTGGCTCAGGATTCGGCAAGATCTTTGGAAAGGGGAAAGAAGATGGTGAATCAACGACAGCCACGGAGAACGATGACGAGGACGAAGACTTGTTCGATATGGACTAGAACAGATTTATTGTGTGAAACGACATGCAAAATGTCGGTTGATTATGCGCCAGTTGCTGTAATCGCAGGCATTTGGTCTAATCGTAGCGATCGGTGGATGGGTAATCAATGAAGCAAACAGCAGTTGAAGCGTTGGCAGGATGAGGGCATCGAGCTGTGCATGTCGATTAAAATTTCATCAGTACAGCTTCACAGGCAGAACATGGCGGCTGTTATTAAAGGCTATATCGAGCACCTGGTTTATCTTTTTCGTGCTTTCTTCTTACTGATTTTCTTCTTGCCAGTTTTCTTATGCCTGGTTATGCGCTTCTTGCCTGCTTTGCTTTTTTTATTACTGGCAGGTCGGGCTGGTTTTCCGCGTTTGCTTTCTTCTGTCAGTCGTGAAATCTTTAATTGCTGGCCCGCTACCCAGACGTATTTCAAAATATTGAAAATTTCCTTGGGCATACCTTCTGGTAAATCGACCAGGCTATAGTCGTCATGTATATTGATGCGGCCTATGTATTGACTATCCATGCCCGCTTCATTAGCAATAGCGCCAACGATGTTGCCGGGCAAAACATTATGATTATGACCCACTTCTATGCGAAAACGCTCCATGCCATCTTCGACGGGTGACTCTTTTCTTGCAGGGCGATCATGTTCTGTGCGTGCGCGTTGATGCCGTGGCGGGCGCTCTTCCCGGTCCCGGTTTTTATCTGCCCGGTTTTGACTGGCTGTGTGTTGTGGCTTTTTCTGCAACAGCAAAGGCGTGTCACCTTGTAGCAGCTGGGACAGCGCGGCGGCGATGTCCTCTGCCGGTACGTTATGTTCCTGCTGGTATTGTTCGATCAATTGCGTGAAGAAGCCCAAATCTTCTGTTGCCAGGGTATCGGTAATGCGTTGTTTGAATCTGGCGATGCGCTTGTCATTGATCAGTTCAGTAGTAGGAAGCTCCATGATTTCGATCTTCTGCCTGGTGGCTTTTTCAATGGCGCCTAGCAAACGCTTTTCGCGCGGTGCGACAAACAGAATGGCGTCACCTAGCCGGCCTGCGCGCCCGGTGCGTCCAATACGATGTACGTAGGCTTCCGTGTCATATGGAATATCGTAATTAATGACATGACTGACGCGTTCTACATCAAGGCCGCGTGCGGCGACATCGGTGGCAACAATAATATCCAGCTTGCCGTTTTTTAATTGTGTAATGGTGCGTTCGCGCTGGTTTTGTGCAATATCGCCACTTAGAGGCGCCGAGGCATAGCCACGTGCTTCCAGTTTTTCAGATAACTCGGCGGTTGCGATTTTTGTGCGCACGAAAACAATCATGGCATCAAATGGTTCGGCTTCAAGGATACGGGTCAGGGCATCGAGTTTATGCACACCACTGACCGGCCAGAAGCGCTGGCGAATGGTATCAACCGTGGTGGTTTTACTCTTGATGGTAATCTGTTCGGGGTTATTCAAATACTTTGCTGCGATGCGACGAATCTGTTGCGGCATGGTGGCCGAGAACAGCGCGATCTGTCTGTGTGATGGCGTCTGTTCGAGTATCCATTCCACGTCTTCGATAAAACCCATGCGCAGCATTTCATCAGCTTCATCCAGCACCAGTGTTTTGAGCTTATCCAGTTTCAGTGTGCCGCGGCGCATATGATCCATAACACGCCCGGGAGTGCCCACCACCACGTGTACACCGCGTTGCAAGGCACGGATTTGTCCACGGTAATCCTGGCCGCCGTAAATCGGTATTACATGAAAGCCATGCATGTGTGAGGCGTATTTCTGGAAGGCTTCAGCCACCTGGATCGCCAGTTCGCGGGTCGGCGCCAGCACCAGCACCTGAGGGTCTTTTTGTTTTATATCGAGACTGGATAACAGTGGCAGGGCAAATGCAGCGGTTTTACCGGTGCCTGTTTGCGCCTGGCCGAGGACGTCTTTTCCTTGCAGCAGCAGAGGAATCGTTTGAGCCTGGATGGGTGAGGGCGTTTCATAACCCACTTCATCCAGTACCGCGAGAAGGGGTTTTTTCAGCGCCAGTTGATCGAACGCTGTTACCGTGTCGGTCGTCATGAGAAATACCTAAAAAAGATGGGTTACGTGGTTAGCTGGAGGATCACGATTATCCCTGTCTGCCGAGCAGCCGAGTCAAAAGTCAGAAGGGTTGCTTAGTTTAACGGTTTATGTGTTATGTTGCATGAATTATTTACAGGTCTATATTTAGACATAAAAGCCGTGGTCAGATCGCAGTTACACAAGGACGGATTCCTTCTCACTGGGGGAGCATGGCGTGCAATAAATGATGCAGTTATCCAGTTTTATTCCCTCACCCCAACACTCTCCCGGAGGGAGAGGGAGTAATCGGTCGATTGGTCGATTGATTTGGTTTTGAGACATAGCATGATGTCATTGGCTTTAACCGGTGGAATGCTCACGAAAATTCAGGATTAATTCAGGCATGTTTAAAAAAAAGGGACATTATTTCGGCACCGAAATAAATGAAACCTGGTGGAAGCGTTACATGAAGGATAAATTATTTGCGCGTGGAACGGGCGAGTATTGGTATGACAGTAATGCTTTCAAGTTCAGGCGATACCTGACGAAAGTGCCAATCGTACTGCAGTTCGAGAATATCATCGAGCTGAAGACAGGATACTGGCATGCAGGTCGATGGGGTGTCAGACATCCGATAATCAAGTTCATCTGGGAAAAAGGTGGCATTAGATTGAGTTCCGGCTTTTTGCTATCCAGGCACAGGGAGACAACTGAAAACATGATCAGGGAATTTCAGGGATACATAAACGCCGTTAAAGATTAATCGCTTCATTTTCCTTCTGGGTTTTGAGCTATGGGTCGGCGACATATGATAACAACACCGGGAAAAACGAAGTTCCTCCTGTTATTGCCTGCGATTCTTCCATCTCTTCTGTTAGCTGCCGGTAACACCGCTTATATCAACGAAATACCTGATTTTACCCAATCACGCATAACAGGCTGGCAACATGGTCATGGCTCAGAATATTGTGCTCCAGTGGCTGTATCGAATTCATTAATATGGATGGCAAATTACAGGGGCGAACAGGCCGATCTGGCGAAACTGCTCGCATCCAGCGGGTATATGAATACCGATGTATGGAGGGGAACAACAACAAGTGACTTGCTCAGGGGTGTTGATGCCATCGCCAGGGATTTGTTTGGTGGCTATAGAAGCCTTGAATACCAGGGCTGGAAAACACACCCCATTCAATACTCGACTGGAACAAGGGTGCCGGATATTCGCTGGATCACTGATGGTATCAGCAAGGACTCTGCTGTGTGGCTAAATGTAGGCTGGTACCAATATGACTGGCTGAACGATATATACCACCGTGTGGGTGGTCACTGGGTAACGCTGGTCGGTTATGACGCCAGTATACTGATCCTTCATGATCCGGCGCCCAGGGCAGGGCAATCGTTTGCCAACGAGTATGTTCATACATCAAGGATCGGGAGTGGGACCCTGGCTGGAAAAATATCGGGCCTTCCAAGGTCAGCCAGGGGCTACCTGCTATTAGGCGAAGGAATGCATGTAAAGAAAGTCGCTGATGTTGCGATTGTTGATGGCGCGGTCAGGTTCAGACGGTAATAAATACCGACGGCTTCAGAGGCACCTCAAGAATCAGGGCCTGAAGACTCGCTCAATTAAAACTGCTACCTGCGCCGAATAGAATGCCAAGTGAGATACCGTATGAGTTAAAGGTATCGTTGCCTATCTTTACGCGTTTGATGTCAATCACGTCAAGGCGGAATCTTTCATTACCCAGGGCCAGTGCGACACCATACGCATAACCTGTGTCACTAATATCCCTGAAGTTTTGAGTCATGGTCTCTTCAAGGACCTTGTAATCGGCATTTACGATGCCGGCCTTGAAAACGAGAGGCCAGTTACGTGGGCGCGCTGTGGCATACAATGATTTTGATTCATACATCATTTCACCGGCAATTTCTAAATCTTCCTCGTCGTACCAACCATTCATATATTCAAAAAGACCTCCAAAATGCCAGTTTTTCCACTCCTTGAATTCATATCCGGCATGAATACCCAGTCCGCCATCGAAGCCTTCGTCATTAAATCTGGCTTCGATGAATTCGAGATTGATGCCTATAATTATTGCCCCTGAAAGCACTGGTTTGCAGATTGTCAGCAAAGTAGTAAATATCAGGCCTTTTGAAATGCGGTATTCCATAATCGTAGTGGTTACTATTGAAGCTCCTGTCAGGAAGCATACTTTGTGAGGCATTTGAAGGAAGTGACCCTGATCAATGAAGTGATGCTTTACATGGGTGCGGGCTTCGTGCTCCGGTGATATTTGCATCAATGCTGGCAATCCTGTTGAGTTGTGCTATATAAGTAATTGATAATAAAAGTTAAACTGTCTTGATAATTTTCAAAAAGGTCCCGGGCTTGAGTGTAAAGATCGGTCCAGATTATTATCCATTGCCGGATGACTGATAAAGAAATACATGAAAAGAACCCATTTTAATTTAGTTCTGATCGCAACCCTGGTGTCGGCGATTATCTTGAGTTCTGCCTGGGAGTTCCTGTTTGAAGATCTTGTTGGCATGTCCATTCACACCGAACATGAACCGGAAGTTCTATCGAAACGGCTTGAGTATGTTATTTCAATCACTGTTTTTGTCGCGATTTCGCTGATTTTTCCAGCAATGGTCGGTTACAAGCTGATTGATAACCATGAGAAGCTGACCGACAAGATCAAACGTCTTTCTGAAGAAGACTATCTAACCAAGTTGAACAACCGAAGAAAAATTCATGAAATTCTGGAGAATGAAATCTCCAGATCGAAACGCTATAACAGTACCTTTGCGGTCATTTTGCTCGATATAGATAATTTTAAAAACACAAATGATCAATTCGGCCACAATGCAGGCGATCAAGTACTTGTTCAAATCTCAGGCATCATCAAGAAAACAATTCGTGAATCCGATATCGCCAGTCGATGGGGCGGCGAGGAGTTTCTTGTTTTTTGTCCTCATACGAATATCGATGGTGCATTTTCTTTGGCCGAGAAATTACGCAACAATATCGAAAAGAATGAATTCGGAGAGGTCGGTTATAAAACATCCAGCTTCGGTGTTGTGCAGATCGAACACACCGATACAGTACAGAGCCTGATTCAAAGAGCGGATGAAGCCTTATATTCAGCGAAGAATTCTGGCAAAAATATGGTTATGGCGGCGAAATAGCTAGCCCCAAAATTCCAAATCCTTCGTGCAATAGTCGGGCTAGACTAGCGATTTACATGCAAGCAAAGCAGTACTTGTCCCGCCGCAGTAAATCTCTGCTGCAGTCGTTTCGAATGGCTACGGCATGATCGATATCTATGGAAATCATCTACAAATTAGCATATCAAATATATTGTGATTAAGGCAGGGTGTAATATCTTGTTTTCTCAGGACATTGTTAAAAAAATTAACCGGATATGCTGTCGTTCGAAGCCAGGCTGATGTCTTTCCAGGCCCTGGTAATTATTTATCGTCGCTAACCGTCATGGAAGTTGATACAGGTCATTAAAGTTAATAATGTCTCCGATATATTATTCCTTACAGGCCATACTGAATAATCAGTGCTATTCAGTAGTATATTAGATATAAATCGGTGCCAACAGGTGTGTATTTTTTCTGTGGGAAATATAAATTTGTAAGGGTGAGATTAATATGACACGTACTCCAAGCCCCGTAATAGACAGCTGGTATCATCATTCTGAAAAAGCGCAAAGGTTTCTGGTAACAGCGATTGATGAGCATAGCGATTCTGTTGAAATACAGTATTTTGACGGTACTCTTGATGAGATCGATCTTGTTAACTGGTATGCCATGGATGTCGAGCTTGTTGAAGCACCGGAAGACTGGACCGGGCCGGTGGATATCGATGATCTGGCTTCAATTGATGCAGAGATGAGCAGCGAGGACTGGGACGGACCCTACGATGAGGAAATGGAAAAATCGCATGCCATTTCGAAGAAATACGAAGTACCATACGAAGACGAAACTTAACAAGGTCGGTTGTGGCGCACTACGTAACCTGCGCGTCGATTATTCCTGTATCTTCATAGTTCTGCACGATCTTGCCCAGAGCGAGTACATAGGCCGCAGTACGATAGTCTTTTATTTCCGGATGCTGTTTCATTACTTCACGTATGTCCTGAAAAGCCATGCGCATGGTGTCGTCCAGGCCGGAACGAACAAGATCAAGTTCGCTGGCGCCGCTAACGATTTTTTTGCGTACCTGGTCATCGATTTTTTTACCTGTGAGATTTCCCATTGTTGATACCAGATATTCGCCGCGTATTTCATCATACTGACGCTGCAAACGTCCGAAACGCATATGGGATATGTTACGCGTCCATTCAAAATATGAAACAGTAACGCCGCCCACGTTGGCATAGACATCGGGCAGCACTGTAATGCCTCTTCTTCTGAGGATCTCGTCGGCTTCGTAGGTAACCGGTCCGTTAGCGCCTTCCACCAGCATTTTTGCCTTTATCTGCATGGCGTTGCCGGCGTGTATCTGTGATTCCAATGCGGCCGGTATCAGGATGTCACAATCCATTTCCAGTGCTGCAGCACCATTAGGCGAATACTCGCCACCGGGAAAGTCTTTCAAGCCGCCTGTTTCAACCAGATGCTGGCGCACATCGTGTACATTCAGGCCCGCATCATTACTGATGACACCATCGTGTTCGATAATAGCGATGATATTTACATCGCATTCTTCAGCAAGCGCTTTTGCAGCATGGTATCCAACATTACCCAGACCCTGTACCACGATACGTTGGCCGGTTAGCCCGTCAGTAAGTCCTGCCTGCGTCACAAGCTCTGGATGACGGAAGAACTCCAGCAAGGCGTATTGCAGGCCCTTGCCGGTTGCTTCTACCCGGCCAGGCACGCCGCCATGTGTGAGCGGTTTACCGGTTACGCAGGCCTCGTGATTCAGTTCTTCCGGGTACAGTGTCTTGTAGGTCTCCGCAATCCACATCATTTCACGCGATGATGTGCCAAGGTCAGGTGCGGGCACGTTGGTTGCGGGATGAATAAAATCTTTTCTCGCCAGTTCAATAGTGAAACGCCGCGTGATCTCGTGCAGTTCGGATTCATCATAGTGATCCGGGTTGATCATCAGGCCGCCCTTGGCGCCGCCAAACGGAATATCTGCAATAGCGCATTTGTAGGTCATGAGCGCGGCGAGTGCTTCCACTTCATCCTGACCGACCACGGGGGAGAAACGCATGCCGCCTTTTGCCGGTAATCGATGTGCACTGTGAATCGCCCACCAGCCACTGATGACATCGGTGCGGTGTTTAAGTTTTACCGGGAATTTGAGCTGTAATACGGCATTACATGCTTTTACTACCTTGATCGCGTCAGGACCCAGTTTCATCGCAAGCGCAGCACGGTCGACCATCAGGTCGACGCCCTCACGAAACGTCATACTTTCCCGTTTGAAGCTGTTCATGTAAGCATTACCCCTGGTGCCTGTTGCAGTTGTATTAAAGTATTGTTGCAGAGAAAAAATAATTTTCTGCCGCAAAAGACGCAAAAATGCGCAAATTAAAAACCATAATAAAGCTTTTCTTTGCGCTCTTCGCGTTTTTTGCGGCAATAGATGCTGTTAATATTTTCTCTGCGTCTCCGCGGTAAAACACGATGTTAAACCTTTGGCATAGGACGGTTTTCGCTATGCTATGTCTGTTTTTGATTGAAATATCTGACAGGCATAATGCCAATATTCGTTAGAATATACCTTCAAATACCAGCACATCAGAGGAAATGCTTCATAATGAGTGACCCTTCCGCGTCGGACAATCAGCATGTTGATCATGTCCCGGTAGCAAGCTCGCTTCCATTAGCGCCGCACGCAAATAACGCCGACGCTATTGTCGAGCAGCTGGACACCACAACCCAGGGCATCACCTCGGAAGAAGCGCAAGCCAGGCTCCGGCAGTATGGCCCAAACAGCCTGCCCCGGTCCGAGCCGCCGTCACTGCTAAAGATTTTTCTGTGCCAGTTTGTAAGTCCTCTTATCTATGTGCTGGTTGCAGCGGCCATATTTTCCCTGGTGATCAGTGAATGGTCTGATGCTGCATTTATCACTGGCGTGCTGTTGATCAACGCCATAATCGGGACCGTCCAGGAATTCTCCGCACAGCGGGCTGCCACGTCCCTGCAGCAACTCGTCACGACCCGAAGTCGCGTATTGCGCGATGGAGATGCGGTTGAGATTGATGCGGAAAATCTGGTGCCGGGCGATATTCTGCTACTGGAGTCAGGCGAAAAGATACCGGCAGACGTACGCCTGCTGTCCTGTCATGATCTCGAGGTCGACGAGTCCTTACTGACCGGTGAATCGACCGCTGTATTCAAGAAATCTGACGAGGTGCTGGAAGTCGACAGCTTTATTGGTGACCGAAAAAACATGGTGTTCGCAGGAACCATGGTTAACCGTGGCAGGGGCAGTGGTGTTGTCACTGCCACAGCAATGTCTACCGAGCTTGGCACGATTGCTTCAGAAGTCATCCACGGCGTATCAGCGAAAGCACCCTTGCTGGTTCGGATGGAGAAGTTTACACACAGAATAGCCATCATTGTTGGTCTGGCGGCATTACTCATGGCTGCAGTGTCGATCTCGCGAGGCATGCCCTTTAGTGAAATATTCATGCTGGCGGTGGCGCTCGCGGTTTCTGTTATACCTGAAGGACTGCCTGTTGCACTCACCGTTGCGCTCGCAATCGGCATGCGGCGTATGGCAAAGCGAAATGTCATCATTCGTCGTTTGGTTGCGGTCGAGTCGCTCGGTTCCTGTACCTATATCGCTACTGACAAGACCGGTACGCTGACTGTCAATGAGCTGACAGCACGACGAATACAGTTTCCCAATGGCGATAACTGGAAGATCAAAGGCGAAGGCACGGCGCCGCTGGGGAATATTGTGCCTCCACATGAGTCGCCTGCGAATGAAGAAATGGCGTTACTGGAGCGACTATGTCTTGCATCGATTCTGACCAATGACGGATTCCTTGGCATGCGCGAAGATCAATGGGCGCATCATGGTGATGCGGTCGATGTGGCCTTGCTGGTAATGGCGCATAAAGCTGGCGTCGTCAAGGCGAAGACAATCAATGCTTTTCCCGAACTTGGTGAGATACCGTTTGAATCGGAACGCCTGTTATCAGCCAGCTTGAACCAGGTGGGTGACAGGCGTTGTACGTTTGTCAAAGGCGCTTTCGAAAAGCTGCTGCCGATGTGCGACACCATGGCACTACCGGGGCGTGATGTTGCCATCGATATTGCGTCGCTTGAGCAACAGGCAATTGATCTGGCGTGTCAGGGTTATCGCGTGCTTGCCATTGCCAGCAGCGATCGGGAACCGCCGGCAGAAGAAGTTTTCTGCGAACAGCATTTACAGGGTCTGACATTCCTCGGCCTGGTTGGCATGATCGATCCCCTGCGGCCTGAAGCGAAACAGGCGGTAGCAACCTGCCGCAATGCGGGTATCGAAGTGGCGATGGTGACCGGCGATCATCCGGCTACCGCACTGGCCATCGCAAAAGAGCTTGGACTGACAGAACACGAAGAACATATTGTCACAGGCCCGGAACTGAGAGCCGCTGCCAGTGATGATGAGATCGATTCACTGACCCGACGTGCACATGTTTTTGCGCGGGTAGAACCTTCGCAGAAGCTCGATATAGTGCATTCACTTCAGCGCAATGGTCATTTTGTCGCCGTCAGCGGTGATGGCGCCAATGATGCTCCGGCACTGCGGGCGGCCCAGGTGGGTGTGGCAATGGGTAAAAGCGGTACTGACGTCGCACGCGAAACAGCCGATATCATCATTACAGATGATAATTTCCATTCCATCGTATCGGGTGTGGAAGAAGGCCGTATTTCCTATTCCAACGTGCGTAAGGTCATTTTCCTGCTGATCTCAACGGGTGCAGCCGAACTGGTGCTGTTCACGCTGGCGCTGTTTAGCGGGCTCCCGTTGCCATTGCTTGCGGTGCAGTTGCTCTGGCTCAACCTGGTCACCAACGGTATCCAGGATGTTGCACTGGCATTCGAACCGGGGGAGGGCGATGAATTAAGGCAACGTCCACGCCAGCCGAAAGAGTCGATTTTCAATCGCATGATGATCGAACGCGTCATTACTTCTGCACTGGTCATCGGTTTTGTCGCATTCTTTCTATACAAGACTCTGCTGGATTGGGGTTATACCGTTGAGGAGGCGCGCAACGCTACCTTGTTGTTGATGGTGCTGTTTGAAAATGTGCATGTTTTCAACTGCCGCTCGGAAACATTATCCATATTCAGGCACAATCCGATGCGTAACCACATACTCCTGTTTGGCACCCTGATTGCACAATCGATACACATCGGTGCAATGTATACACCATGGATCAGTGATGTGCTCGGGATTCAGCCGGTATCAATGGAACACTGGCTGGAACTGCTGGGACTGGCGTTGACGGTGACTATCGTCATGGAGATGCACAAGCTGTATTTATTGTTGTGTGGGAGAACGAATGCACGATATATTTGTCCTTCATAGCAACATATCAACGTCAAGCATACAGACGCTAACGGCAGGGTATAAATGTATCGATCACTATCAATGGCGGCGCGTACCCTGGCTTATGGGCTGTTCAGCATCCTGATAGCTGCATCTATATCGCATGCTGAAGAACAGAGCATAAGCCCGGGGATAAACCGCTATTACGAAAATCCGGACTGGCAGCAATGGGTCAATACGTTTGAAAGGCCGGGCAGGGAAGTGTATGACAGGCGTCACGCAATAGTCGATGCAACCGGTATCAGGCCGGGAATGGCGGTGGCTGATATCGGGGCCGGTACAGGTCTGTTCACCCGCCTGTTTGCCGAACGGGTCGGCCCGCAAGGCCGGGTTTATGCCGTCGATATCTCCCGACCATTCATTGAAAACATTGTTCGCACTTCACAGGAACGGGGTTTTCTCAATGTTGAAGGTGTCGTCAATGGTCACAAGGATGTATCGTTACCGCCCGATTCGATCGACCTGGCTTTCCTGGTTGATACTTACCATCACTTTGAGTACCCGACCAGTATGCTGTCATCCATCCACAGATCTCTCAGGCCAGGCACCAGGCTCATCGTAATTGATTTTCGACGTGATCCACGAAACAGCTCCAACTGGGTAATGGGACACGTGCGTGCCGGCAAGGACGCAGTAATCGACGAGATAACCAGGGCAGGCTTTCGCCTGATCGATGACAAGGCATTGCTGCGCACTAACTACTACCTGGTATTCAGCAGGCTTGATTCATAATCTTTCGCTGGTATCAGACCGGGGTGCCGGCATCAGGGAGCTTGGTCGACTATCCGATAAATTTATGTTTTAGATCATGGCCCATTCAGGATCATTGATTTATGATAATTCTTTAATAAATATGACTGTTGCACCATTGGAGAAAACTGAATGAAACCTATTACCATCGAATTTAACCTCAGTACTGGAGACAGGGACTTTAAAGAAGATACGGTGGCATTACACACTCCGGAAGAGCTATTTGAATATGTTGCACCTGGTGGCGGCTGCGAGTCCATGCCGGATGATGTCGATGAAATACAGCTGGTGTTTCTTTCACCCGAGCACCCGAATAAACAAAACCCGGTGGCAGATATCCGCGGAACACTCCAGCTTGGTATCGTGTTTCTGACCGGCCCGCTTGCTGAAATCCTGCAAACCGCGGAAGAAATTATTGATAAGGCAGGCCGGGGAGAATTGTCAGAGTCATTTTTGACGGTCATCGGTGCTAATGGGTAGCAGTCCAGAACCGACCTGAAGGTTTCGTGGTTGCGTAGCCTGGATGAAGCGAAGCGTAATCCGGGGGTGTTTTATATATTCAAAATTATTTATTCACCGCGGAGACGCAGAGGATTTTAGTATCTAGTTTTGTAGCCTGGATGAAGCGAAGCGTACTAAATTCGATAGGACTCGAATTTGAACAGCTTTAGCTGGCCCGCAAGGGCAGAATACAAGGATGTATTCTGTAATCCGGGGTTTCTATGTTCTCGCCAAGACGCAAAGAACGCAAAGGTAATTCGAGTTAAAACAGTTGTAATGTTTTGAAGTTCTTGGCGAACTTGGCGCCTTTGCGAGATTAAAATCTTTTATGCTCTCGCAGAGGCGCAGAGTACGCAGAGGTAAACCGGGTTAAAATAGTAGTAATGTTTTGAAGTTCTCCGCGAACTCAGCGCCTCTGCGAGCGTAAACAAACTATGTGGCGCGTGTTGAACTATCAGGCTAATTTTTTTAACGAATCAAACACGTCATTTTTCAATTTGTAGCCGGATTTTTGCATGGCTTCCAGAATCAGCTCGACCAGCTGTACCTGGTCATAACGATCAGAGTTCAAAACAAGGTCGTAGGCCAGAGGGTCATCGATGTCGGTATCATATAATTTGCGGATGTACTCAGCGCGTTCCTGGTCGACATCGTGTACTTGTTGTAGTGCTTGTTCCAGGCTGATGTTTTCTCTTTCAGCAACTCGTTCAGCACATTTTTGCGGACTGCCCACGATGCGCACACGGAAAGCCCTTTCCGGGCCGAGTATCAGGTTAGCACCGCGGCCGATAATGACGCCGCCTCTTAAGGAAATAGAAAAAACCGTTTTAACCAGGTGTTTATAATAATCTTCATACGAGAATGTGTTCTTGGTAATTAACGAGCTCCACCAGTGCTCATCAATGTGGCTGATATGTTCATCGAGAATTTTGACAAGATCCTCCTCGGTGTCGGCACGTCGAGCCACTTCCTGAAGGATATAACGATCACAGCAGCGCACTTCCAGGGTATCCGCGAGTAATTTCCCGGCTTTTTTACCCAATGAGCCAAAATTCCGGGAAATGGTTACCACAAGGGTTTCTGACTTCTCCCATACTTGCTGCGCCTGGCCATGTGACGCATGCTGATCTTTCAATTGTGCTGTTACGAGGGCCTGGATAAAGCGCTCCGCATTGCATTTCATGTTCAGGTTCTCTGACAGTTAATGACGTTAAGTTTAGCATCAATAGCTGCAGCGATTTTCGCAGCATGCACCACGATTGAACAGTCATGCACCTGTTGTGCTTCATGATGTGGCATGTTCAATCAATATGTATCTGTAAGTAATTGATTTTCAGTTATTTCAAGTTGGCACTAATCCTGCTTTAACTAATAGAAATTATTATTTATACGAGGTAGTGCCATGTCAATCGGAGCCGGTCACGGTTATCTGCCTTCAGGGCGGTACATTGTCAATCACGACATCATGCGATGTACAGCAGACGGTGTGGTTGGTAATCATCTATATTCAGGACGGGCTCTGGGTCTTACCGAGCCTGATGATTACATTCAGCTTAATCCTCAGTTAAAACCCCTGTGGAGAGATATTACCAGGCATTATCGCCGTATTGGCCTGAGCCATAGCGAGAATGTAATCTGGGATGTTGACATCTGCGAGCTGGGTCTACACAAGGGATTTACTCCTTCGGTGTTCTACTTCGGTCCGCAAGAGGCAAGTGTCTGGAAGGATTCTGCCTGGGTTGAAACGGTTGAATATATCAACTCGAAAAATAATTTTATGGCACTGGCCGAAAAGCTTGGGATCGATGTACCTCAAACACGTTGCTATAACAGTGTAAATGAGATCAGTGAACTCGAGATAGTGTCTCTGAACATGCCCTGTTACCTGAAAGCGGCCATTTCGGTTTCGGGTGTTGGCATCTATCGTTGTGCAAATCGTGAACAACTGCGCGATGCTATCGACAAGTTTGACAGTAATGTGCCGGTACAGGTACAGGAAGAAGTTAAGACCGATCTTTTTCTCAATATGCAGTACCGCGTTACAGATAACCGGCTGGTGCGACTCGCCGCAAGCGAACAGATCCTTGATGGCTGTGCTCACCAGGGTAACCGATTTCCGTCCAACTATGAGCCCTGGGATGCCATCGAACCGATGGCCCAGTGGCTCAAGGATCGGGGCATGAAGGGCATATTCGCCTTTGATGTCGCTGTGCTAGAAACACCGCAAGGTATGCGGTTTCCTGCAATTGAGTGTAATCCGAGATTTAATGGCGCATCCTATCCAACAGTCATTGCACAGAAGCTGGATATCCCGGAATGGACCGCGCGCACATTCAAAACCAGCCACAGGAAGCTGTCAGACCTTGATCTGAGTGATATCGAATTTGACATGAAATCGGGTGAAGGACTTGTGATAGTAAACTGGGGTACCTTGTTGGAAGGCAAGCTGGTTATGCTGCTTGCGGGTTCAGCTGAGTACCAGAACGCCCTGTTAAATGAACTGGAATATCGTCTCTAGCACGTCTCTCTCACCAGAGACGATTCCTGACTGTGTTCATCTCACCCCTGGCAAGAAACGCGGGCTAACGGGTAATTATGACGCGGATATGTGACAATGCTCGTACTAAAAAAATTGACAATCATATCCAATGAACAAGACAGGCACCTATTCAATTATGGTGCACGGGGGAGCCGGTGCACTTGATAACGTTAAGGACAATAAGACAGCACTACGCTATCTGGAAAGTATTCGTGGAATACTGGAGCATGGTCGCGAAGTCATGACACTGGGAGGTTCGGCGCTGCAGGCTGTGGAAGCCTGTGCCAGCCTGCTTGAAGATGATCCGGTTTTTAATGCTGGCTGCGGTTCGGTGCTGAATGAAAATGGCAAGGTAGAGATGGATGCTGCCATCATGGACGGGCGCGATCTTTCTGCCGGTGCTGTCGCCGCAGTAGATAATATTGCCAACCCTGTTCAGCTGGCCCGCCTGGTAATGACCGAAAGCGAGCATGTGATGCTGATTTCCGAAGGCGCTATGCGATTCGCTGATCATTGTGGTATGGAGCGTGTGCCGGAAGACTACTTTTATACACCCGAGCGAATAGAACAGCTTCACCAGGCGCGTCTGCAGCACAAGATGATGCTCGATCACGACGATAGTGAAGAAGATAGTGAAGATCAAAAATACGGCACTATCGGCGCAATTGCGCGAGATCCTGACGGTAACCTGGCCGCAGCCACATCCACCGGTGGTATTGTAAACAAACGCATGGGCAGAGTGGGTGATTCACCTATAGTCGGAGCCGGCGTGTATGCTGACAACGAAACCTGTGCTGTCTCGGCGACCGGTTTCGGTGAAGATTTCATGCGGTCTGTGATTTCAAAGACTATTTCGGACTTCATATACATGAAAGGTATGGATGCCGGGCAGGCCACAGCGGCTGGCATCGAATACCTGACACGTAAAGTGCAGGGGCGTGGTGGTGTGATCGTTATCGATCACAATGGTAACTGCTCAAGCGGGTTCACGACAAAAAAAATGATCCACGGCTGGATCGAAAAAGGTGGTGAAACGCTCTGCCGATTCTGAGTGCAGTGGTGCACGCGTCTCGTTTATAATGGATCACATTCATTTGTTTCGAATACTCCATGATTGCGAACGACAAAGATCAGCCGGAACTCATCAGGTCTTTACTCAAACCTGATGTCTATGACCATCCAGTTACAGATATCGAACTCATTGAAACCCATATTTCCTGGGTCATCCTGACCGGGGCATATGCCTACAAAATAAAAAAACCGATTGATCTTGGATTTCTGGATTTTTCTACACTCGAAAAACGGCTTTTTTGTTGCAACGAGGAACTGCGTCTTAACAGCAGACTGGCTGCTGCCATCTACCTTGAAGTAGTAGCCATATCAGGCACCAGGGAACAGCCGGTATTGCGCGGTAACTATGCAGCGATTGAATATGCCATCAAGATGGTCCAGTTTCCACAGCAGGCACAGCTGGATAACATGCTCGCCAATGGTGAGCTGGAAAAGTATCACATGGATGCCATTGCTGATCTGGTGGCAGGGTTTCATACCAATACCGATGTTGCAGCAGAGGACAGCAACTTTGGTGATCCAGAACATGTATATCAGCCTGTTGCAGAAAACTTCACGCAGATAAGACAGCATCTGGATAGCAATAAATATGATGAGCAGCTCGACGCGCTGGAAGACTGGAGCCAGGCAAAATTCAGTTCATTAAAACCGGTATTTGAACAACGCAAACACGATGGATATATTCGTGAATGCCATGGTGACATGCATTTGCGCAACCTGGTCTGGTTCAATGACGAACCGCTAGCGTTTGACTGTCTAGAATTCAATCCAGCGTTACGCTGGATCGATACCTTGTCTGAAGTCGCGTTCCTGGTTATGGATTTACAGGATAGAAACCAGCCGGAACTCGCACAACGATTTCTTAATGCCTATCTCGAACACTGTGGTGATTACCAGGGTATGCGGGTATTTCACTTTTACCTGGCATATCGCGCCCTTGTTCGTGCCAAGGTCGATGCCATCAGGGCGGGGCAGCATGGTATATCGGAAGCAGAGAAGCGCGAAGCCGAGGATGAATTTCACGCTTACCTGAAACTGGCCCGTTCTTACACCCGGCTTTCACAGCCGAAGCTTATTATCACTCGTGGTATGTCGGCATCGGGCAAGAGTACATTGACGCAGCCTTTGCTGGAGCTTATGGGCGCAATACGCATACGTTCCGATGTTGAACGCAAGCGGCTGTTCGGGATTAGCGCTGATAAAGACAGCAGGGCAGGAATTGATAAGGGTATATATTCTGTCGAGGCCGGGATAAAAACCTATGAAAAACTCCTGTTTCTGGCAAACGCATTACTCGAAGCCGGTATAACAGTTATTGTAGATGCTGCATTTCTAAAATATGAACAACGCCAGCCGTTTATGGAGCTTGCCGATAACAGGCAGATACCATTTGTTATTATCGAATTTATTGCGTCGGCCGATACTTTGCGTCAGCGCATCAAGGCCAGAAAACAGGACGTTTCTGATGCGGACCTGTCAGTCCTCGAGCACCAGCTGGCTACGGCAGAACTGGTGCACGACAGTGAACATTCCTGCTTGATTGAAATCGATACTGAGAAGGCATTCGATGCTGCACGCTTGCTCGAAGAAATAAATAGATTGTCCTAAGCTGTCTAGATAAATGTTTACAGGATGATTTTACCGCAAAGACGCAAAGTACGCGAAGAACTGCATGTTTGTGAGTGATGGCATAATGTGACGACATCTGTTGTACGTCAACACGAATGATATATAACATTTTTGGGTTATTACCAAATGATATCAGTGGGCTTCCATAAATAGTTGCACAATTGAATAAATTTCTTTGCGTACTTTGCGTACTTTGCGCCTTTGCGGTTAATAATATGAATGATAGAGCTTTACGAAAGACCGTCTGGCTATGAACCCACAAAAACCAAATGCGCGCCTGATATTATTTGTTCTGGCATTGCTGATAATGGTTGTGGTCGTGCATGTTGGTGTCATCAGTATAACTTTCAGCAAGCTGGGACTTACCAGGGAGTCTGCGTTTTTGTTACTGTTTGTTTCATTATTCGGCAGTCTGATAAATGTCCCGCTATTTACCATTAAAGCTCAAGCGCCAGTTAACGTACATGATACATATATACCCGGATATTTGCGGCCGTACCTGGAGCAGTTAAGCGGGAAAACATTGATTGCTGTAAATGTTGGCGGCTGTCTCATTCCACTGCTGTTCTCAATCTACCTGTTTATGACCCAGCCGCTTACGCTGTATGAAGTTCT
>Ga0316193_10000298_pt1 | contig 29539 bp, 37 predicted proteins | sample MerIslsedime2_MG_FD_207735 | JGI IMG/M metagenome (GOLD analysis project Ga0316193, IMG submission 207735) | Coastal sediment microbial communities from Maine, United States - Merrow Island sediment 2 | ecosystem: Environmental > Aquatic > Marine > Coastal > Sediment | place: USA: Maine... | reverse complement strand
TAGTTCTTTCTGATCTTCTTTTGTTATTTCTTTATTATGTAATTCAAACAATTTATAGAAATCATTTAACAAGTTTCTAACTTGATATTTTCCTTTGTTTGAAACTTGAGCTTGTTGACCTGGGAATTTATTTTCTATATATTCTAATATTTTATCTCTCTTCTTAGAATCAAAATCTATATCTATATCTGGCATACCTTTCCTTTCTTTAGACATAAACCTTTCAAATAAAAGATTATATTCTATTGGGTCCACCTTTGTAATATCTAAGCAATAAGCTACTAAAGAGGATACCCCAGAACCTCTTCCGAATCCTATTTTAATATCTTGTCTTTTTGCCTCTGATACTACATCTTCACATAGTAGAAATACATCTTCAAACTCTTTATATATTATCATATCTAGCTCATATTCTAGCCTTTTTCTATACTCAGGGTCATTATATAACCCTTTTTCTTTTATACCTCTTAAAGCTAATTTTTTAAGCTTTTTAGTGCTATTCTCTCCCCAATCCAATTTAGATAAATTACCAAAATCCAAACTCACATTACACATACTGTTTATTATTACAGTATTATTTATTGCTTTTTGTATTCTTTTGGTATAAGTATAATTAGATTTCCAAAACTCTATAACTGATTTTCTATTATGAAGGTATAGGCCCTCATAATCTTTTAATGTAGATGTAGGAATTTTAAAAGCTCTTAAATATAGTTGTGTTCTAGCATCCTTTTTCTCTGTATAATGGCTATCTATAGTCATTACTAAAGGTATACCATGTTTTTTATTCATTTCAATAGCAAAATTATTAGCTATTGATTGCATATGTATGTTGTGAGGCTGTATTTCTAAATAGAAATTATCTAACTTCTTATAAAAGTTTAATGCTAGGTTTTCCGCTGCTTTTATACGGCCTTCTATAGCGTATTGATATATAATACTGTTTTGGCAACCAGATAACACTATTAAATCTTTTTGGTATTTTAAAAGGGATTTAACGTCAATTCTAGGCCTATAATAAAAGCCTGTCATATTTGCCTCACTTATCATCTGCATTAAGTTAGAATATCCGTTATCATTTTTACATAGTAAAGTGATATGATAATTCTTTCTTTCTTTTACTAAGTTATTTAATACAAAATAAGCTTCACACCCCATAATAGGGTTTATATTATTCTCTTTACAGGCTTTAAAATGGTCAATTAAACCGCTTGTATTACCGTGATTGGTTTGAGCTAACCCAATTTGGTTTAACTCTGCTGCTCTATTAGCATTATCTATTGGAAACCCTAAACCATCAAAAGGACTATATGTATCATGATGGTGTAGATTAACAAACTCATCAAATTTAAACTTAAACTTCTTTTTTAAAGAATTTACTATATTCCTGTAACTCATTTAAAACTCCTCCTTTTTAAAAAAAGGGACTAATGAAAGTCCCTATATATTATTGTTATCTTCTACGTTTTTTTAACACTTTACTAACTGGCTTTTCTATTGGTCTTTTCACTATCTTTTTTAAAGGTGGGGTTTTTATCTTCCTAATTGGCTTTTTAACTACACTTCTCTTTACAATTTTCTTTACTCTTTTTCTTGGTGGTTCCTCCTCTTCCTCCTCTTCATACTCTTCTTCATCCTCTTCATCCTCATATTCTTCGTCTTCGTCTTCGTCTTCGTCTTCGTCTTCATATTCATCTTCATCCTCGTACTCTTCATCTTCTTCTTCAAACTCTTCGTCTTCGTCTTCAACTTCTACATCTTCTTCTTCGTCCTCATACTCTTCGTCTTCTTCTTCAAACTCTTCCTCTAGCTGTTTTTTCTTTTCTGCTAATCGGTCTGCTTTTGTTGGTTTATCTTGTGGGTCACCTGGGGAATATCCTAATTCTTTTTCTATTCTTTCTAAATTCATTTTCTCTAAATGCTCAAATATTTCATCTTCTGTTAAAGCTTTCTCGTTACCTTTAAAACGGTTTTTCACACCCGGCATAATGGTGTAACTACTGTTTAAAGCTTCACCCATTCTATTTACTACATAATCCCTATCTGTTATTGTACCGTAATTATCATAATATGCCACTATGTCCAATATAGGACTAAAACTATTAGCACCTTCCATCATAAATTTAATTGACTTTGTTTCATAATCAAAAAAACTTAAAATATATTTAACTGATGTTTTTAATTCTTTTCCATACCCATGTGCCCCATTACAAAATGGACATGTTCTATAGCCAAAATATTTAGGACAGGGAAAGAAAAAGCCTTGCCATACATTATGGAAAGTTATTTCTGTCGCTCCTTCTAAATCTGTTAAAAACCTAATTCGTCTTTTTTCGTTACTTGCAAACTTAAATAAGCTATTTGATTGACTAGAACTTTGTTCAATTCTTTTCTTTATACTATTTATTAAACTATTCTTTTTCTCTCTTCTTGGTGCTGAGCTTATAATTTTCTTTTTTCTTGCAGGATTTCTGTTTTTACTATTTTTGTTAATCATTTTTTATATACCCTCTTTCAATTTGTATTGATAGCTTTATTAAAACTATATTTACTTTTAAAATCACATATATCCTTTATATGAAATGGATATTTAAATTTTCTGACTTTAAAATGTTTACTTAACATCTTGTTGCCTTTTTTTCCTAAAGGTGTATTATCTAGTGCTGTAATTATGTTATTAGTAGCGTGTTTTAGCTTCTTTATTTGTTCATCTGAAGGTATACAACCGAATAAACAAACTACGTTTTTGTATCCAAATTGGTATGCTTTCATCATATCCAAATACCCTTCTACGACTAAAATAGTAGAACCCTTTTCATAGTTCCCGCCTAAAGTTTTCTTTTTACAAAATCCTTTAGAGTTCAAGTATTTACTTTCTTCTTTATCGTCTGTTCTTCTTCTTAAATTACCTTTATACTTTCCATTCTCAAAGATAGGAATAAGTATTGGATAATCTTTTTCACTATTAAGTTTAACTTTAAATTTTTTTAAAACATTAGGGTAAAACCCCCTTTCATTTATCATATAATTCATTTTTAATTCTTCCCAATTTGGAACTATTAATCTTTTATAATGTCTATAAGCACTTTTTAATTTTTTCTTTCTGGAATCTTCTTTATTTGTTTTTATTCTTCTCTTATTTTTATATTTATTAATTATTCTTGCTGCTTGTAAAGAGTTTACTTCCTCTAATTCCATTATAAATTTAAATATGCTTCCCGATGATTCACACCCAAAACAAAAATAATTCCCACTATCTAGATTAATAGAAAGTGAAGCATTTAATTCATTATGAAAAGGGCAATTAAGTTTTATATTATTACCACTTTGCACTATATCTTCGTGCAACAATCCATAACGGTTTAAAATGCTTAAAACATCTACATACATTTTAATTATTTACTTTCATTATTTTTAATATCTTTTGAGATTTTGTTGTAGTGTAATCATTTATATCTTTTAATGTTAGTTCGCCCATGGCTATCAGGTTTTCTAATTCTTCTTTATTTATTTTTAATTCAAATATTTTTTTTAAATCTTTATTTGTTAATTTTTTTCTTAATTTCTTATATAAGTTTTCAGTATCAAATTCATACGATACCCTATCATATCTTAAAGCTTTTATTTTTTTATTTTCACTATTTTCTGATTGTTCCACAAAAACCTCATCTTGTTGTGTTTCTTCCATCAAGGAAGTAACATCTTTTTTTAAAACTTTTATCCTAACTTCTTCTTTTTTCTTTGCCTCATCTGCTACTATAAACTCATTTAATAAGAGATACATTTCTATATTCTGTCTTTCTATTTTCTTCATCAAATACCCCCTTTTTTAATAAAATATAAATCTTCCACATTTGTAATTATAGTTTCCTGATCTAATATTTCAATTATTCTTGCATTCCTTAATTTATTTTTTACAGTAACATATTGATAATGTAAAGTAACAAATTTATTTAACAAACTCTCAGGGTTCTCCTTTAGCATCTTTACTATAGTGCTTTTACGTGCTGAGGCCTGGCCATGATTTATTATTCTCCCTTTTTCTAATAAGCCGTATTCTAACGAACTTATTTCTTTGTTTATTTTTAATATTTTAGCTTTTATAATATGTTTACAAGCTCTTTTTTTATACTTTACGTTATCATTGTACAAGGAATTAATATCTTTATATAACATTCCACTTCCATTATTAGCATTTAAATTATTATAAAACTCTTCTTTATGCTTTGAAATTTTCACCCCCTTTATATGCTCATTGTTTATTTTAGCAACTACTTCATTTAAAATTACTTTCCTCTGAAATAAAGGTAAATCGGTTATACTTTCATTATTTATTTTTATACAATCCATAGCATAGAATTTTACTTTTTTCTTTTCCTGCCTTTTAATAGCCATGTCTACATTAATTCTAACCATACTATAAACATATTCAGGCGCTTTATCAAATAAAAACCCATCTAAAATAATAGAATTATTTATATTAGCTTTTAAATGTGGGAATCTTTCTATAACATCTTCTTGAGTTTCATTGTTGTATAAGTACGTCTTGCTATTAAATAAGACCAAAAAACATCTAAAACCTTCTTTTACTTCTTCCCCTATTAAATTATCATCTATATTAAATTTACTTAATATATAGTCCCTTTCATACAATGTAAAGTTGATTAATGCGGGGCAATTTATTTTCTTTATCATTTTATAACTTCCTTTTATTTTAAATTCGCTTGCCATCCTACTATATAATCACTGTTTATATCACCCATTTCTTTAATTCTTTTCGTATGTGCGGCACTATCTTTAAAGTTCCTCAAGTCCTTTATTGGTTCTGGTTTCTTTTGTGGGTGTACACTAGGGATTGTTTTTAAATCTTTTTCATATAATTTATTTTTTTTAGTGAATATTTCTTTTTTAAATAAATTATTTTGTTGTACCAATTTTTTATCCCTTTCTTGTAAACTTACAGATTCTTTTATTAAAGTATTTAAATCTGTTTTCTTAACTGTATAAAATTTACTATGCAAATCTAAAATTATTTCTTGCAAATATTCTGAATCTTTTCTAATACTTTTAACAATCTGCTTTGTATTGTAAGCAATATTTTTAGCTTTTACTACCTCATTTGATACTTTTATAACATATATAAATACTGCTATAAATAGTATAATTAAAGCTATAAAAAACACCATTATAACCCCCATATTACTAACTAACATTTGTTGTGCTACTAAATTTAACTCTTTCATAATTTTACAATCTCCTTTTATTTTTTTAATATAGTTAAAGGAGGGGTTTTCCCTCCTATTACTATCTTTCCAATAAAATATCGTTTACTTTGTCTTCCATTATTCTTATATCTCTAATTACTTTTATATGGCCTTTTAACTCCATTTTATCCACACCTTGTACATATAAATAATAGTATGGTGTTTCTATGCTGCTTGCTTGGTATTTATCAAAAGTAGCTTCTTCAAGTGGTTCCAATACCACTTCACATGCTAACCATGTAAAGCATTCTTGATTGAATCTTTCCATTTTGTTAATATAATTTTTGTAAGTTATAGAATTTGCATAAATAGAATTGTTTTTACACTCTTGACAGTTTTCAATATTCATAATATTTAATTACCCCCTAGTAAAATATTTAACTATTACATTATATCTATAATTGAAAAAGATGTCAATAGTTTTTTCTAATAATTTAAAAAAACTCTAAAGACATCTTTATAAGTGGAGTTTATGTGTTGGATATTTTGTAACATTTGACATATATTTAACCATATATCACTTTGAACACTCCCAATATTAAAGTTGAAACTGTACCAATAATGCCACCAACTGCTAATATTTTTCTATAACTCCATTCAGTTTTTTTTACCTTTAATTCCACTAAATTAGTACATTCTGTATGTGATTTTTCACAATCTTCTTTTAATACTACACTCCCTTGCATATCATCTATTTTGCTCTCTAATCTTAAAATATCTTCTCGATTATTTTTAGAGTTAATTTTTATGTCTTCCCTAATATCTTCTATCCCTTTAAATAATAATTCTACTTTAGTCATGTTTTCCCCTTTCTATGATATCTCATCTATTCTTGCTATATATATTTCTTCACTACTACTTTTTGTATAACTCCATAATGCATGACTTATTAGAGTTCCTGTACTTGCTATTAATGTAGCGTTTGGACCTGCAAATATACCCAATTCTTCTATTGTTCCACTATAATCCGAATCTAATATATAAAATTCGCTTGTTGCTTGTCCTGTTCCTGTAATACTCTGATCTACAAAATAAGTTCTAAATACCTCATTATTTAAAGTTGTGTTTGTTGCTGTTGGAGAAGTGTTATCGTCCCCTATTGCTAATACTTTTACTTGAAGATAAGGGGATACATTTACAAATACATTCGCCATAGCATTTAAACAACTATTAGTTATAAGGTTTTTTATCTTTTCCCTTTGCTTTATTTGCATACTTTTTTTATCTACTATTACTATGTCAAAATATCCTTTATGTTTATAAGATTGTTTCAAAATCTCACCCCTTTTTTAATCAGTTATAGAATCTGTATCTGTAATAGTTCCCGGATATAATGAAGTTGTAGGGTATAAAGTTTCTGAAGGATACAAGGCATCTAAAATAGTTATACTATAAGTACCATCCCAAGCATAATCCTCCCTAGAGTTTTTTAAAATAATAATTATTTCATTATCTGATAATTTTATTTTCTCCGGTCTTAGTAAATTGTAAAAGTAATTTTCCCATCCTCCCAAACTTGCACCATCTAAAACTTTGTAACTATAAGTAATTCCTTCTGGACCTCTAGACTTCCAAGTTATACTATCAATAAAAAAAAGCTCACTTGTTATATTTCTTTTTGTATTAGATAAATAAAATTGTTCTCCGGCTTCATAAGTTTTAGTGTATAAATCAAATGTTATATTGTCTGCTACCTCACTATATTTACTTAGCAAGTTCCTACCATAGGTCAAAGCGTCTTGGGTATCACTTAGCAACAAATTTTTAATATAAGCCTCATAAATTCCCCGACTAGCAATTTCTAAAGTATCATTTAATACCACAAATAAAGGTACTAAGCCATAGTAACTAATCCTTATATTATCTCCACTTGCTGTATTTAACTCTGTCATATCATCATCTTGTACAATGTTTGGTGAATTATAAGTAAAATAAAATTGTTTCCCTTCATCAATTCCCAAAATACCTACTGTAGCAACTAACCATGGACCACCTGCTAATCTGTATTCCACTTTTGGAGCCTTAGCAACTGGGTACTTAACTATAAAAGTTTTGCTAGTCCCATTTGGTGGAGGTGTAGGAGTTTTATTTTCCCTATATACAGTTATCTTTTTATCACCCTTAATATAAACTTTATTAAAATAATTTGATATACTCCTTTCCCTTTTCATATTAGTAAAACTAGTACTATCTGTCATAGCAGTTGAATTAGTAACATAACCAATAGTATAAAAGTTTAATTTTTTATCTTTGTCAATTTCCCATACATAATTCCCATAAGTACATAATTCATTTAAAGAGCTTTCTCCATCGATATAGTTAAAACTTATTACATTTAAAGTTACTAGGCCGGTTTCTATTGTTCCTTCTGTTATTCCATAACTAGCAAAATACCTACTTATAAAATCTTTTACTATTTCATCAATTGACATATTATCATAAGCTTTTTTTACTAATACCCTACTACATATTCTACTATAATCTTGCACCTTTATAGAATGCCATAGTGTTGTTTTGTCTCTATCTTGGTCTTGTTCTTGCTCAATAACCCCACCCCATAAATAAGTTGAGTCATTGTATATCTTTATCTCTTTCCCTACTCCAATAGTAGCTCCATTTACATCATTTACGAGGCAATTAAAGGAACTTCTTAAATTCATTTTTTCTTCTAAGGTCCAAGTATTCTGTATTTGTATTTCAGTTTCACATACTAGGTCCCCATCATCATCAATATAAATATGCCTCATAATTACCTCCTTTCTGGATGAATATTATTAGATTGCAGTTTACTTACTAACTTAGTTCCTATAACATCTATATCCCTATCATTATATATATGAGGTTCATTGATATTAACTATGATGTTACTTGCTCCACTACCTGCAACATTAGTGACTTGTTGTCCTAGCACTTTAGTGTTTAAATTCATTTTTTCAGCTATTGACCACATTATAGCTTTAAGTTTTGGACTGCTTTTCCTTAACCCTTTGATAATTGTACTAATAAAACCTGGTCCAGTCTTATCAAGGTCTTTTAAAGGTCCTTCCTTTGCGGGACTAAAAGGCAATTTATTTCTAATCCCTTGTACTAAATCGGTTACCGCGTTCCATGCTGAACCTGCCAAACTTTTAATACCATTTATTAAACTTCTTATTATCTTTTGGCCTGAGCTATATAAACTAAGTCCACTTATCACGTTTTTAACCGCATTAATAACCGATGCTGCGGCACTCCTGGCGCTACTTGCTGCTGCTCTAATACCAGCCGGCAATCTATTCCATGCAGCTTTAGCAAGGTCTACCGCTGCTCTAAACGCTGAAGGTATAGCCGATTTCAACCAATTTACAAGACTTATTAATACAGATTTCATGGTGCTATTTACCGATTTTACTTTACTAATTATCGAATTCCATATTGATTTAATTTGGTTTCCCATAGCTTGCATGACTTGTACTATTATAATTTTCGAAGTTGTAAATTTGTTATCTACCCATGTTATTAAATTTATTACACTTGTAAACACCTTATAAAATGTGGCAGACATTTTTAAAACCCATTTTATTATAGTTCCTGTTACACTTGTTGCAACTGCAACAAATCTAAGAAGTGAATTAATTATTTCTTTAAATGCCGGCGTCTGAGAAAAGGCCACAATAGCATCCCAAAATTTCATAAATTCAATAGCTACTTTTTTAATTTCTTCAACAATAATCGGTATTTCATTTTTAATTGTATCTATAAAACCAGTTTTAAATTCTCCCTGTCCTGCTGCTCCAATATTTTTAATAAATTGCAACATATTATCAAGGACGGGCAATACTACACTGGATATCATTTCAAAAGCTGCGGGTATATTATCAACTATCATAGCAACGAAACTATCTATATCTGGTAGGGAACCGCCAAAAGCTTCTATTATTTTTGTTTTCATTATTCCTAACATAGGAGCTAAATTTTCCCTAATTGCTGCGGCAACTACTGAAAAAATACCAACCATTTTAGATAAAATAGGTAAAATAACTTTACCAATAGGGACCGCTATATTTACATCAAATTGTCTTTTTATTCCCGCTAATGCTTCGCCAAAAGAATCGTACTTTATACTATCTATTTCTTTTAAAGTTTGAGTATTCTTAGAAACATGTTTATCAATATTTATTATTGAAGCAATACCCTTTTTTTCTAAATCTTCATACATAGTACCCCATAAGACAACTCCGAGTGCATTTTGTTTAACTGGGTCTTTCATTGCCAATAACCGCTCATTTACCTCATAAAATGCGTCATTTGCTTCTTTCCCGCCTTTTGCAAATGTCTTCGTCATTTCTTCCGCGTTAAATCCTAAATCGGTAAATGCTTCTTGAGTAGCTTTCGAACCATCTTTAGAACGTATTGTAAATTCTTTTACGGCATCACCTATCCTGTCTATGCTCCATGTTCCATCTTGTGCGCCTGTAATTATAGTATCGAAAAATTGTTCCCCTGTGAATCCTAAAGCTTTAAATTGTGGGGAATATTCGTTTAATATTTCTAACATATCACCGTTACGATTCATGCCTTTTTGAGCGCCTTGTGCTATTAAATTGTAAGCCTGCTCACCTGATAAACCAAAGCTGTTCATTAAAGTACTAGTTGTATCAATGGTTGACTCTAATTCAAAGCCAAAAGTATCTTTTAGAACTAAAGCACCTTTTGTCATTTTCTCCAAATCTGCTACTGTTTGAACCCCTAAAGTTTTACTACTCTGCTTAACTAAAGCCATACTTTCAGCTATATCCATGTAATTTTCACCGTAATTTTGTGAATATATACTTAATAAGCTATCTTCTAATCCTGCCATTTCTTTATCTGTTGCACCTGTTTGAGTTTGTAATGTGTTCATAGCTTTTTTTATATCATCTGCTGCTAATACCCCATAAACACCTAATCCAACTAAAGCAGTTCCAATAGCTAATATACCTGCCACTACTAATCCTGCTGGATTTATCAAACCTGTTAAATCAGTTCCCAAACCATCTAGCATACTACTTGCTTCTTCTCCATCTCCGCCAACTCTTAAAACTAAATCTTGCACTGAAGACATTTATTTTCCCCCTTTCTTTAAATATTTGTTTTTCCCGAATCAATTATTGATTCAATTGGGATAGCTCCATCCATATCTAAACCTTTTCCTTTTATCTTCATGTTATGCAAATTAGCTTGGAATTTTCTTTCTTCCATCACCCTATCTTCGATTTTTTCTTTGAATAATACAAGTTGGTTTCTAGTTAAACCCATAATATAATCTAGTTTCCAACCATAATTACTCATTAAATAATCAAATACCCACGCCCAATTACTATCCTGATCTTCATTATCATCTAATAAATTTACTTCATTTTTAATTGGGCAATTAAGTTTTTTACATAACTATAATTTATGCTCATACTTTCAACTATTATTCTAATTACATCATTTTTTGTTGCTCCATATCTATCGATTTTTTCTATTGTTACATATCCATTTGTAGATTTATTAGCTAACAAAATTAATTCATCATTCAATAATGAAAATAATTCTTCCATAATAGACTCTAAATTTTCACTATCTAATTTAATAAAATCTTTAAATTTTAATACTACCCTTTTCGCTTCTTTTTCAAACTCTGTTGACTTTCTCCATGTTAACGATTTTACTGTTACTGTCGAGCTGCCAAAAGGCAGCTCCACACCTTTATTTAATAAAATATCATGCTCTTTTTTTTGTTCAAATTGTTTAAAAATTTCAACTTTTTTGTTCCTATCCATTTTTTATACCTCTTTCTCATACAAATTATACAATTGTAAAATTGATATATTCATTATCTGCCATTTGTGAATAATCGTCTAATGCCCTTACATCTTTTGCAACTACAAACAAATATACTATACCTGAAGCCATATTAGCAGTTGGTGTAAAAGTTACCTCATCGGTATCTGTTTGACTTACTGTGCCTGCTGCTCCTGTTCCGTCTGCTTTCATTAATATGAAATTACCAACGTGAACCCCTTCCGGGTGTACTGCTCTATTAAATGTTACAACTATTGTTGCGTCAATTGCTATTCCAGTGGCTGCGTCTGCTGGAACAAATGTTGACACTGCTAAAGTTGGAGTGGTACCGGTTACATCTGCTGTTTCTTCTAAGTAATAGCCTAATTGTTTTCCTGCGTCCTGTGTGGTATCTGCTACTGCTTTTGCTACAAATTTAAACCCTGTTTTACCGTCCTTGGTAAAAGTAATTTCTAATTCTGGACTTATATTTACTTTTAATAATCTTACTCTAATATATAAATTTCTGTTTGATCTCTTAGGTGCTGCATATTCCAAAACATAATCTGTTAATACAGTATTTCCACCAAACTCTATTTTATCTGAACCTTTAACCGCTGCTCCTGCTGCTGTAGTTGTTACTGTTCCATAACCTAAAGCATATTTTAGTTTATCGGCACTTGCTTCCGATAAAATAGTTTCAAATTGACACTCTTCACCTGGCACAAAATATCCAACTGGTGCCAAAATCTGATCTACTGTGATTGGTTCCAATGCTGCGCTATAATTTAACATTGCACCATCTGAACAAAACCCCAAATCAATTGCTGAACTGTCTGGATTCAAGTTTAAATTTCCTGCACCCACATGTATTTTTGTTGCTGCTCCCATTAAAAAAACCTCCTTTTTAGCTTATTAAATAATCAATTGATATTTTTACATTTCCCGCCTGTGCAAGTCCTATGCTGCTTTCGTAAATATCAGAATATTGACAAGCGCCAATTACTGGATTATATAAATTAACTTTCCATTTCGTTTCATCTCTTAAAACCCTTGTTATAGCTTCACCGTATCTCACTATCATTCTATGCAATTCATTTTCATCTATATTCACAACCCAAAAAATAACTTCTAAAAATGCACTTCTTTCCTGATTTTTATACTGATTACTTTTATTGTCTGTTGTAGAAGCTTTGCACATAACAGCGGGGAAATTATCAATAGCTGTTGGGTCTTTTTCTCCAAAATCAAAAGTTTGTGGTACCTGACTTAAAACACTTGAACCCGCTTCAATTTTTATTATATTTAACATTGTTTCCAAATCACTAGTTAAATACTGTATTACCGAATCAATCGCATATTCACAATTCAAACTTATCGCCTCCCCGGTGACATTCCTTGTTGATGTGCTTGCTGCTCCCCTTCTGTCATTAAATCAAATATTTCTCTATGCGCTATTTGTACCCATCTCCTCTTTTGAGGTTCTGAGAGGTCTACTACTTTACGTTTTGGTAGCTTTCTCCCTCCCCTTTGATGAATAATAGCTTTAAAATCTTTGGTCCCAATTTCAAAAGTATTCTTTGAAATTCTTTCTATGTGATTACTGTTATTCTTTCTTGTCAATGACTGTTTCATAGCACCTGTTAAAGTCAAAATTGGTTTCCCTGGATAATGTTTATCTTTCCATTTTTTATATCCTCTGCTCAAAGGTTTCCAACCTGGTAATCCTTCATTAGCACCTTGTTTTTTAAATACTGCTTTTTGTGTTTCTCTAAAATCTTCACCTAATTTTTTAAAAATAGTGCTAAAATCATTCACACTATCAGCCGTTAAATCTAACCACCTTCTAAGTTGTGGCTCACCGTCTACATCAAAATTAAACTCTATCACCACTCATCAACTCCTGTATTCCATTGAGAACTTGGAGCCGCATTATCATCATCTCCATATGCTGTAAAACTATAAAGTTTTCCTGAGGTGCTTAACTCTACCTTTGTACTGTTTGGTAAATCGATTTCTAAAGTAAGTATTTTATCTAGTCTTTCTTTTGCTTTATTGTTCCACTCTTTAATAATAGAAGGAATTTCGCCGCTTGCTTGTAAAATTAAAATCTGTGCAACTTCGACCGCTGCAAACCTACTAGAAACATATTTTAATACTTCTATATCATTCGCATTAGTTATAGGAACTACATAAATTCTTTCTAATTTTGAATCTATATAAGTATCTGCTTCTGTTATATACTCTGTTACTTCTGTAGTAGTTACTTTAGAACTAGTACTAAAAGTAGTCCACTTTATTAAACTCTGAATGTCTGCAACTGTACTATACATAACAAAACCCCTCCTTTTATTTTAGAATTAAACCATTGCGCCGCCTGCACCTGCTACAACTGCACCTGTACCATCTAAAGCTTCCCACCAACAATGAAATACTATTACCCCTGCTGTTGCTGCTTCTCCTGTTATTTCATACCCTACATCTTCAGTATTTACTGTTTTATCTATTACAACCGTACTAGTTGTATCAAATTTTGTTGTAGGTGTTGCGTCATACCATAATTCGTCTTCTAGCAAATCATCAACATCAGTTGCAGCAATAAAACCGTCTGTATCCCCATCTGTTCCTAACTGAATGTTGCTTGTATCCCCTGTTGTATCGTCCCCTGTTGTTGTTACTACTGCTATAATTCTCACTCTAACAAGTCCGGTAACTGTGAAAAGTTCATGTGTTGCCACTGTATTCCATGTAGCGCTTGATAAATCAGCGGTAACGGCCAAATAATTTTCTGTATTGTAATTTAACGAAGCGCCCATTAATTCATCAATCAATGACCTTCCTGTGTTAATTTCAGAATATCCGGTCCCCTTTGCTAAAGTAGGAACTAACTTTCTAAGTTTTCTTGTAAGTCTAAAATTACCCATTTTATTCTCCTTTCAAAAAAAGATAGGGAAATAATTCTTCCCCTCTATGCTATTGCAGCCTCTATTACATAACCAAGATCAGAGCCTACAATTTTTTCATCATAATTCATAAATGCTTCTATCTTTTCACTATGAATATTTTCTTCTCTCCATCTTCTAATTCCTCTTATTTTTCCATCTCTTTTCCAAACAAAAGTATATCCCGCTGTTGGTGTTTCTTTTGCAGGTGCTTTGGCAACATGTCCAATCCAAACATCTTTAGTCCAGATTCTAGAATATGCCGCCGTTGCTCCTTCAATTGCTGTGTTTTTCATTGCTTTACCTATCAAAATTCTTTCTACTTCTAGTAAGTTAGCCAATTGCTGAGTTGTTGCAACTCTTAATCCTGTAACCGGTAAACGGTCTAAAAGTTCAGGGTGATGTTTTAAAGCTTTCCATACATCATTAGCTAATACAATGGTATTTGCTTTTTTACCTGTTGAATCTTCAACTGCATCAATTCCAGTTTCTAAATCTGTTAATGGGTCGCTATTATCTTTATCTGACCATTGATTGGTACCTGATAAAGTTGTGGAATTATCCCAATTACTTGTTGTCATTAGCATAGTTTCTATTCTAGCTTCTAATTCAAGTAAAATCTTATCAGTTACAAAACTTGCCTTTGAACTTTCAAGACCCAAAACACTATCCGCATTATCTCTAACTTCATCTTCAAGTAAAGTGTGTTGTGCTACTTCTTCACAAAAATATGAATCTGTAGATAACCCAAAACTTTGACCTTCTGAGGCTGTTCCCGGCGCTCTTTTCTTTGCTGTATTTCTAAACATATCAGCTTTTGTAAATATATAATATTTATCAGACTGCTTTTTGACTGGTACCATTGGAAATACTGTTTCCGCAATATATAATCCATTTTTGTATTTAACACTAACATTTGTCATTATGGCATCAGTATGTACTTGTGTACTTGTTGGTCTACTCATTGTATTTTAACACCTCTTCTTTTTTTATATTATGCTGATATTGTTGGCGCTCCTGGGCAAACTAAAACACTAATAATATCACCGTCTAATGTTGCTGCTTCCCTGGCAATTGCTCCATACTCATATACATCTGTTGTCACTGCTACTCCTTTTCCAAGTGCGGCACTTCCAACCATTGCACCCGCTGAAATAGCTGCACTAGCTACCAAATTAGAAATACCTAACACACAAATGTTGGCCATATACCCTGACTCTGGTGCATTCTGTAAAATACCATACATTGCTTCGCCACTGCCACAAATATTTACAGTTCTAGCCGCTGATATCTTTACAAAACGGTATTGATAACTGCTTAAATCTGCTGCCGCCACCATGCTATCATTTAAAATATTATTTTGTCCTGCCATGGTTAAACCCTCCTAATTTTTTATTATTTACTCTTATCCAAATCTTACTTTTTCTACATCTTCAAACATTTTTGGATGTTCTTTTTCTGCAAAAACTAAAGCTTCACCATATTCAACTTTTCTTTCTAGCATTATTTTTGCCACTTCTTTCTCAAATAATGCAATTGCGTCCCCATCACCTTCTGCTTTTGCCCTTTTAGTTCCTAGTTCATCAAGTGCCACAATAATTGGCTGTGTTGCCATTAAATCAATAGCCATTTGCTTATCTTTATCAAATAGGCTTTTATATTTTTCTACCATTGCAGGGACTAACTTTCCTTCACTTAATGCCTTTGTAACAATTTTATCCCACTCTGCATTATTCAATTTACTTTCAATATTTACTACCCTTTCAGACAGTTTGATATTGTCAATCTCTAGTGTGCTTTTTGTACCTTTTAAAATACCATTTTCAGATTTTAAAGCCTCATTAGTTTCAGATAATTTCTTTATATCTGCAACATTTTTTACTTCACTTTCTGAAAGTTTTGTAATTAATTTTTCATTATCTTCAATCAATGAATTAATTGCTTTTCCTACTTCTTCTTCACTTGCACTTTCAGATAATTTCAATGTTTTTAATAAATCTTTATTCATTTTTTTTACTCCTCCTACTTCCTCAAATTTTTTATAACTATTATCTAAATTTTCTACAATATCTTTTCTTACATTTTCAGATAATAAAACCGGGTCCATATTTTTTATAAAAGGTCGATTGGTTAATCCACCACCAAATAAAACATTATTAAATATTTTTCCCGACTCATTATCTTTGTAAGAAGATTTAAACTCAGGACTAAAATATTTATATTCCCCTTTTTCTATTGCTTCCTTCCCCAACTCTGTCCATTCAATAGAACCCATTAAGGAAATACCATCATTATCTTTTACTTTTTCTAACCCTTTTATCCACCCTGCGGCTGCTCCTTTTTTATCTGTTGCTCCATGCTCCAAATCAATTGCAAGATCAACACCCCTCACATTATCATTAAAACTAGTGATAAACCCATCAATATCTTTTTCAGTTATCTTTAACTCGCCATATAAAGGATGCTGCCAATTGCCATTCCTCATCATTTCTAATTTGTTATCTTCACCTAGTTTAAACTCTCCCATATAATACAAACTTTCTATATTATCTTGTAAAGATTGCCTAATTGAATTTGTTGCAATTTTCTCAGCTTCATCGTCTGACTTCTTTTGCCCTATCATTGTTTCATAAAGTCCTAACCATTGTTCTTTAAGTTGTTTATTTAGCTTATTAATTGCCTCTGGTAAATTGCTCTTTTTGTATTTTGCCAACTCCTTTTCATCTCCTTTTTCTTTGTTATGCTACTTCAATTTCTAAAGAAACATTTACAACATCTTCAGCAGCCGGGGTAAAATTCCCATTAGTCACTAATTGAGCGTATAAAGTTGTACTACTTGCAGCTAATTTACGCTTTAAGCTCAACCCATCCATATGCATTATTAAAACGCCACCCAAATCAACCGGCAAAGTGATTACTACATTACCTAAATATTTATCTTTATCTGCTGCTATTAATGCCCATGCTGTATTGTCCGCTATTGCTGTTGGTGCTGCATTAAATAAATGTATTGTAAAAGTACTCATACTTGCCGGAACTGCCGACGCATTATAAATTAACTTAATACCTACAAGGTAAAAACTTGCTCCCGGTTCGTTTAACACATTTAAAAAAGTTGTATTACATGCTGGATTTTGTCCGAAAACGTCACCCACTGCATATGCTGTTGTATTATCTGGCCTCGTTATTGTAGCTGTTGGGTTACCGCATGGACTTTTAACAAAACTTCCCCAAATTCTTTTCACAAAATCACCTCAATATTTTAATTGTGTCTTTATCTTTTCCTTTTGTTTCATATGGCCTTTTATAATATTCAAATTCTTCTTTTAATTCTTCTGGTGCTTTATCACTAAGTATTCCAGTTTTTTTATTATAGTATTTACTACTATAATATTTAGGCATTACCATCATAAAAATTACCACCTTAAAACTCTAACTTGTTTATTAATTTGCTAAACTGCTCCGGCTTTATGTATAAATCCTTATGGTCAATTCCTAAAGCTTCAGATATTTCTATACTGCTAGGCATTGGATTTTCATTCAAACATAAATCAACAAAACTTTCGGCAAATCTTTCCTCAACTTTTGTTTTTCCGTATTCGGACGGAGCTGTAAAGTTATCTTTTTTATTTAAATTTTTCACTGACCACATTTCGTATTTAGTCTTTTTACTAGTTATTAAATCAAGTTCCTTATTATATTTTTCATTCAATTTTAAATCTGCCGCATGTCCTAACTCATGTATTAAAGTATATGTTTTATTATTTATAAGATCAAAATTCTCTCCTTCTATTTGTGTTGCCCACGCACTATTCATTTCGTTTTTTATTGTTGCTGCGCTTGGTTCATTATCCATTTTAAAAACACTTTCACTTATAGATAATTTTCTTACTTCTTTATTATATATAGAGTGTGCAAGCTGCCCGGATGTACTCGCTCCTAAGTTCTCAATTTTATATTCTGTTATCATAGACTTTTTAAAATTGTTACCTGGTAAAACTGCATCTAAATGACTATGCATAAAATTTATTATTTGATATTGCCTTGCTGCATCTTTTACATCAGGTCCCAATTTATAATCTAGATTAGAACCAAATACAAAATTAATATCTATATCCATAAACGCTTCCTCTAAATAATCTCTATATACCCTATGTAATTGATCATGCATTTCTCCAATATCTTGATTTTTCACCATAAATTTATATTGGTTCATTTTACTTAACCACTGATCAATAACCCCAATTGGGTAATCGTCCTCGGGTAATTGAGCTATATAATCAATCAATAATTGTCTGTCTTCTCCCTCAAATTCATTCAATCTATCTTCTAAGTTATCAATATTATTGTATTTTGAACCTGTTGCAATAATACCCTGAACACTTGTCATTGTTGCAACTGCTCCGCCTGTCGATATCGTTTCACTTATCAAGCTTCCTAATTTCTCCATATCTTCCGGGACTTTAGGAAAAAATATGTCCGGCTGTCTCGATTCATCCCTACTTATATAAACATATATACATCTGCAATTATGATGTACCCTAGGCATATAATGAAAATATTCTGGACTACCTACCTTTGTTACATTCCCGTCCAAATGTTCGCATAATGGGCAAACTTTCTTGTCTAAAATTGCCGAATATTGCACTAAATTCGCTTTTTCTATTGCTGTTCTATCCCTGCCCACATTTATCATAGTGCCTATTCCTGTTAGGTTTTGAGTTAATATATTGTCATAGGGGTTAACCTCTGCTAGTACTATATTATTTATTTCTTCTAATAAATTCATTTTATCAACCCCTTAATACTGCTCTTTCTGCTCTTTTTGCTGCCTTGTTTAAATCCCCTAATGATAAATTATTAAAGTATTCTGATAAATAAGTTGTCTTTACTCTTTCACTAATATTATTTGCTGTTATTGAGGCTTGCGCGCGTATAGCTGTTAAATCTATGCTTGGTTCTTTCGTGTCCAACTCTTTTTGTACTTGTTTAGAACCTGTATTAAATGCTTCCTTAAAATGTTTAAATACAAAGTTAGCCATTTCCCCTTTATACCTTACATTTAAAGAAGCTAAATTTTCCATTTTAGTTTTTTTAGCTTTCTCACTTAAGTCTTTCACTTGCATTCTTATTATTTTATGTCCATCCCTTTTAAATGCTTCTTCCAAAGTGTCAAAATCTTTCTCTATATCACTCAAATATATTTCTTTTTCAAAATCTGTTAAATCTCTCTTCCATATTCCAGATAACTCAGTTAACTTTTTTTTCTTATCATCTATTTTTTCTTCTTTTATTTTAGTTTTATTTTTTATATCTTCCTGTTTGTTTTCTTCTTCTGTCTCTTTTGGTAAAATTTCTTTTATTTCATCTTTTATTTTCTTTTCTGGTCCTTCTTTTTTGTTTTCCCCTGATACACTTTGAACAATATTATTTGTACTCTGAACACCTTCCATGGGTTCTATTATCTTTTCTGCTTTTTCTGGTAGTTCTAATAAATCTCTCATCCATTTTTCCAAATCTTTATCTGGTATTACTATGCCACCATCTACTATTGTTTTTAAAGTATCTACTAATTTTTCCTGACCTCCAAAACTTTTAAAACATAGTTTAGGGTATAGATCAGTATTAAAATTATAGTTAACTAGTTGTGGGATTGCTTGAGTATTAAATGTGTTAGCTATATACTTTGCTTCTGCCTCTAACATCATTAAAAATAAATCACTCTGGTCTTTACTTAATGCAAAACTACCAACATTTCCACTACCTAAATTTATAAATTGTGCTAGTATTGATCTAACAATCATTAAGTCTTGATGTTCAATGTAGGGCATAATATCGTTTAAAGGTCTTTTGCCTTCAAACATACTTAATATATATCCTTCTGGGATAGTAGCTCCACCCATCGAGTGACTTCTCAAACTTTTAACTATTTTTTCTGCCCTTTCTATATCTGTATCTGTCGCGTTTGGTGGTAAAGTTATTGTAGGGGTTCCAACAAAGTTTCTTTCTATCCCTACATTTATTATCTTGTATAAAAAATCTTTTATGCTCCAATGTTTATAGGCAGCTCTTAACGTGGATTGCCCGCGAACATCTCCATTTTCCATCCTATGAGAAAAGAACAATAATTTATTTTTTGGTATATCTACAATTTCCCATGCATTATCTATTTTGTATTGTTGTATCTTTTCAAGGTCCCCTACTTCATCATACAAAAAATCATATATAGTACTTACTGGTCTTGGTGCAAACTTTTTCCAAGTGATTTCTTTCTTCTTATTTACTTGATAAACTATTTCAAAAATACTATGTCCAAATGCAAACATTGAACACGCTTGTCTTAAAAAATCATCAAAATGCTGCTCCATCTTTGCATTAAATAAATTCGCATTTACAAAGTCTGCTATTGTCTGCGCTTTTGTACTTTTATCTGCTGGTTCCACAAACCATTTTGTCGAACGTATAGGCAATTCTAAAACTAATAACATAGCCTTAATTTGGGAATCACTTCTTTTCATTTTCTCATAAACTTCAATATAATCCGGCCATCTTAATTTGTTTAAATATTCATCTGTTGCTAGGTTATACTCAAATAATGCGCTTTTGCCTCTCCCTATTGCTCCTATTTCTGCCATTAAAGTCAACTCCCTTTGCAATCTACTAACCTTTTGATTAGCTTCTTGATTACTTTTACTGATTTGAAACCTTTACAATCTGTTAACCTTCTTGATTAACTTCTTGATTGCCTTTACCAATTTGAAACATCTTCATAATTGTCACTTTCATATATGGTTAAATCTTTTATATTTCCTATGCCCTTATTTAAAAACAAATACATGAGAGAGTCTGCATAATCCGGGGACCTTCCCAACTGTTTTTTTATTTCATCCTTAGATTCAATTATTATCTTTCCTGATGAATGTATAAAATATTTTATTATTGTTAGTTCCTGTATTAATAATTTATTGTGTTCTATATCTATTAAACCTTTTTTGAATAACTCTCTTAAGTTCCAATAACCCTCTGATCTTAAATTATAAAATTTAGATTCATTTTGTTTTGAAGGTTTTTCACTATTATTACAACTTACCACCCTTACTTGTTGTTCCTTTAATCTGTCATAAACTCCCGCACCTATGCCAATAGTATCAATCTTTGCACAACTAGCGTGTAAATCTTCATAAGCTCTTTTGACTTCTCCTGCTACTTCCATGGTATCCCTTTTATTTATCTTCTTTATAAGTCTTGCCACTGGTCCGTCTCTTTTCATAATAACTGTTGTATCTGTTCCAAACCTTGCAACATCACAACTAATTTCTACAGGTTTACATTTTTCTAAACTTCTTTCTATAGCTGCTTCAACCCAACTATAAGCAATTAAACTATTTTCCGTCCCCTCATTGCTTGGAAAGTTCCCTAACACTTTAGTAACATATGTTGGTGACTCTTCCCCCCAATCCTTTTTACACTCTTTAACCCATTCATTAGTAACCAAAGCAGGAACTATAATTTTATTAGCTTTAACATTTGGACTTTCAAATGCTGAAGTATGAAACTTTTTAAAGTCATAATCTTGCTTCCAAATATCATAGAAAAAGCCTTCATTATTTTCGCTTGGTGTGCTAATTATTAATAACTTTGCACCCTCTGAAGTTAATGCCCCTGAGATGCTTTTAAAAGTTCTTTCATTTACCAATTTAGCTTCATCTACTATAAATAAAATATCTTCTGCATGTTGACCCTCCAATTTCTCCGGGTCATCTGATGCCATACCTTGTGCAAACCATGTAGCCGATAATCTCAAATCATAAGTGTTGTCATTTATATATATATTTATTATTTTATTTTGTCTTAATCTTATTGCTTTTGTTCTTATTTCACTCCATAATAACTTTACTTGCCTCCATAAAGAAGCTGTGGTTATTACCCTAGAGTTGTGTCTAGTAATTAAAAACCATAAAGCTATGTCACTTGCTGTATAAGTCTTACCTACTCCATGACAACTACGCCATGCCACCTTGTTGTAATCTGCTATACCGTACATTATTTCTTGTTGATAATCTGTGTATTTAGCACCTAAAAAGTCAGTTCCAAACATTACAGGGTCATTATAATATTGTGCTAAAGTTTTTATTAAATTCATATTTGCCGCTAATGCTCCCACATTTGCCACCTACTCTTTATTTTTCATTTGATCAATTTGCGCCACATTTAATATTTGCTTTCTCTCTAATCTTAATTGTTTTGCTGCTATCCCTGCTGTTCTTATTGCTTGCCCTGCTTCTATATTATAAGTATTGTTGTTTTGTATTACTGTTTCCGGTCCTTTTGCGTATCGTCCCGGGTCATAAGCTACTAATTGTCTATTTAATAAACCGTCTGAATATTTTTTGGACCTCATAGAAGCAATTTCTTCTAAAGTGCCTATATAATATTGCTGAGCTTCTAAATATTCTTCTTTAAATTTAGGATATTTATTTAAATAATCTACTATTGTCCTATTAGATACTCCCGCGTATCTTGCACCCGCACGTTGAGAGCCAAAATCCCTTACACCCTGTAAGAATAAACTAACTACTTTTTTAAATTGATCTAATTTTAATTCTTTATGTCTTTTTACATCTTTTATTTTTGGCATTTCTTATCATTCCTTTTTATTTTTTTTAATTAAACTTTGTTGCTTTTATATAAGAACCTGCTAATATTATTGATGCTGTTGCGTCTGATGTATTTTGCGCCCATTGGAATTGAAGTCTGCCACCATAAGCGCCCGCCCTAATTAAAAATCTTTCATGAATAGGCGAATTTCTTGATGATGTACCATCATTACCATAGGGTATTGTCATTGCTATATTGTCATAAGATGTTAACCTAATATGACCACTATCTACCATACTTGTAGTTGTAGTGTATTGTCCTAATAAAGTTCTCATCCCTAACATTGCTAAATCTCCCGACACTGTCCAAGTTGCTTTTATATCTGGTGTAGAACTTGCACTGTTAAAGTGTGCTAACAAAACTATTTCATAAACTGCATAAGGTTCAATATCTAGAAATAATTCGTCATCATCTTGAAATGTTACACTACTTGTTACACTTTCATCTATTTGTTTTATTTTTATTTTATTTTGGTTATTATCTTCTATTGTTTGTAAACCTTGCTGATGTCCCAAAACCATATCAGTTAATAAGCTAAAAGCTGTCGATGTTTCACGTCCTGTATAAATACAACCGGCACCCGTTATAGTTGTTTCATATTCCAAATATGCTGGCTGCATATTCTCGAAATAAAATATTGCCCTCACTTGTAAAGCATTTTTCTCAAAGTATACTTTTACTGTTTGTTCTTTCAATAAAGTATCTGATAAAGTTACACTTAACGTTGTTCCTGAGGCTGCCTCATATGCATAAAGTTTCGCTACTCCCGATTCAATATAAATTTGAATATAATTATCACCATCATAAATCCAGGACATACTTGCTAATTCATCCTCATACTTCACAACCCATTCAAACTTGCAAATAAAATTAATTTTAGTACAATATGCATGGAGGTCATTTATATAGTTTAATCTACTACAATCTTGTATACCTATTTTATTGGCTGCTTTATCAAAGAATAAAGCAAAATCATTATACAATTCATATACTTTTATATCCCAATTTCCATTACCATCATCCAAGACTAATGGTTGAGGTGATGATAAATCACCAATTCTTGGCCTTCCTAAATAGACAATATCAAAAACAATATATGCTCCTGAGGCCGCACCCGATGAATACCATTCGCATCTTATTGTTGTTATATCGTCCCATCCTGCCGGGGTTCCATTTGTTGTAAAACTAGATTGATTTACATGTCTCATATTCCAACCAGTATATAAACTTGTTGCATCATAGGAATAATTATCTGTGTTATCATCACCAAGTTTTAAAGTAATTTTTGTTACATATGTCACATCTGAGATAAAAAACATCCATAATATAACCGGGTCTGAAGCTACACCACCGCTATTATATGTTAATAAATCTAAACTACTAATGTTTTTATACATTCCTCTATATGTTACAGTACTTGTTGTAGCTGTTGATCTTACGCCGCACCTATGACAAAATGAATTAACATAATCATTTGATAATGCGTCATCGGCTCCCCCAACTTTAGTAAATAAAGAAGAATCTTCAAATGATTCAATATCTTTTGTACTTCTATCTATAAAGTATTTTGCATATTCTTTAAATGATTTTACTTGGCTTCTTGCCAATTGTGAATCAAGTTCTGCTATTTTGTCCTCAATGTTATTAAGGTTTGTTGCGTTAATTGCTGGTGTTGTTCCATTAACCCACGTACTCTCTACGTAATCACCACCTGGCATTGTTACACCTCCTAACAAAAAAATAAGGTCTTAAGCCTAAAGGATTATCTAACGATTTTCCAATAAGTTAAGACCTCTCAAAAGAGTATTATATAGTTTTATTTATCCTATTGCCCAAATTGTTTTACTTACTAAAGGGTAAACAAGATTCGAACTTGTATAACCAGATAATCTGGCACTTTCCCGATTAAGCTATTACCCTTCTAAATGTTACACAAAAATATTGATGTTTTAACATTTCCCGATGTTAAAACCTTATATAAAGCAAGTAACAATAGTAATTATAAAGCTAATATTGGTATAAATCAATACAACATAGCAATTAATTTATATCCCTTCACTAACAAACACTACTCCTTTAGCATTTAAAAGATTTATTATATATTGTTGATCTTTTGCAAACCCTACTAATATAGTTTTATCAAGTGCTTTCCCAACTTCTGTATCTATATTATAATTGTTTTTTAATTGTCCACAAACATCTAATACCTTACTATATGTATTAATATCATTATTACTATCAAATAATTCAAATGCTATATCATATTGTAATATAACTTTTTCTCTTAATGCTCCAATAACTTTATCATTTACTACAGGGGTTTTAATATTTATTTCCTGTGGTTCTCTAATATTTTCTTGTGGTCCTTCTGTTACTTCCTTGTTTATTTTATTTATTTCTTTTGCTAATAAAGAAATCTCTTCCTTATAACTATTTAATAAAATATCAATATCTACTTTTTCTTTATCTGCATATAATGTATTTTGATATTTCAACAACTTAAAATGTTCATCCATACTTTTAAACATTTGTTTTATTAATTCTTCTTTGCTTGCTACTAAAGTTCCTTTCCTTGTAATTGCCCTATTTTCTTTAATTGTTTTACTTGTGCTTTCTATAAAGTATTCAATACTTTTATCCCTTAGTAAGTCTAATACTTTTGTTATATCGTCATCACAAAATATTTCTATTCTTCCCTTAAATACTTCAACACTTGCTGTTGTTTCTTCTAACAAATCTATTATCTTATCTCTTTTAATTTTTAATTTCTTTTTCTTGCCTACACCAGCTATTATTTTATATAACATTTTGTTATTCTTCCTTTTTTATTATTTTATTTTCTTTAAAATATCTTCTTGCCACATCTTGAAATATATTACCACTGTTGTTATTACATTTAATAGTATTACTTTTTACATTATCACCTATAGCACCAATAAATCCACCTGTGATATTATATTTACTCTGTGTGTTTCTTGTTTTCATTTAAGTTATCTATAACCTCATCTATAAGTTTTATGTTTTCTTCCTGGTCCATCATTTCTAATAATTTATTAATTTCTTTTAATAATGATATTACAATCTTTTTATTGTTCCTGCTGTGACTACTCATCATTTATCCCCCTCTTAATTATATAGTACCCTTCTCGAAATAACAATTGGAATATGAATTGTGATAACTCCTCTATAGTAAGATTGGCATTTACTTTCGCTTTTATTTTATCAAATGCTAATATTGAAACTTCAAATATATAATCTTTTGGTATATTATAAAAATAATCTTTCAATACTCTGCAGGTAAACATATTTTTAATGGTATTTGTTTTAAAACTTATGTTTCTTATAAATGGTCCTTCTTGTATTACATTTATATTTTGTGCTGCTACATCTGTTAATTGCTTTTCAATTCTATACAAATCTTCTAACTCTTTTTCTTTTTCACTTTGCTCTATTATTTTATTTAATATCTTTTTTAAAGGCTTCATTATTCTTATTTCCTTTTAATTAGCAAATTCTTTCTTTACCTATATTTATACTTTTTGGTATTTTATCTTTAATCTTTAAATACTCAGTAACCAATTCTTTATCATTCTGTATACTAATTACTATATCTGTTTCTTCTTTATTTAATAATAAGTCGTTTATTGGTTCTAATGTTTCTATAGTAGTTTCTTTTACTTGTAAATAGTTTTCTACACTAGGGGTATAAATTATCATGTTATGAGTTTTTTCTAAATACTCTTCCTTACCTATAGACTTTAATAAATTAAATACTTTATTAGTTCTTATTTCATCGTTTTTTATCGCATTTATAACAGGTGATACTAGTGCGTGTATTCTTTGCCCTGTTTTACATTTGAAATATTGCTTTAATACTTTTACTTGAACTATGTGATTCCCTCTATAAAACTCAATGTCTATTGTTTTATTTAAATACTTATTTGTCAAATAGTTAACAGCTCCCTCAATATAATAAGGGTCTGCTTCTATCTCTTTATTCTTAGCTTCCTTTTTTACTTCTTCTAATAATTTATTAAAACCTAGATCAATAGTTTTTTTTACCTCTATGTCTAGTGTTTTATCTTCCTTAATTCTTTCTTTTATTAGCTTTGTTTTTGCTAACTTCATTAGTAAACTTTTATACTCTTCACTTCCTAAAGGTTTCTCAAGCTCTCTTACTATACCTTTTTTTATTAAAACTCTCTTTAACATACTCATTTTTTATAGTCCAATCTGTTCTAAAGTTTTCTAAAGTGTTAGTACTAATTTTATAAAAGGTTTCTTTTATTTCTTTCTTACTAATTAAATGTAGATAACTATATAGTACTTGAAATAAATAATTAGTACCTTCTATTATATCCCCTTCTTTTAACTCTGGAAACTTTTCCTTTAATACTTCTAATTGCATATTACCATTTGGTGCTTCAAACTTTATTTTTATTAATGAGTTAATTATCTTTTTATTTCTTTTTTTTATTATTTTTCTTTTAATTAAAATACTTTTTAATATATTCATTATATCACCTAGTTTAATTTGGAGTTTATATCTTTATTTTTATATAACTTTTCTGCTTGCTCTGTTGTGTTTTTTACTTTTAAACTTTTACTGCTTCTCATACCTTTATAGAAACAGTCAAATAACATCATTATATTGGACATAAAAGCTCTTATTATTGTACCATTTGTTGAGGACATAAAGTTTTTAAATTCCACCTTTTCTATATCTCTCTTTTCTTTTCCATCATATAAACAGAATAAATAATCATCTTTTGCCAAATCAACTTCTATTTCTTTTTCATTATCATCTAAGTATGTTACTTTTTTTAATAACATTTTACACTTCCTTTTTATAGTTTATTTATTTAGGTCTTTTCTTTAAAGTTTTAACAAGTCCCCTTATATAAATGTTTTCTGTTAACTCTGGTCTTACTTCTCTATATTCTTCTATTACATCTTTTGAAGTAGCTTGTTTAAAACCTTTACTTATTAATAGCTCTATCATCTTTTCTTTTGTTTCTTTTTTATTACTTATAACAACTATACAATAACCTTTTATTTTATCTAATACTTTACTATCTATATACTCTAAAGTTTTATTAATTATAATACAATTGTAACATGCTAGAAAGTTTTCTATTTTAACTTCTTTTCCTTGCTTTGTTTTATAAGTATCTTGGTTTATATCTAAGTACTTAAATAACTTAATTGTTTTAGTTTGTCCTGTTCTATCTCTTACAGTTGTTTTTATTTGGTTATTTAACCAAGTAACAATTCTATTACTTATATCTATTCCATAAGCTTCTAGCTTTAAATCTTTTCGTAGCACCATGGTAAGCTCCCCATTTCCTGAGCCTATATCTAGTACTTTAGTTATTAATAACTGTCTCATTACTATGTGTTTTAGCTTAACCAATAAATGTCTATCATAATCAAATATACCTCTTCCTATTTGCTTATCATAATGAGCGTCCCATAACGCTTTACTATTAGTTATAACGTCTGTCATCATTTACCTCTTTTCTATAAAAGAATCGTAATCTTTTTCTTTTAATTCTTTTACCCTTTGTTCTGCATTTTCTTTGTTTTTAAAAGAGCCTGTTACAACTCTATAAAATACTTCTTCTTTTGTTTCCATTGTAAACGCTTTATAACTTATATTGAAATAGTTTAAAATACCTTTTGCTAATACTTCCCCTATCTTCTTGGTGTTATTTGCTATCCACGCTGCATCATTTACGTTATCATGAAATGCAATTTCTACTAATGATGCTGGTGCTGATGTATATGCTACTTCGTACATATGCTTTCCTATCCCATAAAAGTTAAACCCTTGTTTTATTCCTCGATCACTTGTTGGTGTTAATGGTGCTAATAATGAGTAAATATTTTTTGCTAATTTTTCACCATTTCCCCCAAATTTATAACAATATACTTCTGCTCCTCGACCTCCTCCCGCATTCGTGTGAATGGCCAAATGAACATCTGGATGTTTATTGTTACTATCTGCTACTAATTGCGTTAAATACATAGTAGGTTTATTTCTATACACTATTATATTATGTTGCTTTAAAATTGCTTCTGTGATGTCTGTTATCTTATTACACATTTTTTCTTCTGTTCCATAAGTTCCACAACCTTTATTATTCTCTTGTGTTGAAGGACTTAGATAAACTGATCTTGACATTTTTTTAACCTCCCTTTATATAATGCAATTTAAATGATTTATAAGACATTTTAACATTTCATTATCTTCTAACTTTTTATTGTGATTTAGTTTTATTATGTCTGCTCCCTCTTCTGGTAATGGAATAGAAAAATATTTATTTTGTCTTTCTATTACCGCTTTTAATGAATCATCATTTAAACATCTTTTTAAACAAATGTCCAAAGGTGTTTCTAAGTATAAACATGTTGCATTACATTTAAAAAAGTTAGCAAGTTCTATAATTGGTTTTCTTCTTCTAATTGATGTATTAGTTTCATCTATTAAAATAGTTTTATTTTGCTGAAGCATATATTCTAATATTTTGTTTCTTATACTCCACACTATTTCCTCACCTTGTTTAAAGAATCTCTGGCCATAAACTAACATTCTTATCTCGTCGGCCGATATTATAAATAAATCTGTATTTTCTACTATATAATTTCTTAATGTGGTTTTTCCACTTCTAGGTAAACCACATGTAAACATTAATTGTTTCATTTTACCCCCCCTGTAATTTTTTCTATTAACTTCTCTGCTATTACATTACTTTTTTTCAATAGTAAGCTCACTATCTACATCTTCTAAAGTTTTATGCAAACAACGTCCATTGTAAAACTTTACACAACTTGAACAACTAGCATTTATATTACAATATTGTTCTTCCTCATCTTTCAATAATTCAT
>Ga0316193_10000295_pt1 | contig 29720 bp, 23 predicted proteins | sample MerIslsedime2_MG_FD_207735 | JGI IMG/M metagenome (GOLD analysis project Ga0316193, IMG submission 207735) | Coastal sediment microbial communities from Maine, United States - Merrow Island sediment 2 | ecosystem: Environmental > Aquatic > Marine > Coastal > Sediment | place: USA: Maine... | reverse complement strand
AGAAAAGTTACGCATTTTTTGATTTCCTAAAGAAGTAACAGATTTTGTCATCACGGATGTGAATCGTTAAGCAGTATACGAACAGATGTATTGATGTCGCCTCACAACCCTTAAAGATAATGAATACCGGTGACTAAGAATATGATGAAAAGTTGATGAAGCCGTTCAACTGTAAAGCGAATGCCAGCGCTTGTCGTCTCGCAGCGCTGCCAGCCGCGGGTCGATTCTTACTCCATGAAACCAGGGGCAGTGCTCCTCGCGTGCTTCATGCAGCAGGGCGAAAGCCCGATCCGTTTTACCCAGGGCCAGCAGTGCAGGAACCATCAATGGTCGAGGACATCTCGGCAAGCGGGCCGCATAGGCCTCCTTGACCAGGCGCAGGGCTTCTTCGGGTTCGCCGCAAACCGCCATACACCAGGCAATTGCACCCCAGGTCGAAGGTACATGTTGCGACAGACCCAGGGCCTGATAAGCGGCATCCAACGCCTCCTCTTGACGTCCGAGACTGGCCAGGAAAATGCTCTGATACCCCGGTGCAATATCATCACTTGGGTAGTTTTCAAGGACCCAATTCTCCTGCTTCAACGCCTCGGCGCTGTTGCCGGCGAAAAACAGGGTGACGGCATGCGCATGGCGGTTGAATACCGCATGGGGATCCAATTCGACCGCTTTCAGGGTACATTCCAGGGCCGCTTCAGGAGCTCCCTGGGCGCGATGGATCCACGATTGGTAGGCGTAAGTCTGCGAGAATTTCGGGTCCAGTTGACGCGCATATTCCACCGATTTTATTCCCTGCTCCAGGTTGCCTCCGATCAGTGCCGTGAACCAACCATGCGCGCCGAGTGCCCGGACGGCATGCGGGTCTGACCTCAGGGCCGCATTGCAGGAATCCAGGCCCATTCGGAGCGCATCATGCGGATGGATGTATCCACGAAGACTTTGGAACAAACGCACTTCGGCCAGAGCTGCGTGTGCAGCTGCATAGTCTGGATCAGCTTGTACTGAGGCCTTAAACCAATGTAATGCGCGCTCGAGCGATTCAGCCCCGGGATTGCTGGCGCTGGCCAGCCCCGCCTGGTAGTGAGCGCGGGCGAGAGGCTGAGTCTGAACAGTGCTTTTAATAGCAGAGAGGTGATCTTGTTCTGCGCGGCGCTCTGCGGGCACAGCTAGCTTATAGCCGCGCTTGGGAACCGTTTTTATTAAGTCATTACCCTCGGGACCCAGGGCCTTTCTGAGGGAATAGACGCACCGGGCCAGCGAAGGGTAGCCGACTGACTGGCGTGGCCAGAGGTATTTGTAGATGGCCTCGTGCCTGACCACTTCACCGCGGCTTTGCACAAGCAACTCCAGCAGAGCCATTTCTTTGGGGGGTAGCAGAAGCTCATCATCGTGCCGCCACAGCCCCGTGCCGACTTTCAGCCGGAAAGGACCAAATTTCACGTACGAATCACTTTGCATCGTAGAAACACAACTCAATCTGCCAAAGTCGCCTCATTCTCCGAAAAACCTTATTCTGAATTCAGATTATTACCCAATCATGACACACCGCCATATGCCACTCCTGTGAGCTGGGCCATGTCGCTTTTGAAAGTCGTGAGATCATCAATATTGAACTCGCTCAGGTGATGATGGCCGGCTGCGCGGGCCATGACGCCCATCAGTTCCACCGATGCGGAAAAGAAGGTCGCCAGTCTCTGGGCTGCAACATCAACAGGAAGACGGGCACGCAGATCAGGTTTCTGGGTCGCAATACCCACCGGACAGTTATTGGTGTGACAGGCGCGCATGCCCAGGCAACCCAATGCCTGTAATGCAGCATTGGACACCGCGATTCCATCAGCACCCAATGCCATCGCTTTGGCGAAATCAGCCGGAGTTCGCAGCCCCCCCGTTGCAATCAGCGTCACCCCACCTGCTTTGCTTCGGTCAAGGTGGCGTCGCGCCCTGGCAAGGGCGGGGATTGTGGGTACAGAGATGTTGTCCCGGAAAATCAGGGGTGCCGCACCGGTGCCACCACCACGGCCATCCAGGATGATGTAGTCCACGCCGATTTCCAGGGCTGCGTCGATGTCTTTCTCAATGTGTTGTGCAGAAAGTTTGAACCCAATCGGAATGCCTCCAGTCTGCTCACGCACTTCAGCCGCGAAGTCCCTGAACGGGCTCAGCCCCTTCCAGTCAGGAAATGTTGCGGGTGAAATGGCAGGCTGGCCTTCCGGCAACTCACGAACTTCAGCAATCTTTCCATTCACTTTGGATCCGGGTAAATGGCCGCCGGTGCCGGTCTTGGCACCCTGCCCGCCTTTGAAGTGGAACGCCTGGGTTTTCTGGACCTTCTCCCATGAAAAACCAAAACGCGCGGAAGCCAGTTCGTAGAAGTAGCGGGAATTGGCCTCCTGCTCTTCCGGCAGCATGCCGCCTTCGCCTGAACAGATGCCGGTGCCGGCCAATTCCGCGCCTTTGGAAAGCGCCACCTTGGCCTCTTCTGACAACGCCCCAAAACTCATATCCGAGACAAACAGGGGAATATCGAGTGAAAGGGGCTTGTTCGCATTCGGACCAATAATAAGTTCCGTGCCGACGGGTTCATCATCAAGCAAGGGCTGCTTATGTAGTTGAGCCACGACAAACTGCAGGTCGTCCCACCTGGGCAGCAGGTCTCGCGGTACGCCCATAGCGCCTGAGGGCCCATGGTGGCCAACTTTGCTGAGACCGTCATTAGCGAGCGTTCGGATGAACTTGACATGGGGCTCATCAACGGTGCCGGTGGGGTCCTGGTAAAGCCCCTGGTAGCTGTCACGATTGTAGGGTTGCGGGTAACTTGCAGCCCAGCCTGCGATTTCATCTTCGTCCACCAGGACGTCATCGCCTTCAACCCATGCGTTGAACCTATGCAGTGTTTCTGAGTTGTTGTATTCACTGATACCTGAATCGAGGCGGTAGTCCCATCCGTGCAGACCGCAAATCAGGTTGTCGCCTTCGACATGGCCATCCGACATCAGTGCGCCGCGGTGTGCACACCGCCCATAGAGCACGCTGACCGAATCATCAAACCGGATCACTACCAGGTCTACATCACAAACCAGTGCGTACTCCGGGCTGCGGTCCTTCAAATCATTCCATTTTGCGATTGCGGTTTTCTTCATTACTTGCGTTCTCCAGTCCCCGAGGCGAAAAACCATCATTGTACCCCCGAAGCAACCCGCATTATCAGAGAGAACACCAGGAAACCAGACGGATAATACGTTATGTTTATTGTAACCCGTAACGTTACACTATACACTTCTTCTCATGATCAGAAGTTTCAAGCACAAAGGCCTTGAAATTTTTTTTCTCAAAGGAACTAAGCCTGGAATTCAAGCCAGGCATGCGCCGAAACTTCGTTTGATACTTGGAAGGTTGAACGTGTCAATTAGTGCAAAAGATATGAATTTGCCTGGCCTGTTTCTTCACGCACTAAGCGGTAACAAGGATGGGGTTTGGTCGGTCAGAGTGAGTGGCAATTGGCGGGTTACGTTTCGCTTCGTTGATGGCAATGCGGAGATTGTGAATTATGAAGACTATTACTGAGGTAAAAATATGTTGATGTATAACCCCCCGCATCCCGGAGAGGTCCTAAGAGAGCTGTGCCTGAAACCGCTCGGCATATCGGTGACCGCTGCAGCCAATGCTCTGGGTGTGAGCCGCAAGACCTTATCCTCAATCCTTAATGGGCGTTCTGGTATTAGCCCGGAAATGGCCGTTCGGCTTTCAATCGCATTCGAGACATCTGCGGAAAGCTGGCTCAATCAGCAGTCGCAATATGATCTATGGCTGGCTGAGCAGCACCGGGATTCGTTGTATGTAAGCAAGCTTACTGCAGATTGCTCTTTGACTCGTTCGTAAACCGCCTCAGTAAAGCTCTGTCCCTGTTAGTCGTCCACAAGCTCACTTTTGATCAGGCTGAGCACATGAGTCGTGCGTTCACGCACCGATCCACCACACTCGAGTATGAACCTGGCCATAACCCATCGGTTCTCTACATTGCCAGCTGAATTGACCGTTTCCACTTACAGACAGAGTCGGACCTCATCTCCACCGCAAAAGAGGGATTCTACATCAGGCCAGGAGCATTCGTTTCCGGTCGTTCAAAACGGCCGTGGCCGAACCCAGAACCAGCTCGCGAGGACCAAAGCGCCAAAAGCCGTGTAACACAGCACGAAAACCCAGGCAGGCGCATCGTAATAGAGCAGTGTCTCCAGCCAGTGGCCGATGAAGGAACCCGGGTAAACCGCATCACCGGCCCGGCTGCGGAAAGTCATTTCCAGAGTCGTCAAAGGACAGATCGCGGCCAGCCACGACTGGACCACTACTACTGCAATCGCGCCGACGTGAATTAATCGGAACCAGGGATTTCTGACCCAGTCCCACCGAAAGGCATGTCCGGCAAAAATCGCCACCAGGCCGAGCACCACGAACGCAACGAATAGCGCATGCACCAGCAAAACAGCATCAGCTGCCAACAAATACGCACTTGACGAGTCCATCTTCACCACGAGGATCAAAGCCTGCACACAGACTAATCTATTGACACGCATCAGGGAAACGCAACCCGCGCAGGTATACAGTGGAATTGCGAGGTGGGGAATCCGCCGGTTCGCGCGTACGTTAAAAAAAGTTTACGCCTCCGAGACGGCGGGAGTTCCATCCCGCCAATGTCACATTCCACGATCAGTGGAAAGGAGGAATACCATGACACTGAAGGATATTGTCCCCTGGCGCTGGGGAGGCCTTCGGCACTGGGATGAAGAAGATCGTCCGTACGAATCTTTCCTCCGGGAGATGGATACACTCCACAAGGAGATGGACCGTCTGTTCGAAGATTTCTGGAAAGGTTCCGGATCTCACACCTTCATGGCCAGGCCATGGCACCACGGCAACCTCACACCGCGCGTCGATGAGACTGAAGACGAGAAAGCCTTTCACGTCAAGGTCGAACTGCCCGGAATGGATCAGGACGACGTCGACATTAACCTGTCCGGCGGCGTACTCACCATCCGGGGTGAAAAGAAGCGCGCAGAAGAGGAGAAAGGCAAGGACTATTACAGGAGCGAACGCAGTTTCGGCTCGTTCCGCCGTTCATTGCCGGTTCCCGTGGACGTAGATGAAACGAAGATCGAGGCGAAATTCGAAAAGGGAATTTTGTACATTGAACTCCCGAAGACCGAAGAAGCCAAGAGCAAGATCAAGCACATTCCGGTGAAAGCCGCTTAAAGGCAGAAACCTGTCGGGGAGCATTTCGTTCCCCGACTTTTCCGGGGAAAATGCTCCGGATCAATCATGCAGAGTGTCACGTCCCTATACTTTCCCAATGAGGATTAAATCGCTAATTGCCTTGCTCATTGTGGTCGGCATTCCCTTCACGACCATGATCTGGTTTCGCATTCATCAATCCACTGGATTTGCGAGCACCGAGCTGATTATTTACCCGCTGCTGTTCGGCAGCCTCGGAATCGGCGGTGTCTTGCTGATCAAGTCTTACTTCCTGAAAGAGCCGTTGGCAGATTTCAATTCCGGAAAAGGGTCGATGTGGTCAGATGTGCTATGGGGGATCTTTCTGACTGTCATCTACTTCGTCCTGTTTTACATCGAAAGAGCATCATTAATGGGATTGCTCGAGTTCAGGTCGAACACGGAGCTGTTGGGCCTGATGCTCGACATGCGCGAAAGTCCCTGGATGGTGCTCGTTTGGTTCGGGCCGGTGCTTTGGATTGGCATTGCACTCTTTGAAGAAATAACCAGGACGTTCCTTCTAACCACCCTTTGGTCCTTCTCAAGCCATGCTGTCTGGACAGCCATGGCCATTGCAATCGCGGCAGCAATTGTTGGGCTGGTTCACTGGAGCCAGGGGCCTTATGGCATTGTTACCATTGCTATAAAAAGCATCGTTATCGGCGTTTTTTATCTTAAACACAGGCGATTGCTGCCATTGGTCATTTCGCACGTACTTTATGATGGCCTTCAGGTCGGCGCTCTGATGCTGACCTACCCTCAGTCACAGGGATAACCCGGCTCGCGGAAAAGACAATTACCGGAGTAAACGCAGTTTCGGCTCATTCGGGTGAAAGCCGCTTTTATCCTTCCCGCCTCATGTTGGCAAATTGCTCCAGCGCCGGTTCAAACTCATATTTGCTCACCAGGTCATTTATCACCTGGAAGCGAGTGCTGGTCGCATCGTCTTCAATTCGCGATGCAATCTGATCGCCAAGTTCCTGGGCACTTGCGTCGCTGTCTTTTAGCATCTGCTGGAATCGATCTAATAATTTCTCGAGTTCTGCACCGTCACCAGGCAGTTCTACGGGAGGTTCGGCTTCGGGCAGTTCCCGCAGGATTTTTGCAAGATCGTCCAGATAGTTTCCTAACAGATACAGCGCGGGCAAAACATCCTCTCCATTATCGAGACCGAGTTCCACCGATTTTGCTGCTGCAAAAACCGCATCAGCGCCAACATTTCCCGCTACGCCTGCCAGGGTATGCGCCGCCAGTCGGGCGCCGGCATGGTCGCCCTGCTCCACCGCCTCACGAATTTCTCCGGCGGCATTCAAATGTGTCTCTCGAAAGCGTTTCAGAATTTTTTGATAGAGCTGCTCATTGCCGCCGCATCGCGCAAGACCGGCTGACGAATCCAGGGTTGCAGTTGCAACGGATTCCGACGGTTCCGGCTTAGGCGCCGTGTTAGTCAATGATGGCGTCTGCCGAGCAGGAGGCACCCGCACCCATCTCGCCAGGACATCGAAAAGATCGGCAACATCTATGGGTTTGGCTACATGATCATTCATCCCGGCATCCAGGGCCTTGTCGCGATCCCCGACCATCGCGTTAGCGGTCATCGCAATAACTGGCAGATCGCTGAAGCGGTTGTTTTCTCGGATTTTCTGCGTTGCCGTGTAACCATCCATCACGGGCATCTGGATGTCCATCAGAACACCGTCAAAGCCACCCGGATCATCGAATAATGTATCCAGGGCCTCCTTACCGTTTTGGGTAACGACCACCTTCATACCGGCCTGCTGAAGCAATTCCTCAGCCACCTGCTGATTGATGTCGTTATCGTCTACCAACAGGATTCGCGCTCCCACGAGCGAATCTTGAGGGGTTATTGCAGCACTTTGCTGACTGGCACTGCGCACCGCGTGGCCAGTCGTTTCCAGGATGGCGTCGAGCAACGTAGAGGGACTGACAGGCTTCACCAGGAAACCCATAACCCCAACGGCTTCGGCTTGAGCCCAGACCTCGTCGCGGCCATAGGCGGTGACCATGATGATGTCGGGCTGCTCACCGGATTGGGACCGCGCCAGAATGCGTCTACTCGCCTCTACGCCGTCCATCCCTGGCATCTTCCAGTCCATCAGAACCAGCCGGTAGGGCCGTGCAGCACTCTCGATTTCATCGAGCGCTTCGGCGCCGGACGCAGCTTCCGCTGTTTCAAACCCAAAGGACTCGAGGTGGCGTGCCAGAATCATTCGCGAATTGGGATGGTCGTCCACGATGAGAACACGCTGCCCAAGCAGTTCCTCAGGAATTTCCTGTTCCTGCCGTGCCGGTATCTCCTCGGCCGTACCAAAACAGGCGGTGAACCAGAACGTCGAGCCCCGTCCGGACGCCGACTGCACACCTATCTCACCGCCCATCATACCGGCGAGGTGTTTGCTGATGGTAAGCCCAAGGCCCGTGCCACCGAACTTGCGCGTCGTGGAGCTATCAGCCTGCGAAAAAGCCTGGAACAGCCGGGACTGTTGCTCGGGCGTCATGCCGATACCCGTATCGTGCACCGCAAATCGCAGTTTGACTTCTTCGTCGGCTTCGCCGTCCAGTTCAACCGCTATGGTGATTTCTCCCTCTTCGGTGAACTTAATGGCGTTATTCGTGAGATTGAGCAGGATCTGGTTGAGACGCAGAGGGTCACCCTTGAGACCGAGCGGAACATCCGGCGACAGATCGATGATCATCTCCAGTCCCTTCTCGGCAGCCTTGATATTGGATACGCTGGCCAAGTCATCCAGTACCTGGGTCAGGCTGAAGTCAACAGACTCCATATCCAGCTTGCCGGCTTCGATCTTGGAAAAGTCCAGAATGTCGTTGATGATTCCCAGCAGATTCTGGCCGGAAGCACTTATTTTTTGCAGGTAGTCCTGTTGCTTACGATCCAGGTCGGTTCCCAATGCCAAGGTACTCAGACCGATGATGGCATTCATGGGCGTGCGGATTTCATGAGACATATTGGCCAGGAAATCAGACTTGGCCCGCGTCGCCGCCTCGGCTTCATCGCGAGCGATACGAACCTCCTCAGCAGCCCTGCGTTGCTCTTCTGCTGACTCACGCTCTTTCAGCATGCTGGCCTTGAAGACTCTGGCCGCAGAGGCCATCTCCCGGATTTCCTTACTGGCGCCCTTCTCGTCGATCTCGACATCCATATCGCCGCCAGCAAGCTCTCTCATACTGTTGGCTGTGGCGCGAACCTGCCGGGAGACTCCAAAGCCAATCCCCCAGGCTGCCAGCATGCCAATCAGGATCGAGACGATGGAAACCAGCGTGACCGTATTCACTGCCTGGTCAATCTCTTGTTCCGCCAGCGGGCCCAGGGTGTCCTGCTCGTTCTTGATCGCCAGCTTGAGCTTCTCGATATTGTCCGCCACTTTCGGCCCGATGGCGTCCAACTGGCTGGTAATGATGCTGTTGCGGGTGGTGATCAAGTCATGAACGCTTTCAAAAGCCCGGGCATAATCCCTGCTCTCATCACGAAACTTGGCGGCAAGCTCCAGCCGCGTGGGGTTATCCATATTCGCCAGCAGCAGGTCCAGGTTCTGCTGCATGTCCAGGAATTCTTTTCCCACGCGCAGAAATGAATCATTGTCATTCTGGATCAGGAAGCGACCGGCATACAGCCTGGCCAGCAACAGGTTTCGCAGAGTGATACCAGCGCGATAGGCAGCCTCGGTATCACCGTCAGCAAAAGCACTTTCCATGATATCGGTCAGGTCCTGCTCCATCTGCGGGCCGATGACATTGAGCGTCTCATTGACCAACTGGTCGCGTTGCGCCTGCATCAAGGTGACTTGTTCAAATTGCCGGAGGTAGTTGTTCAGCTCACGGTCGAGATTGTCCAGGATCAGTTGAAAGCCGGCATCGGGTGTCAAGTCCCGGGCCTCTGCAATCATCTCGATAGTCACCCTGGCGCGTTGCTCCACACCCTCAATATTGTCCGGACTGGCTTTGATGACGAAATTCTTGGCGAAAATTCGCGTCATCAGCATATTGGCCTGGACGCGGCCGTTGGCGTTGGTCTGGCGAGCCAGGCCGCGATATTCCTTGAAATGCCTGTCTGCACCCCACAGGCTGAAAAGGCTCACGGAGGAAATGATGATCAGCAGAAGAAGAATCACCCCGAAGCCAATAGTGACCTTTGTCGAAATACTCGATGACTTGAACATGCTCATGGCTTGCAAAAACCGCCCCGTGCCAAAGAAAGTTGGATAAGTATATCTGAATGGCCGCTTGGGTCCGATGAGATCCGATGGGCAGTACTAACGACCCGGGTTGCGCTAGAATGGTCAGCATATGCGTTATCCACGCTGATTGAAGGTACCGCTCATGAACCTGAAGATGTTTTTCGCCGGCATTCTGTCCCTGTCACTGGCCGCCTGTGCCTCAGGTCCCACCATTGATACCAAGCCAAACCCGGAAACCGATTTCTCCACGTTCAAGACTTACAACTTCGTGCAACCCCTGGGAACGGATAATGCCGAGGGCGAACGCACGAAGCTCAGTTCCCGCCTGGTCTCCTCCATGAACCGCAAATTGATTTCAAGAGGGCTGTCACTGTCTGATGAGCCCGACCTGCGGGCGGATTTCATGCTCAGCACGGAGGCCGAGCAAGACAGTGAAGGCACTTTAGTCATCAAACTGATCGACCCTGCAACCAATGCCGTGCTTGGCGAGGGTACTGCCCGGAGCAATACCGACAATAAGGCTTTTACCCAGATGCAACTCGATGAGATCGTTAACAGGGTCATCGATGAACTGATGGTGCCTTAGTGTATTGAGACCGAAGAAAGTGACTAAGATCAGATAGTTTTCACAGGTATGGAGAGATAATCAACGTATCCGAATAAACCTCGTTTCGCCCATGACAATCGTCATCTCCGAAACAGAAACGCAGGAAGGATACCCGCCATGCTACAGGAAATTACATTTCAGTTGCCAAGCTCGACCGACCCCGTTCATATCACCCAGAGAGGCCTGGAAATACTCAACGACCCCTGGCTGAACAAGGGCACTTCTTTCAGCGACGAAGAACGCGAAACCCTTGGCTTGCGGGGACTGCTGCCCCCCTATCGCGCCGACATGGAAGAACAGGTTCAGCGCGTGATGGAAAACTACTGGCACCATACCGACCCGCTGGACAAGTACACGTTCCTGATCGGCCTCGCCGACCGGAATATTACGTTGTTCTACCGCGTTCTGATGGAACACCTGCTGGAAATGACCCCCATCATGTACACGCCCACCGTGGGCTATGCCTGCCAGCAGTTCGGGCATATCTACCGCAAGAACCGCGGCATGTATATCAACCTGAATCACAAGGGTGTCATCGCGGAAATTCTGGATAACTGGCCACAGGACGAGGTCGACATCATCGTCATATCCGACGGCAGCCGGATCCTGGGGCTGGGCGACCTGGGCGCCAATGGCATGGGTATCCCGATCGGCAAGCTGGTGCTGTATGTCGCCGGCGCGGGCCTGCATCCCGACCGAACCCTGCCGATTCTTCTGGATGTGGGAACCGACAACGAGGAACTCCTGAACGACCCGCTTTACCTGGGCATTACCCAGCGCCGCGTCCATGGCGAGGTATTCGATGAGATGGTCGAGGAATTCGTACAGGCTGCTACGGCCCGCTGGCCCAATGTCTTGATCCAGTGGGAGGATTTCACCAATGACAAGGCTTTCCCCATTCTGAACCGCTACCGCGACAAGGTCCTTTGCTTCAATGACGATATCCAGGGCACCGGCGCCGTGGCGTTGTCCGGGTTGCTGGCATCCATGCGGGTTCGGCAAGAACATCTGTCAGACCAGAGGATCGTGTTCTGCGGCGCGGGATCAGCTGCCGTTGGCATCGCAGACATGATCTGCGCCGGCATTGCCGACGAGCACAATATGACCACTGAAGAAGCGCGCAAACTGGTCTGGATGTGCGACTCCAGGGGCCTGGTCACGACAACCCGCGAAAGCGGCCTCGAAGACCACAAGATTCCTTACGCCCGGGATGAAGAGCCTGCAGCCGAATTGCTCGAAGTCGTCAAGCGGGTCAAGCCTACGATCCTGATCGGCGCCAGCGGTCAAGCGCATACCTTCACCGAGGACGTGGTTAAAACCATGCACAAACATTGCGAACAACCGATTATCTTTGCGCTGTCCAACCCCACGACAAAAGCCGAATGTACCGCCGAGGAAGCCTATAACTGGACAGATGGTCAAGCCATTTTCGCCAGTGGCAGTCCCTTCAACGCAGTTCGGCTCAATGGCAAGGTATTGGTGCCCGGTCAGGGAAACAACATGTTCATATTCCCTGGCGTTGGCCTCGGGGCAGTGGTCTGCGGCGCCACGAAAGTCACCGACGAAATGTTCTTCACAGCTGCGAAAACGCTGGCCCACATGGTCACCGAAGAAGAACTCCGGTCCGGCACCATTTATCCTGATCTGGGAAAGATCCGCCAGATATCCCTGGCCATTGCAGCGGCGGTTTGCCGCCTGGCCTGGGACGAAGGACTGGCCCGGTACGTCGAGCCACAGGACATCAGGCAACACGTGCGAGACTGCATGTATCACCCGGAATACCGGCCGTACATCGCAGCCTGAAAAAATGCTATATTAGTGTTTTCTAACATATTAATGACGCTCACCAAAGGATGGATTTAACATGGCTATCGCAACAACCCTGATCAATTACCTGGAGGAAAAAGGCGTCAACTATGATCTCGTGGAACACGAGCATACCTCCACTTCATTCGCCACAGCCCGTGCTGCTGAATTGCCACCTCACCAGGTAGCCAAGGCTGTTGTATTACGGGACAACGACGGATATGTCGTCAGTGTGCTTCCCACCAATCATTCGTTGGAAATCGACTGGGTCAACGAGGAACTGGACCGGAACCTGGAACTGGCCTGTGAAGACGAATTCAAAACCCTTTTCAAGGATTGCGAGCCCGGGGCCGTGCCTGCGTTGGGTGAAGCCTATGGCATCCAGGTTATCTGGGATGATGACCTCGCTTACACCGCTGATGTCTACATCGAAGCAGGCGATCATGAACACCTGATCTGGCTTGACCGGAAGGCTTTTAAAAAACTGATGTCTTCATTGCCTCACTCGGTCATCAGCAAGGACGAAGAAGTCGGCTGCTGGAAATACTGATCAGCCGACCTCGAGAAAGCCGCAGGGACAGACCTCGATGCATTTGCCACATTCGTGGCAATTCTCGAGGTTGAGCGTGAAATAGTTGCCCGGACCGGGGTTGTCTTCCCGGACAAAGCAGCCGGTCGTGCAGTACATGAAACACTGCTCACAGCCGAAACATGAACCGCAGGAGAAGCACCGGTCGACCTCGGCCAGGAACTGTTCCTCGCTGATTCCCTGCTCGACTTCCGCCATACCCTGCCGGGTCCGCTCATCACCGGCCAGGCGTGAAGCATGGACGGCATCGCAACCGGGCTTGGACTTGAACAAAACCTGTTCCGGGAATATCTCTGCATGGTCCGGATCTTCCCTGACAGATCCCGCTGTGACACTGTATTGCTCATGAAGTTTTTCAGCTGCCCGCCGGCCCTGCACAATGGCTTCACCGGCAATTCCCATCCCAAGAACATCCCCTCCCGCGATGATGCCGCTGTCTCCGGAAATGATCGACGGCGCGAGCGCCCCGTTTCCATCACGCGCCAGTGCTTCCATACCGTCCATTGAGGGAAACTGGGAAACCGCGAAAATAACCGAACTGACCGGAATCCTGAATTCGGAATCGGAAACAGGCAACGGCCGGCACCGTCCGGAAGAATCCGGAGCACCCAGCTGCATTCGTTGCACAAGGGCTGACTTCAGTGAACCATCTGGTCGTCTTTCGAGCGCCACCGGAGTGGCTAACAGTTCCAGTTTCACACCCTCTTCCAGGGCATCTGTTATTTCATGTTCAAACGCAGGCATTTCGTTGCGGGACCGGCGGTACAGAATGGTCACGTCAGAGCCGGTACGCCGTGCACACCGGGCCGCATCAATGGCTGTATTGCCACCGCCAATGACGATAGCATGCTTGCCTGATTCCAACGGATCTCCGCTGTTCACCCGTTCCAGGTAGTCCACCCCGGTCCAGACGAAAGAACCGTCGGCGCCGGGGATGTCGAGTCCACGACTGGCTTGAGCACCAATTGCGACATAGAGTGTGGAATGGCGGGAACGAAGGGCTTCCAGGCTGATATCCCTGCCGACGCGGGTGTTCAGTTCGAGCCAGACCCCCAGGTCCAGGATTTTCTGAATCTCGGCATCCAGCACCTCCTGGGGCAAACGATAGTCGGGTACGCCGTAACGCAACATCCCACCTGCTTTTTCACGCGCATCATAGATCGTTACCTTGTAACCGCGACGCGCCATTTGGTAAGCAAAGGACAATCCAGAGGGTCCGGCGCCAACCACACCCACCCATTCATCGGAATCTGTCTTTGCAAGTCTCGGCAGCGGTACGTTTTCCCGGATGCCAAAGTCACCGAGAAACCGCTCCATTGCGTTGATGGCCAGCGGTTCGTCCAGTTCGGCGCGGTTGCACTTATTCTCACAAGGGTGCGGACAGATTCGCCCGAGGGTTGCGGGGAATGGGTTTACTGCTGTTATCACGCTCCATGCCCGGGCAAACGCCTCAGCCCGAGAGAGACCTGTCTTGTTTCGCTGTGCAACCGTTCCGATCCAGCCCCTGATATCCCCACAATTGGCACATCCGACCTGGCAGGGTGCGGTTTTCTCAACCTGTTTTGGTCTGTATGAGGGTGTGATCCGGTTCATGGCTTACAGGTGTGTTTTCTTGTGGCGAGCGATTTCATGGTTCAGATCCCGGATTCGATGCGACATGGTCTTAAGCAGATTGACCGCCAAAAGCGGGTCCTCCCTGATTCGGGTCAACAAGGCTTTCTTATCGACTTTCAATACCCTCGCCTCGCCCGCAGCCCGCACAGTTGCCGACCGCACTTCCTTTTCAAACACGGCCATTTCGCCGAAGAAATCGCCGGCTTCAAGATAAGCCAGGTGTTGTTCCCCTCCTTTCTTCGAGTTCTGCAACACCTCAACGCGGCCCCCCTGCACCACGTACATACTGTCCCCTGATTTGCCCTCGTGAATGATTTCTTCACCGTCCTTGTATATCTTCCCCAGTGCTCCTCTGACCATGATCAGGCTACCTTTTTCTTGATTGGCGTGTTGCGGGATTCGGGAAAGAAACTCGATGCAACACTTTTTAGCAGGTTGTATATAAACCCCGGGTGCATTGTGCCCCGGAACATCTCAACGTAAGGTGCACTGCCCGTGAACATGTTCCACAACAGGGAACTCATGTGCGGCTTTGCACCGGCAGTGTCCTGTTCTTTTCGTGTCATGCGCAGCATCGCATTGCGCGTCAGCCGCGAGTTTTTCATGATCGTGTTGGTGGCAAACATGACTTTTCCCACGCGGTTGTCGTTGACAATCCGCTTGCACGTTGGCCAGTAGTGCTTCTCGAAATCTTTGCCGGACACGCCGTGAAACAACGCCGCAGTAGCTGCCGCTTTGCCGGTCCTGAAAGCGGCTCCGATTCCATCCTTGTATAGCCGGGTAATCCCACTGTCCCCTACCATCACGATGCGGTCACCGTACGGCCTTTTCCTGGCCCCGAGGTTGATCAGCGGAGAGCAACTGCAGACGCAGGGAATCTTATCCGTTGGAAAAGTACGCCGGACCACCGGGTCATTCAGAAAAGCATGAACGAGTTCCTGGTCGAGATCCTCCCCGACCATAACGACGGTCGCGAACTCGCCTTTTGGAATGATTGCGGCAAATTCAAAGCGCGGTATCGATAACAGGAACACATGCACGGATCTTCCCAGTATGCGCAGGATTTCCTCTTTGCTTGAATGGAATTCGCAGATGTAACCGCGCGTGGTTTTGGGTGGCTCGTAGTCCCCGGGTAAATCGTCGAGCAGCCTGATGAAATTGCTGTTCACCCCGGCAGCCACGGTGACCAGGTCATAGGTTTCGCCGACACCGTCGGCAAAATCCAGGAAAGGCAGACCGTCGCGGAACTCCACCCCGGTGATCAGTTTCCTGACGATATTCACACCTTTTTCTTTTACCATCCCCTGCAGGAAATCGTCAAAGCTTACGAGGTCCGTTTTGCAGCCTTCGCGCGGTCCATTGCCCCGATACAAAGCAGCAATGCGTTGTTCGTGGACGGGGCTTTCAATAGAAACATCCCCCACATCCATGTGAACGACGTAGGACTCGACACCGCGTTGAACGACGCTCCTGGGTAGAACGATACCCTCGGCTGCAAGAATCTGCACCAGGGATTCAGAAACGATCCCCCCACAATGATTACAGCCGGCAGGGCCGCAGTATTTGAAGGCACGGGGCTCAAAAATGTCTACCGTGAGGTCGAGGTCGATGGTTTCGGCCATCTTAAGGAGAAAATAAGAAAAAAAGGAACCCGCCGGACCACCGCCCACGACGGCGATCCGGGAACCATCCCGCAGGGTGAACTCCTTTTCTTCGTCTTCAACCAGGTGTGAAAACGAATCCGCTACGGACTGCTGACCAGAGAGACCCATAACCTGCCTTCTTCTGTGTCCGTTGTTCTGATAGTCTACGTTGTCAGACCAATAACAGAGTCAGACATAGGTCAATTTATAAGGGATTTTTTGTTGCAATGCGAGCACTTACCGAACGCGTAGAAATACACGCGCCCAAAGAAGCCGTGTGGGAAGCACTGGCTGATTTTGGCGGGGTTGCTGATTGGGCGCCCTACATGAAAAGCTCTCATCTCATCGGGGAACTTGAATCTGGCATTGGCACCCGGCGGGGTATGCGTCATGCCTGGGGGTTTCGGTTTGAAGAGGCCGTCACGCGCTGGGACGAAGGTACTGGCTATTCATTTGACGTTTTCAGGGCGCCCTACCCCATGAAGGACGTAAAGGAGTCCTGGGCAACCGGCATGGAAAACGGCTTCCCAACCGTCACTACCCGGGTGAAATACGATATGAAACTGGGACCTTTAGGGGCGCTGCTCGACTGGGTGCTGGTGCGCTTCGTGGTGAAAAGGGAGATGCGCGCCGGGCTTAGGGGCCTGAAGCAATATATTGAACGCTAACAGCAGTGCAATTTTTATACTCGGACTGATGCCGAGGTCCGGCACCAATTTCCTGTCCAATCTGTTGCAACTCCACCCTGAATGCGGCCCTGCAGACCCGGTGTGGGAGGATTTTCTGGTCTCGCACCTGGACCAGCTCGCAGCTTACAGTGACTCCGTAGCCGGCGAATGGGACGCGGCCTGGGGCGTGAATGAACAGACCGCCACCGATCTGGACATCGCACTGGGCAATGGGTTAGCCGATTTCCTGGAAGATCGCTGTCCCGGCACACGAGTGGTCAGCAAGACACCGCGTGTGGACAACCTGGGGTTGTTTTTTCGATTTTTTCCACGCGGTAAGTTATTGATCCTGGTCAGGGACGGCCGTTCCATTGTCGAATCGGCCGCGCGGTCTTTTGACTGGAATCGTGAGGCTGCGATGCACTCTGTTTCGCAGGCGGCGAAAACCATCGCACGGTTTCAGGAAATTCATGCTTCCGAAAATGACCATTTCCGTATCTTGCGCTACGAAGATCTATGGCAGGACACCGAGACGCAATTGCACGGGCTTTTTAAATTCCTGGAACTCGACCCTGGAAACTACGACTGGCAGCAAGCGCTCGCATTACCTGTCAGAGGATCATCAGAGCTGAAAACAGCTCAGGAAAATACCATTCACTGGGATCCGATCGAACGTAACCCGGAATTCGACCCGATGTCTCGTTTCGCGGACTGGAGTGATGCCCTCCACTTTCGCTATAACCACGTAGTTGGCGCTGACATGGCGCCGTTTGGCTATCGCAACAAGTCTGTCGCAGGGCCTGCAATCTTGCTTCGTTTGCGCAATGTTCTCCTTGACGTCACCTGGGGATTGAAAGTGCTGCTGCGCCCCTTGTATCACCGATTACGAAGACGCTAAAAATCAGCCATCAAGTGCTTCGGCAATTTCCTGCAATACAGTCGGGTCTTCAATGGTTGCCGGCGTTTTGTAGTCCTTACCATCCGCTATCTTGCGCATGGTGCCACGGAGGATTTTCCCGGATCGTGTTTTCGGCAACCGCCCCACCACGAGGATATCCCTGGGTGTGGCGATCGGCCCGACCTGCGACCGGACCGTCTTGACCAATTCGGCCTTCAGGTCTGCTTCATTCACATCAGTCCCTGCATTCAGAACCACGAACCCCAACGGCATCTCACCCTTCAGTTTGTCCTCCACGCCGATAACGGCGCACTCTGCAACAACCGGATTGGTGGCGAGCGCTTCTTCCAGCGCCCCGGTAGACAGGCGGTGGCCTGCCACGTTGATGACATCATCGATTCGGCTCATCACCCATAGGTAGCTTTGCTCGTCGAGCACTCCGGCATCGCCTGTAAGGTAGTAGCCTGGAAACCTGGACAGATAGGTATCAAAATACCGTTGCTGATTGCCCCACAGGGTCGGGAGGGTTCCCGGAGGCAGGGGAAGTTTCACGACAATATTGCCTGAATCGCCTCGAGGCACTTCCTCTCCCTCGTCATCCAGAACCCGGATATCGTAGCCGGGAACGGGCACGGTGGGAGAACCCGCCTTCACCGGCAAGGTTTCAATACCCATAGGATTGGCTGCCATTGCCCAGCCACTTTCCGTTTGCCACCAATGATCTATGACCGGAACTTCAAGTTGTTTCTCTGCCCAGTGCAAAGTATCCGGGTCGCATCTTTCACCGGCCAGGAACAGTGTTTTCAGGCTACTGATGTCATGTTGTTTCAGAAGTTGCCCCTCAGGGTCCTCGCGCCGGATGGCGCGAAAAGCAGTGGGTGCAGTAAACAGGCAAGACACCTTGTGTTGCTCGATAACGCGCCAGAAAGCACCGGCATCGGGCGTACCCACCGGTTTGCCTTCATAGAGAATCGTCGTGCAGCCATGCAACAGCGGGGCATAAACGATATAGGAGTGCCCAACCACCCAGCCGATATCCGATGCAGCCCAGTAAACCTCGCCGGGTTGCACGTTATAGATGTTCTCCATGCTCCACTTCAGCGCCACGGCATGCCCGCCATTCGGGCGCACCACGCCCTTGGGCTCTCCGGTCGTGCCTGAGGTGTAGAGAATGTAAAGCGGATCAGTAGCCGCAACAGGTACGCAGGACACCGCCTCCGACCCATCCATCGCCTGCTCCCATGACATGGCCCGTGGACGCAGCGACTCCAGGGGTAATTGCGGTCTAGAAACAAGGATAAGTTGCATGTCCTCGGTTCCGGCGATCGAAAGGGCTTCTTCGAGCAGGGGCATATAAGGGATAACCTTGTTGCCCTCAATCCCGCAACTGGCGCTGATAATCAGGGCAGGTTTGGCATCGAGAATACGGGTCGCCAGTTCTTTGGCGGCAAAACCACCGAACACAACAGAGTGAATGGCGCCGATTCGCGCGCATGCCAACATGGCTATGGCTGCCTGGGGGATCATCGGCATGTAAACAATGACCCGGTCACCTTTTCCAACACCGCAGTTTCGCAAGGCGCCGGCAAACCGTGATACCTCGTCCAGCAACTGGTCATAAGTGTAAGTAATGACCTGGTCGGTTACCGGGCTGTCGTAAATCAGCGCAGCCTGCTTGCCCCGCCCGGCGGCACAGTGACGGTCGATGGCGTTGTAGCAGGTGTTGATTTCACCCCCGCTGAACCACTCGTAAAAAGGGGCATTCGAGTCGTCGAGAACGCGTTCCCAGCGTGTGGTCCATTCGAGGTCAGATGCGGCCCCGGCCCAGAATTCGTCGGGATTTTCGATCGACTGCTGGTACTGCTTGCGATAGGAATCAGACATGGTAATCCTTCTCAATGTTGATGCGTAAATAAATCAGGCCCAAAGGGCCATGGTAGGGTGACCCGCGTCAATAAGACATAAGACTTTAGTCAGAAAAACTTCAGGTGGGGAGCCAGCTTCAGGGAGCCATCCGGCTCCATTCTGGAAGCAATTGCAAGCATCAATTCTGCGGTGGCCAGGGCGTCAATCAAGGCATTGTGCGCGGTATATCGCGGTAAGCCGTAGACCCTGCGAATCTGGCTCAGTTGCAGGTCTCCCTGCTTCACCGGCAACTCACGCCGTTTGCGCAGCTGATACTCGATACGCAGTGTGTCCAGCACGATAAACCCGGGAACCACTCCACCCCATTGCTCGCAGGCCTTTTTAAGGAATCCGACATCGAGCCCGGCATGGTGAAATATCCATACCCTGCCCTGAGCGGCAGTGAACAGTTCGCTCAGGCCTGTCACCAGATCGTCTCCCCCGGCTACTTCACTGTCGAGCAACTCATGTATGGCAGCGCTTGAACCAACCGATTTGTCCGCATTGATCAACAGGTGGCGGTTGGAACCCAGGCTGATTTTACCGTTATCGATCAGGGTCCAGCCGATGGCGATGATATGTTCGTGATCTTTCTCAAGACCTGTGAGTTCGAGGTCAACGGATATCAGCGGTGTGTTATCAATTCGGTCGAACTCCAGCGAAGCACAGGATTCGAGGTAACTGCCCAGTTCAGGAACCCGGCTGGCTCTCGCCAATTTCTGACAGCGCCTGCCGTGTTTCCACCGTTGCAGCATTAATGAATCTGGTAACGATGTGCCAGGGCACTCTGGGCCTCGACCACCAGCATGAAGGCCGCTTTCAGATTACGGCGCATCAGCGGAGACAGTTCGTCGGGCGGCACAAAATTGCTGGGTTTCTGGCCGTTATTCATCTGCTCTGCCTGGTGAGCCAGGCGGATCTGGCCAATCATGATCAATGCGTCCCTGAGGCTGTCCGCATCACTCTCGTTCATGACGCCGTCCTGCGCAGCAAGCTCAATCCTGCTGAAGGTATTTGCTTCTGTGATACCGCACTCCAGCGCCCTCATCCTGACCAGGTCGATGATCGGGACAATTCCACGGTGTTTCAGGTTCAGCCCTTCACTCTGGGTCCCGTCATGCTCCTGCACGAACCTGCGGAAAAAACCGATCGGAGGCCTGTGGCTGAGCACATTGGCCGCCATGAACCGGCGAAATATCCTGTTTTCCTTGGCCTGCCCCGTGGCATAGTGCAAGAGTTCGTCGACCAATTCTTTGTCACCGTCTATACAACGCATATCGAAGAATATGCTGCTGTGCATGACTGATTTCGGCTCCGGCTCCTCGATCCAGTGGTCGAAATGTCTTTTCCACTTGGCAAGGGAAACCCGCCACTTGACGTTCATCGCCATGATTTCTCCTGGGCAGTACACATAACCCAGGCGATCCATGCCATCACAGACAAATCTCGCGAGCTTCTCAAAATACTGTGCCTCGTCTTCATCAGCCTCGCGCTCCAGGACCAGGCCGTTGTCCTGGTCTGTCCTGGCTGTCTGCTCTTCCCTTGCCTGGGAACCGAACACCACCCAGGCAAATTTCATCGGTGGTTCGCCCAGTTCATCCTGCACAAGCTGGATCAGTTTCACGGTAAAGGCGTCGGTGATGTGGGTCACCATTCGCCCTATCTGCTCGACATCACGACCCAGGTTCACCATGCGTTCAAATAACGATGGCAGGCGCCGGCTCAGGTGAACCAGCTGATCCAGACTTTCCTTTTTGTGAATATCCCGAACCAGTCGCAATGGGTGTTCGGACTGGGAGCGTAACAGGTCTCCTGCTGTGACCAGGCCAAGCGGCTTGCCTTTTTCAACCACTGGCAAATGGTGATAATTTTCGCGCATCATCAGCAACAGGGCGTCGTCGATACTGGCTTTCGCTTCAAGCGTCATCGGGTTTTCTGTCATCACCCCCGCAATTTGTTCGCCTGGATCCAGGTCCACCGCCAGCACTCTTTGACGCAGGTCCTTGTCGGTAGCAATGCCTACCAGTGCGTTATCCTGCATCACCAGCACACTCGAAACATTCTCGCGGCTCATCAATTGGGCAGCCTCGCGAATGCTGGCCGAACCTTCGATCAATACAGGGTCGCGCCGCAGCTGGTCACGAATCTGAGTGACCAAACCAGTGACCTGGGCAGCGGCACTTACCCGGGTTTTCAGGTGACTGCTAAAGTACTCACCAAGCAGCGGATTGTGCTCGCATAACGTGGCAAAATCCGCCTCGGGCAGATGCCAGACCAGGCAGTCTTCCTCAGCCTCTGCAATGTAATCCTTCTGCTCCCCGTGAAACCAGATGCCGTGTCCAAACAGCTCACCTTCCGAGCGCTTGTCGAGAAAGTGCCGGTCTTTATCCAGTAGCCTGACCGCGCCTTTGCGAATAATCGCCAGTCCCGCAGCGGCGGACGAAGAAAATATTTGTTTACCCTGCGGGTAATACGCCACTTCCAGCTTTCTCGCGGCAGAGCTCAAATCATCCGCCTCCAGGGTGTTGAATGGAGGTACCGTGTACAGAAATTCCGTGGCCAGGCTTAAATCATGCATGAGTGAAGTCTACTGTCTTCAAAAGAGCAGGGCCAGTTTTCCAACTGGCCCTGCTCTTTTCATTGAAGTTGATAAAACGATCAGTGATCGACTGCAGCCGCCGAGCCCTTGGGCACACGGATGTCTTCCACCAGGTGCTGAATATGCTCCGGTGGAGCCGCAGTGACTTTTGACACGATGATGGCTGCAGCAAAGTTCAGCGCCGCACCGACCGCACCGAATGATTCAGGCGAAATTCCCATGAACCAGTTGTCAGGTGAATTGGCGGCCATCTCGGTGCCCGGGACGAAGAACCAGCCCTTGAACCAGAAGATATAGATCAGCGTTGAGAGCAGACCCACCAACATACCCACGATCGCGCCTTCCCGGTTCATCTTCTTGTTGAAAATACCCATCATCAGGGCCGGGAAGATGGACGAGGCAGCCAGACCGAAGGCCAGGGCCACCACCTGTGCCGCGAAGCCAGGCGGGTTCATACCGAGGTAGCCGGCCACCAGGATGGCGCCTGCCATTGCAATACGGCTGGCCAGCAATTCCTTCTTCTCGGAAATATCCGGAGCGATCATGCCCTTGAGCAAGTCATGAGAAACCGCCGAAGAAATCGCAAGCAGAAGACCCGCAGCCGTTGACAGAGCGGCAGCCAGTCCGCCAGCTGCGACCAGTGCGATGACCCAATTGGGCAGCTTGGCAATTTCAGGATTGGCAAGCACCATGATGTCGCGATCAACCTTGATCATCTCGTTGCCTTTCCAGCCAAAACCCTCAGCCTTGGCAGCGAATGTCTCGTCCTTGTCGTTGTAGTACTGGACGCGGCCGTCACCGTTTTTATCCTCAAACTGCAACAGACCGGTTTTTTCCCAGTTCTTGAACCAATCAGGGCGATCGGCATAGACCAGGTTACCATCCTCAGAACCGACATCACCGGTCTGGATGGTGTTCATCAGGTTCAGGCGGGCCATGGCGCCAACGGCTGGGGCAGTCGTATAGAGAATGGCGATAAAAACCAGCGCCCAACCGGCCGAAATACGCGCGTCAGAAACCTTGGGCACCGTGAAAAACCGGACAATCACGTGCGGCAATCCGGCCGTGCCGATCATCAGCGACAGGGTCAGCAGGAAAATATTAAGTGTTGTGCCTTTCTGCGCCGTATACGCGGCAAACCCGAGATCAGTCACGATCTGGTCGAGTTTATCGAGCATATGCACTCCAGAACCGTCTGCCATGGTGCTACCCAGTCCGAGCTGCGGGATCGGGTTGCCGGTCAGGTTCAGCGCGATGAATATTGCCGGAACCGTGTAGGCGAAAATCAGCACACAATATTGTGCGATCTGCGTGTAGGTAATGCCTTTCATTCCGCCCATCACGGCGTAGATGAAAACGATGGCCATACCCACGAGAACACCAATTTCAAACGGGACTTCGAGGAAGCGGCCGAAAGCAACGCCGACGCCCTTCATCTGCCCGATTACGTAGGTGATAGAAGCCACGATCAGGCAGACCACAGCCACCAGTCGCGCGCCCTTGGAATAAAAACGGTCGCCGATAAATTCAGGAACGGTGAACTTGCCGAATTTACGCAGATACGGGGCAAGCAAGAGCGCCAGTAAAACATAGCCGCCTGTCCAGCCCATGAGGTACACCGAGGCGTCGTAACCCAGGAAAGCAATCAATCCAGCCATCGAAATGAAAGAAGCGGCGGACATCCAGTCGGCAGCAGTCGCCATTCCGTTGAGAACCGGGTGGACACCCTTGCCCGCCACGTAGAACTCACCCGTGCTCGAAGCCCGGGCCCAGAATGCGATGCCAATGTAAAGGGCAAACGTTGCGCCAACGACAATGAAAGTCAGTGTTTTAAGATCCATCATTTATCTCCTTCAGTCCTCGTGCACGTCAAATTCTCGGTCGAGCTTGTTCATGCGCCATGCATAGAAAAAGATCAAAACGACGAAAATGTACATTGAACCCTGTTGCGCAAACCAGAAGCCCAGGTTGTAGCCGCCAATGCTGATGGCGTTAAGCTGATCGACCAGGACGATTCCAAACAGGTACGAAACGATAAACCAGATGGTCAGGCAGATTGCCACCAACCTCAGATTTCTCTTCCAATAATCTTGTCTGCTTTTGTGCTCACTCATGGGTAGCCTCTCTGATGGTAGTTTCCCGATGGCTATGTTACGTTGCGGTCCAGACCGAAACGCCCCTACTTTAGTCGTATACAATCTGCGTATGCTCAATCCCTGGTCCCTGATTCTCATCGCACTGGCTTACATGGGCCTGCTTTTTGCCATTGCCTGGATCGGCGATAAAAAGCGGATCGCCCGGGACCATCGAAACGTACAGGCGATCATTTACTCACTCTCCCTGGGGGTGTATTGCACGTCCTGGACTTTTTACGGGGCGGTAGGCAGCGCCGCAACCACTGGCTGGGGATTTCTGCCAATCTATATTGGCCCGGCGCTCCTGATGCTGGTGGGTATCGACCTGATCCGCCGAATTGCAGTATCCAGCCGCGACCAGAGAATTACGTCCATTGCCGACTATATTGCCTACCGCTACGGCCGCAGCCACACGATAGCCGTGCTGGTCACCGTAGCCGCCGTGATCGGCTCGGTACCCTACATTGCGCTGCAACTCAAAGGCATCACCACCGGCGTGGAAGTCATCGGCAAATCAACCGGCGCAGTGATGCCGTCCTCGAGCAATCTGCCACTTTACCTGGCGCTGGGCCTGTCTCTTTTCGCCATTCTGTTCGGTACGCGCAACATGGACGCCAGTGAGCATCATCGCGGATTAATGTGGGCTATTGCCTTTGAATCCGTGGTCAAATTGCTGGCTTTCCTCGCCATCGGGCTTTTTGTCATTTTTGGCGTCTTCAATGGCTTCGCCGACGTGGCGGAAACCGTGAGAAGTAACCAGCAGTACCAGGAACTGTTTTCCCCCTGGCGTCTGCCTGAAGGGTTTGGCATACAGATGGTTCTGGCGATGGCAGCGATCCTCTGCCTGCCCCGCCAGTTCCATGTTGCGGTGGTTGAATTCAGAGATTCTGGCGAGCTGAAACTGGCGCGCTGGCTGTTTCCGGCTTACCTGGCCGTTTTTGCGGTGATGGTCGTGCCTATTGCGCTGGCAGGCCTGGAGACTTTTTCAGGGCAGGAAGTTAACCCTGATACCTTTGTGCTGGCCATTCCCATTGCATTCGACCAATCCGCGTTGACGGTCCTGGCCTTTCTTGGCGGGTTTTCAGCGGCGACCGGGATGGTGATCGTCGCCACCGTCGCCCTGGCCACTATGGTCAGCAATGACATCGTGATGCCGCTGATGTTGCGCAGCGGTTTTGCCGGTAATCATGGTCAAGCGGATCTTTCCCAGACGTTATTGAGGGTTCGCAGGGTATCCATTCTCGCGATCACCCTGGTGGCTTTTCTCTATTACCGCGCGATCGAAGCAGGCGTGCCGTTGGCTTCAATCGGCCTGCTGTCCTTTTCCGCGGCAGCCCAGTTCGCACCGGCCATGCTGATCGGTCTGTACTGGCGAGGCGCCAATCGAAATGGCGCCATTTCTGGCCTTTCCCTGGGCGTTTCCGCATGGTTTACCCTGCTGCTGCTTCCATCATTCAATGGCAGTGGCTTTCTGCCCGAAGTACTGACAGAGGTCTCCTTCAACCAGGGCGCCATGACTTCCCTTCTGCTCAACACGGCGGCTGTGGTTCTGGTCTCGCTGTTATTTCCGGACAGGGGCCCAACCTCGGAAAATGAATTACAGCTCGATGAATCGAGCGGGTTGATCACCCTGGGTGAACTGGAGACCACCATCGGGCGCTTTCTTGGCATGCAACGGACCCACGATGCGATGGCCACCTACCTCGGCACGACTGATCCGGAGCCGGCAGCACTGGCGACCCCGTCCATGATCCAGTTCGGGGAACGTTTACTGGCAGGGTCGATTGGGTCAGCTTCGGCCCGAACGGTTCTGACTACGGCGCTCCACCACCAGGGCCTTGGACCGGAAGCTGTGCTTGACCTGTTGAACCGGACCTCCCAGGCCGTTCAGTTCAATCGCGAATTACTTGAATCCACACTCGATAACATGTCCCAGGGCGTGGCGGTGATTGACAAGGATTTGCGCCTGGTCGGGTGGAACCGGCGATACGTGGAATTTATGGATTACCCCGAAAACACCGTGCACCTTGGGCAGCCGATCGAAGAACTGATCCGGTATAACGCCACTCGTGGGTTAATCGGAGACGGTAACCTCGAGGCCGGGATTCAAAAACGGCTGGAGCATCTGCGCGGTCGGATACCGTATCGCCTGGAAAGACAGTGGCGGGATGGCCGGGTTATTGAAATCCAGGGAAACCCGATGCCGGGCGGCGGCTATGTGACCACGTTCACTGATATTTCCCATTTCAAGGCCATTGAGCTGGAATTGCAGCTAATCAACGAAACCCTGGAGCAACGGGTCCAGCAGAGAACCACCGAACTCAGGCACGCCCTGGAGGATGTCGAGGAAGCCCGCGAAGTTGCGGAGACGGCAAACCGCAGCAAGACCCGCTTCCTGGCAGCCGCCAGCCATGACCTGCTTCAGCCGATGAATGCGGCACGCCTGTTTGTGTCCATCCTGCGCCAGCAACAGAAACCGAAAGGCGAACAGGCCCGCCTGGTGACAAGAATCGACCGCAGCCTGACCGCCGCTGAAGAACTGCTCACAGCCCTGCTCGACATATCAAAACTGGATTCGGGCATGTACGACCCAGAACCTGCGGTCATCAGTGTTCCTGAAATGTTCGAGCAACTCAGGCGGCGATTCAAGCCCCTGGCCGCCAACCACAACCTGGAATTACGGGTGCATAAAGCGGCTTATCGTATCTTCAGCGATCGCAATCTACTGTACCGCATCATCCAGAATTTCCTTGCCAATGCCATTCGTTACACGGAAAAGGGGGGTGTCCTGCTGGGCTGCCAGGTTCGCGGTGAAACACTGAAGATCAGCGTCTGGGACACCGGGGTGGGTATTGCCGAGTCAGAAAAAGCCGCCATTTTTCAGGAGTTCCACCGGCTGGACTATGCCCAGCGGCTGGATGACAAGGGCCTGGGCCTGGGCCTGGCGATTTGTGATCGCATCTCCCGTATGCTGGGACACAGCATGAGCCTGCGCTCCCGCGAGGGTCACGGCAGCTGTTTTTCCGTCGTTGTGCCGCTGGCAGGCCAGCATCAACTGGACGAAAAGACTGTACCCCAACCCGGTGCAGGCGAGGCCTCGACGCTGGAGAACCTGGCCGTGCTGTGCATTGACAATGAACGGGACATTCTCGATGGCATGCAAATGTTGCTGGAACGCTGGGGCTGCACGGTGATGCTGGCAGAGGACTTGCAACAGGCTGTAAAACAGATTCGCGAACACGGTAAACCCGGGCTGACACTGGTGGATTATCACCTGTCAGATCAGTCCAATGGCCTGGACCTCATGGAGCACCTGCAGCAACTGGTTGGCGCCAGCATGCCTGCCATCGTGATCACTGCCGACCGGTCACCCGAGCTGGAAGAAAATGTCCGGGAACAGTCTTACGGCCTGCTGCGTAAGCCCATCAAGCCCGCTGCCTTGCGTGCGCTGATGACCAACACGATGAAAAACCTGTGACTGGCCTAGAGGCTGGTATTGGGGTTGGCAACCGATAACTGGTTGGCCGCCAGCACGGCCTGTGTGCGGTTACTTACACCCAGCTTATTCATGATGGCGGTAACGTGAGCCTTGATCGTAGCTTCTGACACGTCCAGGTCGTAAGCGATCTGCTTGTTCAGCAAACCCCGCGACATCATCATCAGAACCTTGAATTGCTGGGGCGTCAATTTGGCCATGCGTTCTGCCAATTCCACTTCGGACACATTGTTCCCCGGCAGGTTGGATGTCGTGGTGTCGGGCGACCAGATTTCCCCCATCAGGATGGCCGCAATCGCCTCGGTGATCGTGTCTATGCTGGAAGACTTGGGTATGAAACCTGCGGCGCCATGCTCCAGCGCACGCTGGATCACGACAGGGTCCTCATTGGCTGAAATGATGACCACGGGAACGCTCGGGTAGCGCTTGCAGAGGTAAACAAGTCCCGCAAACCCGCTGACTCCAGGCATGTGCAGGTCAAGCAGAACCAGGTCCACTTCCTTTTGCCGGTCCACCAGTTCCTGCAGGCTTTCGAATGAACTGGCTTCGAGAAAGTTGGTTTTTCCCTGGTCGGCCTCCAGCGCCTCCTTGATCGCGGTCCGGAACAGCGGGTGGTCATCTGCAACGATAACGGTATCCGCTTGTATGGCGAGTAATCTGCTCATGTGCTTTCAGATTGTCCCAGCACCCGGAACCAAAGTCATCCTAGACCATAGTAGAAGAAAAATGCAGCTATTAGACCAATGGCTAATAGTCGCACGGGCCCAAACTTCGGATGATTCGCATGCGAATACATCTAACGGGAGAGGCTATCATGGCCCATAAATCTATAAAGAAAGCATTACTCGCCCTTTCTGTCGCTGCGGCACTCGGCTGCAGTACCGGTAACCTGCTCGCCGATGGCGGGGATCGCGTCCAGGAACTGGAAGCTCGCGTGGCTGAACTCGAGGCCCTGGTGGGGCAGCTCCTTGCAACTCAAACAGAAGTCGCGGTCGTGGACGTTGTCGTGGCTGAGGAAGCCGCAGAGATGGTCGCTGAAGCAAAAGTCAACGAAATGCTGGCGGAATACAACGCAGCTGAAGAAGCGAAGGCGAAAAAGCATTCCTTCAAACTGGGCGGCTACGTGAAAGCTGACGTCATTTACAGTGACTTCGACAGCGGTTCTGTGTCCGGACGCAGCGCAGGCAGAGACTTTTATATTGCAGGCACGGTCCCGGTGGGAGACGACGATGCCGGTGAAAGCTACATGGACCTGCACGCCAAGGAATCAAGAATCAACCTGAAGACCGAACACAATTTGGACAACGGTGCGAAAATGACCACTTTTGTCGAAATGGATTTCCTGTTGAGCGCCCAGGGGGACGAACGGGTGTCCGGCTCTTATGCACCGCGTCTGCGCCATGCCTTCTTTACCTACAACAAATGGCTGTTCGGACAAACCTGGATGACTTTCTTCAATGTCGGCGCCCTGCCTGAGAACCTGGACTTCGTCGGCCCGGCGGAATCCACGATCTTCGGCCGCCAGGCGATGATCCGCTACACCAGCGGTCCCTGGCAATTCGCCGTCGAAAACCCGGAAACCACGATCACGCCTAATGGCGGAGGCGGACGTATCATCGCCGATGACAGCCGGGTGCCGGATTTCGTTGCCCGTTACAACTTGAACCGCGACTGGGGTGGCTTCACCGTTGCCGGTATCTATCGTCAACTGCGCCTCGAGGACCGTGCGCTGGGTGTCAAGGATTCAACCAGCGGCTATGGCATCAGCGTGTCCGGCAAGTTCAAGATTGGTGAAAAAGACGACTTCCGCTGGATGGCCAGCACCGGCAAAGGCATGGGACGCTACATGGGCCTGAACACGGCTAACGGCGCCGTCATCGATGATGACGGAAATCTGGACACCATCGATTCAACCGGCGTATTCGGCTCTTACCGCCACTTCTGGGGTGAGAAATGGCGCAGCAACCTGACCCTGGGTTATCTGTGGGTCGACAACGATACCGAATACACCGGCCAGGGCGTGACCAAGGACGCCGGCAGTGTGCACGTCAACCTGATCTACAGCCCGCAGCCCAAACTCGATTTTGGCATCGAGTTCATGTATGCCAACAGAGAGGTTGAAAGCGGCGTTGACGGAGACCTGACCCGAGTTCAGTTCTCGGCAAAATACGCCTATTGATTTGTTGATTGCGATGATTAGACGGGCCACCCCGGTGGCCCGTTTTTTTATGCGCATTGCCAACGCGCCGCCCGGAACACTGCGTTAAACTGGAGG
>Ga0316193_10000294_pt1 | contig 29775 bp, 22 predicted proteins | sample MerIslsedime2_MG_FD_207735 | JGI IMG/M metagenome (GOLD analysis project Ga0316193, IMG submission 207735) | Coastal sediment microbial communities from Maine, United States - Merrow Island sediment 2 | ecosystem: Environmental > Aquatic > Marine > Coastal > Sediment | place: USA: Maine... | reverse complement strand
CGGACGACGCCTGGAGCGTGCTCGGACCAAACACGCCGCCACCTCCTGACCACACCAAGCCCGACCAGCTCTCCAAGTGGTCGCTCGAGCACCGCTGGGACATCAGCGACGTGTCGGCGGAGATGGTCAAGGAGTTCAACGAGAAGTACGGCCTGAAGAAGTAGCGACCTCAAAAAACTTGAGGCGCGAGACAGTGACGCCGAAAGAAATGATGCGCAAAGGAAAGGCAGGAGAAAGATGAAGAAGACTGTTCTAGTGATGGCGGTCGTTTTGGTGGCGCTCGGTGTCAGCGTTGTCGGTGCCCAGGACATCAAAAAGCCGGAGCCGACGGTGCCCGAGATTTTCACCCTCACCGGTGAGTTTGTGCGTATCGCCTACAACAACGAGGGTTACGTCAGCCTCGGCTATCGCGTTGCCAATGACTCCCCGGGCGACGACTGGATGTTGCTCGAGGTCGGGGTGACGCTGCGCGCTCCAACCAAGCCCCAGACGCTGAAGCGGGACGGATTTTCGCTCATGCTGCCCGACGGGTCGACGATCGGGATGGCCACGCAAAAGGAGTTCGCCGATGCGGGACATCTGCCTGCGCTCAATATGAGGGGCAACACGGTTCACGACTCGATCAACTACTTCCCGGTCCAGGCGGACCGGGCGTGCGTGATCGGGTTCTTCTCAGACCCCACGAATCGAGTGCGGTCGCTCTCCTTTGATCAGGTGGAGCTCTCATCCAACCGTGCTTGTCTCGGCCGGATCTTCTTCCATGTCCCCGGCAAGATCCAGACCGGGCAGCACTACCTCCTCGTCAAGTTCGACAACAGCATGATCGAGGTGCCGTTTCGGATCCTGACCAAGGCTGAGGAGAAAGAGTTCCGCAAGAACTGGAAGTCCCTCAAAAAGGAGCACGACGCCGAGTACAAGCAGTAGGGCCTACCGCCCACCGGGGTGCAGGACCCAGGGTTCAGGGTGCAGGGCCGCCCGCCGACCCGCGGGGGCTGAAACCCCCGCCTACATTCTGTGTTTCGGAACCAGGCCTCAACGCGGACTTCAGTCCGCGCGAGACATCTGATCATTTGCTGGAATCCAGCATCCAGCATCTGCATCTATCTGCGTGATCTGCGGTTTCTCAGAAACCCATCATCAAGCCGAGCGATGCCAGCCCCGCCATGGACGCTGAACCGCCCGCGCCCTCCTGCTGGGCCTGCCACTCCTCGAGGGTCATGAGTTTCAGCGGCTCGAGATCGCGTTTGGCGAGGACCCGGTTGACGGAGCCGATCTTCTTGGCCGTCGTCTCGAACTCGGCCTTTTTGGCATCGAGCTCGGTCTGGAGTCTTCCCATCCGCTCGATCTGCGAGTCGGTGGGCCTGCCGTCATAGAAGCTGACATCTCCGTAAAGGGTTCCGAGCCTCTCGCGCAGCTCCTCCTGGCCTGAGATCCACCCGCCCTCGGTGACGACCAGGGTCTTGTGGAGACTGTCGAGGGAGTCGGCAAATCCTTCCAAAGTCGCCTTGTCCTTCTTGCTCAGTGCCTCCACCCGCTCCTTTGCCTGATCGCCAAGATCGACCACGCTATCGACGAGGAAGGTGAGGTCTCCGAGCATGTCGTAGATCTCGAGCGCGGTCTTCTGCTGCAGGAGCCGGTCTTCCCTGGGGTGCGGGTTGCGCGGGTCGGCGACCAGCTCGACAGTACCCTCGAGGGTCTCTTTGCCCTTGATGAGCTTGAAGGTGTAGGAGCCCTCGGGCACCCGCGGGCCGACAAAGGCAGGCACCAGCGCGGTGGCCGGCGGGACCTTCGGCGGTTTGAGACGCATCGGCCAACCGACCCGGTTGAGGCCACGCCTCTTCCTGCCCGGGAGGGTTGTGATGAGCTCACCGTCGGCATTGTAGACCTCGATCTTGAGGTCGCCGAAGAGGTGGCGCTTTTTGAGCCAGTAGTCGATGGTTGCCGCCTCCGACGGGTTGCGGCCCACGAACTCGTCGTCAGAGCCGAACCACCCTTCGATGCCGGCGAGCACCATCGGTGAGGGCCGTGAGGGCAGCACCGCGACGTTGGACTCGAGTATCTCAGCAGTCAGGCTGCGCAGGGCAGTGAGGTCGTCGATGATGTAGATACCGCGTCCGTGGGTGGCGATGATGAGGTCGTGTTCGGTGGGATGGATGGCGAGGTCGTGAACCGCGACCTTTGGCAGGTTCTCCTTGAACCTGGCCCACTGTTGACCGCCGTCGAGGGAAATGTAGAGACCGAACTCGGTGCCGGCGAAGAGCAACTCTGCATTCACCGGGTCCTGCTTGACGACCCATGCGTAGCCGTTGATGCCGTCACCTTTCAGTGATTGCCAGGTCTCGCCAAAATCGTCCGTACGAAAGACATAGGTCGCCATGTCGCCACTGCGATGACCATCGACGGTCACAAACGCCGTGGCCTCGTCGTGCGGACTCGCGGTCACCGACGAGACCCAGAGGCCTTCCGGCAGATCGGGAACATTGTCAGAAACACGCGCCCAGTTTTTGCCGCCGTCCCGAGAAACGTGGATGAGGCCGTCGTCCGACCCTGCCCAGATCACCTGTGGATTCTCGGGTGATTCGCTGATCGCGTAGATCGTCGTGTTGTTCTCGGCCGTCGAGTTGTCAATCGTCAGACCGCCCGATTCCTCCTGCCGCTGGCGCTGGGGGTCGTCGGTCGTGAGGTCGGGGGAGATGGTCGCCCACGATTCCCCGCGATCGATCGAGCGATGCAGGTACTGGGATCCGTAGTACACCCTACCGGCCACGGTCGGGCTGAGGTGAATGGGCGTGTTCCAGTTGAAGCGCAGCTTCTCCTCGCCCTCGCGGGCGTAGGGCTTGATGCTCTTGGACTCGCCGGTCGCGACGTTGACCCGCGACAGATTGCCGCCCTGGTACTCGACATAGAGGGTGTTCGAATCCTGTGGGTCGGTGAAGGCCCAGAACCCGTCGCCGCTGCCGACCACCTGCCAGTCACCCGCCGAGATGCCGCCCGAGCTACGCGACGGTCCCTTCCATGAGCCGTTGTCCTGGAGACCGCCATAGACGTTGTAGGGCCACTCCGTGTCGTGGCTCACGTGGTAGAACTGCGACACCGGGAGCGACCGTATGTGCCGCCAGGTCCGCGCCCGGTCATAGGAGACATAGGCGCCGCCATCGGTGCCGAGGATCAGTTGGTGTGGGTCGTTCGGGTTGACCCACAGCGCGTGGAGGTCGGGGTGGACCGCGCCGAAAGAGAAGCCGGCGCCGAAGAGGGCCGAAAAGCTTTCTCCACCGTCGGTCGAGACGGCGAGGGTGAAGCCGGGTTTGTAGAGCCGGTTGTGGTCGGTCGGGTCGACCACCAACTCCGAGAAGTAGAAGGGGCGCATTTGCACGTTGGTCGAGTCATCGGTCTTCTTCCAGCTCGAGCCGAGGTCGTCCGAACGGTAGAGCGCGGTGTCCTCGGACTCGACGGTGGCGTAGACCACCGCCGGTCGTGAGGGCGCGATGGCGACAGCGACGCGACCTTTCTTTCCTTCGGGCAAGCCGTTGGTGAGCTCGGACCAGGTCTCGCCACCATCGGTCGACTGGTAGAGCCCGCTCCCGGGGCCGCCTGATGTGAAGAAGTCGGGAGAGCGGCGGAAGTTCCACATCGAGGCATAGAGGATTCTTGGCTCCTGGGGGTCCATGTCGAGATCGGAGCAGCCGGTGTTCTCATCGATGAAGAAGATCTGCTCCCAGTTCGCCCCACCGTCGGTGGTCTTGAAGACACCGCGCTCGGCGTTGGCGTTCCACAGGTGGCCAGTGGCGCAAGCAAAGACCGTGTCGCTGTCGGTCGGGTCGACCGCGATCTTGGCGATGCGCTCGGTATTCTCGAGACCGAGATGTTCCCAGGTGTCGCCACCGTCGGTCGTACGGTAGATGCCGTCGCCGACCGAAACGCTGTTGCGGACCCAGGTCTCACCGGTGCCGACCCACACCGTTTCGGGGTTCGAGGGGTCGATCCTGACCGCACCGATCGACTGGGTGTGGTCGTCGAAGACCGGTTCGAAGGTGGTGCCGGCGTTGTCCGATTTCCACACTCCGCCGCTGGCGGAGCCGATCCAGACCGTCACCGGATCGGTGGCGGTGGCGTCGATGGCCGCGATGCGGCCGCTCATAATCGCCGGGCCGATGGACCTGGCCCGAAGACCGCCAAAGGTCGCCGAGTCGATCGTGATCGACGTCTCGGCGGCAAAGAGCGAGATACTCGAAAGAACAAAGATCCCGAGAAGCGAATAGAACCCACGATGTGCCATGAGCTGACCCCCCTTGGCGGCCCGTGATTGCGGGCCTTCTCTTTCAGTCGTCTGAGTCGCCGTTGACGGCGACAAATACTCTGTGCCGGAATTTACTCGCCGGCATCTTCCTCGGTCGCCTTCGGTTCCGGCATCGTGAACCGGTCGTCGTCGATCTCGACATTGAGCTCGATGGTCTCGATTGTGATCACCTGTCCAGCCGGGTTGCCGGCAAAGCTCATCTCCATCGAGTGGGCGAAGAGCAGACCGTCGACCTCCTTGTAGTCGCCGAAGACGGTGGACACCTCGACCTCGCTGCCCTGGACCTCGCGCTTTGTGTCGGCCTTGAACTCGATGTAGTACTCCGCGTCGAGGAAGAGATTGACAACGTCGCCATTTGCCTTCGTCACCTTGAGCTTGTAGGCGGACGTACCATCTACTTCCTCTTGACCGATGAGCTCGACGGTGTGGCCCTTCTCCTCGTAATTCACGAGGACTCCATCGAAGTCTGCCTGGTCCTTGATGTCCTTGAGGCGGTCCTCAGCCATCTCTTCGGGCTCGGTTCTGCCGAGGAACGGCATAACCGCCCAGCCGACCTTGCCGTCGTATGCCTGGACCGCGGTCATTCCCTGCATCGTGAACTCGATGCGAACTTTGTCGGGCCGCTTGAATTCGGCCGTAAACGGGACCTCGAGCGCGCCCGCTGCGGAGCCGCCCATGCGCATGGTGCCGGTCGAATGGGTCGACTGGACGGCCAGGATCGCGCCTTTGCCACCGCGCACTTCGAGGTTCTTCGCCAGGATCTCGTCGAGTGTTTCCGCCAACGCCTGGCCGGTCAGAGCGAGCACCCCGCACAATACAAACAGAACTACCTTGCGTTGCATTTTCATCCTCACTTTCAGGTGGGTAGACGCTGTGCGTCTTCGATGATGAGTGTCGACATCGCCGCGCATCTTATCAGGGAAAACCGTGTATGCCATGAGCTACGCCGGGCTGTGGGCCGCGGGAAAGCCCCGAAGGGGCGACAGACTCATAGCCTGGGGCGTGAGCGCCCCAGGTTCAGGTTAAGAATAATGTGATGAGCCGCGGAGCGGCGACAGAAAATGCACAGCCGGGCCATGCGGATCACGCTGCAGGTCGAAATCTGTCGCCCCTCCGGGGCTCGGAATCATTGGGTTGCTATGTACCTGGGGCTCACGCCCCAGGCTACATATGTTTCGCCGCTCCGCGGCTATCCGTTCCGGGCCAGGTGATAGATCGGTTCATCAGCCGTGCGGTGGTGACCGCGAGAATTCCGGTGGCGAGGCCGGCCGCGATGTCGGTCAGCCAGTGGATCCCCAACACAGAGGTTGAAAGCGTGATGAGAAGCCCGATCCAGAGGGCGCTCCAGCGGTAGCGAAGCCGGTAGAGGAAGGTGAGTGCGACCATTACCACCGTCAGCGAGACGTGGAAGCTCGGGAAGCAGTTGTCGAGACCGGAGATCGGCCGGAAAATCTCGATGAGCTCGGGCGCCCACAGATCCGACAACAGGATCGCGCCGGACTCGGGATAGGCCCAGCGCTCGGGAACGGGGAAGAAGAGGAAGAAGGGCAGGCTGATCGCGTAGTCCACGGTCACGGCGAGGGCGAAGACCCGGAAAGGCTCGCGACCGGGCGCGCGCGCCAGCGCCCAGCCGGTGGCGAAGACCAGGATCAGCATGGCGAAGAAGTAGGCGCTCGAGAACCCATAGACGACGATCAGCGAGGCCGCGTCGTAACCCTCGACCGTGGTTGCGCCCTCGAACCAGTGGGCGGCGCGGGCGAGCTGGTAGCCAAGCTCGCGGCCGAGCCCCCAGCGGTCCCTGACCGCGGTCTCGATGGTCGTCTCGAGAAAGTTCACAAGAAATACAACGGCGAGCAAGAACAATGGCAGGCGATGCCGGCTCGCCAGCGAACGCGCGCGATCGACGCTTCGTACCACCATCGATGGCGGTCGCGATTCGGGCCGAACGGCGCCGGTTTCGGCGACCCTGGATGCCGACGAAATCTCGCGGCGGGCAATGCGCAGCTGTTCGTGCAGGGCGGAGGTCTGCTGCATCCGGTCGGCAGGGTCCTTCTCGAGGCAGAGCTCGATTGCAAGCTCTATTGACCTTGGGATGTCACTCCGCAGTCGCGCGACCGGCGCCGCTGGTTTACGGAGGATCGACGACATTACCGAGCTCGAGGTCGAACCGTGGAACGGCCTCTCGCCGGTCAACATCTCGTAGAGGATGATCCCGAGCGAGAAGATGTCCGACCGGTGGTCGAAGCCGCGACCGGTCACGTGCTCGGGTGACATGTAGGGAACGGTTCCGAGCAGGGCGCCATCCTCGGTCAAATCTGGCGACGGAGACTTGTCTGAATCGATAAGCGTCGGACCGTCGAAGGCAGGGTCGGCAGGTTCGTCGACCAATTTCGCGAGACCGAAGTCGAGCACCTTGACGTGACCGGATGGGGTGACCATCACGTTGTCAGGCTTGAGATCGCGATGGGTGATGCCGCTTTCGTGGGCGACGGCAACCGCTGCGGTCAGCTGTTCGGCGATGCGGAAGAACTCCGGCAGTGGCAGACCTCCTTTGGGAATCACCTTGCGCAGGGTCTTTCCCTCGACCAGCTCCATGGCGATGAAGTGGATGCCTTGGTCTGTCTCGACGCCGTGGATGGTGACGATGTTGGGGTGGTTCATGGCTGCAACCGCCCTCGCCTCGTACTGAAACCGCTGCAGCCGCTCGGAATCGGCCACCGCTTCGGCCGGCAAGACCTTGAGCGCTACCCGCCGACCGAGTCGGGTGTCCTGAGCGATGTAGATCTCGCCCATGCCACCGCTGGCGAGCCGTTCGATCACCTTGTAGTGGGCGAGCATGTCGCCGGCTGATGGATAGGCTCGAATGTCGTCGCTCACGTGACGACGGTCTCCTGGTCGGCCACATCCACCTCGGGTCGGCGGCGCAGAGCGAGGATTGTGGCGACGGCCGCCAGCACCAGCAACCCGACAAGACCGCCGGTCGCAATGCGAAACCATCTGTTCGAGGGCATGACCCGGAGCTGGTAGACCCGGTAGGAGATGTTCGACATCGGGTCGAGATCGGCGGCGATGCCGCCCGAGCGCCGGAAGTCCTCGGCCAGAAGCTCGTGAACGAAGAGGCTCGAGGCCCTTACGGTGACCTCGAAGATCGGCCCGGCACGAAAGCTGTTGCGTTCCTGGTCGAGCCAGGTAATGCGTTGCACCGGCGTCTTTCGGCCCGGAGGCATGGCGAGAGTGGTGTCTCGGATCACGATCGGTTGGCCGCCGCTGTAGGGCCACACATAGCGGATGCGGTGGAGACGCTCCTGAGCGATGCCGACGATCCGTCGGGTCAGATCCTGGGAGTCCCGAAAGCTGATCGGGAAGACCTGGTCGTCGATGCCGGTGCCCGGGATCGAGCTCGTCAATTTCGCTGCGCCGTCGTGGATTTCGTCCAGCGTCCACACCGCGTCGATGTGCTCGTGGAAGTCCTCATCGAAGAGCATGAACTCGGTCCCCGACAATCGCACTGCGTGCCGGGCAGCCTCCGCCATGAGCGCAGTGCCGGAACTGGACCCCTTCCCCTGTCGCACGTCGACCGTCACCGGCGCCACCTGCTCGCGCGCCAGCCACCGGAGGTGGGCGAGGGCGGCCCGTGCCTCCGACGCATCGCCGATCTCAACCCAGCGGGCAAAGTCACCGATTGCGATTTCTTCCGCCGGCATCGAGCGGATCGCCGCGCGCAGGCTTTCCTTGAGCTCGGCCGGCGCCGATCGTGAGCACACCAATAGATCGTTGGGGATTGCCGACGGCAGACGCACAAAGGCGACTGCGCGACCGACGGCGCTGTCGTCGCGGGTCGCACCATCGATGAAGCGCGCGCGGGTGCCATCCCACACGGCAGCCAGATCGGCCTCGCCGCGCGCTACCGCGCGAACCAGGTGGCTGCTGCTGTTGGTGTCGGCGCGCGCGACCTGGATGGCGGCCAGCGACTCGGTGGACTCCTGCATGTGAAAGACCCCGTTCGCGCGGAAGTGCAATGAAGGCACGAAGAAGCTCGAGGTCGAAAAAAGGCTGTGGTAGGTGAAACGGACTCGATCTGAAGCGCTGGCGATCAGTGAGATCACATCGGCCGGCGTCGGATTGGACGGCAGGTCCTCTTTCCGCGCCACGTAGTACGAGTGATAGATCGTCTGCCCGGTGGTCTCGCTGACGTAGGTCGCGAGGATCTCCATGTCGGCGCCGAGCATCTCCGATACCACCTGCACGTACGGTGTCGTGCGGGCGATGACGATGCCTGCGGCCGGATTCCAGCCCGCAAGCCGGTCGATGACCTGTCCGTACTCCAACTCCTCGGGTGCAAATTTGATCTCGGCCGATCGCTGGAGATAATCCTGCAACCGTCGATCAGCCTCCCGCGTCTCCTGGTCGAGGGCGACACCCACAAACGTGACTCTGTCGGCCGCGGAGAGGGACATCGCGGTAAAGAGGCACACCGCGACGAGGAACATCGAGGCGCCATGGTGCGCTGCCAGAAATACCGTCTTTTTTGTGGTCACCAGGGCTCAGAATATCACTCACCGGAGCATACCGACGATTCACAGCTTCATGAGGTCTTCGAGATGCTCTTCCGGGACCAACCATTCTATTGGTTCACCCCCTCCCAACTCCGCAATCGCGTAATTCAGGGTGTCACGGATGTAGCGGCCCCAGATCTTGATCGGGATGTGGTCGATGTCGATCGTCGGTGAGGTCGCGAGCCGCAGCATGTACTCGATGATCGACGAGGCGTTGCGGGCAATGCGCCCGAAATCGTCGGCAAGGTCCCGCTGCTCGAGTATCCGCTGCTCGTGGATGCTGACGCCGAATTCCGACTCCACCAGGTCGTCAAAGGTGGTGAGAATGAGCTCGACCCGAAAAGTCCTGCGGCAGCTCTCGATATAGGCTCTGAAGCTTTCGTCGAGGCTCTCGACCCGTAGACCCCGGCCGGCCGCAAAGGCCCAGTCGATGCCGGCCATATTGGCCAGGATTGCCTCGTTCGGTGGCAGCTCGAGGTCGACCAGATAATGGACGCCCTCGTAGGTGCCGGCCTTGACCTCTCGTTGGGAAGCAAAGGTGTACTCGAGGCCGTCGAGTGACGCCTCGATCGCTTCGAGCTCTGTCGGGGTTCCGATGACCTTGACCCCGATCACATCGTCGACCCGATTTTTCTCCGGATCGAGCGTGATGCGCCCCGAACGGATGCGGTCGGCCACCAAGCGCTCGGCCGCGCCGCCGACCGCAGCCGGGGTGCTCGGCGGTGCAATGTCGCGATCGGCCCCGGCGATGGGTCGAGGTCGGCTGGACGCCAACGCCCGTGCGACGGCAACGATTTCGCCGGTGAGCTGCTCGGCGACCCGTCGCGAAACCTTGTCGGCGATGCGCCGGATCCGCTTGCGGCGCACGATGGCCGTCAGGCGGCCGTTGCGTAGGGTCACGAGACTCATGCGGACGGGTGTGCGCGGGAAAAACTCCTCCGGCAACTGACGGTACCAGTCGATGAGCTCGGCGACCCGGGTCGAGGGGTGGGAGGCGGCTGCGACGATTGCCGCACGCACCTCGTCCTTGCTGGTGATCCGTTCCATGTAGAGACCGCCGCGGTGGCAGGTTCGGCAGAGATCGGCGACGAAACGTCTCACCGTGGGCGCGGTGATGGCGCGTTCGAAGGCGAAGATCTCGGTCACGATGCGGCCATCGGTGGGCTCGAGCCGGTCGGCCAGCCACCTGGTGGCGACATCGAAGAGCCGGTCGCGGTGCGTCAGTCCAGAGAGGTACATGGTTGATTGGTCTTTAATTCAAGGGCCCGATGGGTTTTCGAATCCACCCTCTATGGTAGCCCGTCCGGGCCCGCATTGCTCGTGCAGGGCATTGATGGCACCGAGACGCTCGAGCCCGGTTCCTGGCGATACCGAGTCGGTGATAGGCTCGGGTTCAGAACCGGAGAGTAGACCATGACCGACCGCGAGCTCAGCACCGAAGTCGATATCCAGGACCACGAGGCGGGTCCGGAGGAGATGGTGTCGGTGGATCCCCTCGAGGAGGGTCTCAGCGACCCGGTGCGTGACCTCGAAGAGCTGGTCGAGAGTGGTGACTTCGAGGCTCTCGATCGGTTCATTTCAGTGCTTCACCCTGCCGACCTGGCGTCCCTCTTCGGTCTTCTCTCCAAGGCCCACTGGCCGCAGGTCGTCTCGCGCTTGAGCATCGCTCGCGTCTCCGACCTCATGGAAGAGCTTCCCGACCACCTTCGGGACGATCTCGCCGAGCACCTCAAACCGGACCAGCTGACCGAGGCGATCGAGGAAATGGCATCGGACGATGCGGCCGATGTCCTCGCCGATCTTCCGGAGCCGCTGGCCAGGGACCTGATCGAGGCGCTCCCTCTCGAGGACCGACACGAAGTCGAGACGCTCCTCAAGTACCCGGAGGATACGGCTGGGGGCCTCATGCAGGTGGAGCTGGTCTCGGTGCCGGAGACCGCGACCGTCGATCAGACGATCGACGCGGTGCGGGCCAACGCAGAAGAGGTCAGCACCTTCCACTTCGTCTATGTGGTCGATGACGAGCACCGTCTGGTCGGCGTGCTCAACCTCGGCGCCCTGCTCCTGGCGCCGCCCGACCGGGCGATCAGCGAGCTGGTGAAACGCAATGTCCACGTAGTCAACCCCGAGGTCGACCAGGAGAACGTGGCGCAGATGTTCCAGCGCTACGATTTGGTGGCGCTGCCGGTGGTTGACGATTATGGCCGGCTTCTCGGCCGCATCCTTCACGATGACGCAGCTGATGTCCTCGAGGAAGAGGCGGAAGAAGACATCATGCGCATGGCAGGTGCGACGACCCACGAACCGGAGCTCGTTTACACCGACCAGGTTCTCAAGATCGCCGGCGTGCGGCTGCCGTGGTTGCTCGCGACGCTCGCTGGTTTGACGGTGCCGGCGTTGCTGGTGTGGGCTTTCCAGATGTCGTTTCCAGAAATGATCGCTCTGGTGCCCTTCATTCCCGTGATTGGCGCCATGGGCGGTAATGTTGGCTCCCAGTCCTCAACCATCGTCGTGCGCGGTTTCGCGACCGGCCGCGTTGACTTCCACAATCTCGGGCGCTTCCTCTTCAAGGAGCTGATCATCAGTACCCTGATGGGCGTCGCCTGCGGCGTGCTGTCGGGCGTCGTGGCCATCGTCTGGCACGGCGATCCCATGTTGTCGATCACAGTCGCCGTGTCGATGGTGGTGGCGATCATCGCCTCGGCCCTCATGGGCGTCCTCGTCCCCTACTTCTTCCGGCTGGTTAAAATCGACCCCGCGATCGCTGCCGGCCCCCTGGTGACAACGATCGACGACATCATCGCCATCGGCATTTACTACGTGGTTGCCCTTGCCCTCATTCCGTGAGATTTCGGTTGCGGTACCATGTTCCAGAATTTATTGAGAAAGCGGTGAATCGCATGACCGGGGTCAAGGTGTTGATCTCGATGAGGAACCATCTTGGTGGTGTGGATCGCGATAGGGCGTTTCGCCGTGACGTGAGACGATGGCCGCAGGACCGAACCGCTGGAAGCGGAGGTGTGGTTGGAGGATCGGGTCGTGGACGAGCTTGACCGACAGCCCCGAGAGAAGCCTGACAGCGAGCGCCTGCTGCCCGGGTCGGCCTCGTTGGCAGTCCTGCTCATCGTCTTCGTCTCCCTCTCCCTGCTGATTCTTTTCTCGATCATGCGTGGTGGCGTCGGCCACGTCGCGTCGGATGCGGGTGGCACAAAGGCATACTCACCAGCCGACTTTCCGGAGATCAACTTCGACCGTCAGCTCCTGCCTGAGGTCGAGGCCGCCGGCAGCTCGGATCCCGAGGGGATCTACCGGGTGCGGCAATCCTTGGCCTACGAAGACTATTTCCCATGTTCGGACTGCCACGCCGAGATGGAAGTCAATCTCGAACGTCGGCAGCTCGAGGAGATGCACGACGACATTCAGCTCAATCACGGACCGGCCGATCGATGGTGCTTCGACTGCCACAATCCGGACGATCGTGACAGCCTGCGACTCGCCAATGGAACGCTGATCGGTTTTGACGAATCCTACCGGCTTTGTGGCCAGTGCCACGGCACCATTTTTCGCGACTGGCGGGAGGGAATTCACGGCCGCCGCGAGGGCTATTGGAACGGGGCCAAGAGCTACCTGCTCTGCGCCCATTGCCACAATCCCCACGCTCCCCGCTTCCAGGCGATCGAACCGTTGCCACCGCCGGTACGGCCGCAATTCCTGCGGGCCACGGTGGAGGAGGTCCACGATGAGTGATGCAGACCGGGGCCGCGCGACCCACGGCGACGGCCTCGAGCGATCGGTCGACCGACGGGCACTCTTGATCAGCACCGGTCTGACCGCGATGGCGGCGGTGTCGGCGTCCGTCGCGGGGGCGTCGACTGGATTCATCGAGCGGCTGCTGCGCACACGATTCACCGAGCTGAGCCCGGAGCGCAAGGCCGAGATCCTTGCCGATCTCGAGCGGGAGTACGGCGAGCGTTACGCCCGCAAGGTGATGGTGGCCGACACGCCGCCCATGGACGGGGTGGAATTCGCCTACGGCCTCGACATCGCGCGCTGCGTCGGGTGCCGGCGCTGCGTTTACGCCTGCGTGCACGAGAACAACCAGTCTCGCGATCCACAGATTCACTGGATCCGGGTGCTGCGGATGGAAAAGGAGCGCGGCATCGAGCTCGCCGAATCGACCGCCTACTATGAGCCCGAGCTGGTTCCCGAACCCGACGCCTTCTACCTGCCGGTGGCTTGCCAACAGTGTCGCAACCCCGCGTGCGTCAAGGTCTGCCCGGTGAAGGCGACCTGGAAAGAGCCCGACGGTATCGTCGTCATCGACCCCGACTGGTGCATCGGCTGCCGCTGTTGCATGTCGGCCTGCCCGTACGGCGCCCGGCACTTCAACTGGTCCGAACCGACGATCTCATCCGAGGAGCTCAACCCCAACACCCACTACCTGGGCAACAGACCGCGACCCAAGGGCGTCGTCGAGAAGTGCACTTTCTGTATCCATCGGGTACGCGAGGGCAGATATCCGGCCTGCGTCGAGATCTGTCCGGTTGGGGCGCGCAAGTTCGGTAATCTCCTCGACGAGAACTCCGAAATGCGATACCTGCTGCGGGAGAAGCGGGTTTTCGTGCTCAAGGAAGAGCTCAACACCCAACCCCGCTTCTATTACTTCTACGCGACATAGCTCATGATCAAGGACATTCCCTCTTTCGTCGCCGGTTCGGCCCGCTTGGTACTGCGGGGCAACCGCTGGTACTTCGCGTGGATGGCGTTCCTCGGTGTCCTGATTGTCTGGGGAGTCACCGCCTGGTTGCAGCAGCTCGATCAGGGTCTCATCGTCTCCAACATGCGCGATCAGGTGTCCTGGGCCTACTACATCGGCAACTTCACCTTCCTGGTCGGCGTTGCGGCGGCAGCGGTGATGCTGGTGATTCCGGCCTATATATACAACTGGAAACCAATCAAGGAGATCGCGATCTTCGGCGAGCTTTTGGCCATCTCCGCGATCGTCATGTGCATGCTCTTCGTGCTGGTAGACATGGGCCGGCCCGACCGGGTGTGGCATCTCCTGCCGCTCGTCGGCAGCCTCAACCTGCCCTCATCATTGCTCGGCTGGGACGTGCTGGTGCTCAACCTGTACTTCGTGCTCAACCTGGTGATCGTCGCCCACCTGCTCTACACCGCCTATCACCGCCGCCCCTACAGCCCTCGATTCGTGGTTCCGTTGCTCCTCTTCTCGATCCCGGCCGCTGTCGGAATCCACACCGTCACCGCCTTCGTCTACGCGGGTGTGGCGGCAAGGCCGTTCTGGAACTCCGCGATCCTGGCGCCGCGCTTCCTCGCATCGGCCTTCTGCTCGGGTCCCGCGGTATTGCTGATCCTTTTCCAGATTCTGAGGCGCACGACCTCGATCGAGATCAAGAACGAGGCGATCTGGAAGATCGCCGAGCTCATGGCCTATGCCATGTTCCTCAACCTCTTTCTCTTTGGCGCCGAGATCTTCCGCGAGTACTACTCCGCGACCCACCACCTGATCCACACGCAGTATCTCTTCAGCGGTGTCCACGGCCATAATGCGCTGGTGCCGTTCGCCTGGGCGTCGCTGATTGCGAGTGTCATCGCCTTTCTGCTCTTCCTGATTCCGGCCACCCGGCGCAACCTGGTGACCCTCAACCTCGGCTGTCTGCTGATCTACAGCGGCGTCTTCATCGAGAAGGGAATTGCGCTGGTAATTCCGGGCATGACCCCGGACACGCTTGGCGAGTTCTACGAGTATGTCCCGACTCTCACCGAAGTGCGGATCGGCGCCGGCATCTTCGCCATCGGCTTTTTGATCTTCACCGTGCTGTGCAAGATCGCGATCCCGATCCTGCAGGAGTCGGACGAGCCTGCGAGCGACGACGTTCCCCAGACCGAGGTGGCTCTGCCGTGACCCGCCCGATCCTCGGCGGCGTGCTGGTGGGAGGTGAGAGCCGACGCATGGGCAGGCCGAAGCAGTTCGTCGAGATCGGCTACGGAACAATCATCGAACATGTTGTGTGCGCCCTGTCCGGAGTGGTCGACGAGGTCGTGCTGCTCGGCAGCGGCCCGGTGCCTGCAGCCCTCGAAGGGCTCAGCAGGTTGGCTGATGCGGACGACTGTCAGGGCCCGATGGCGGGGATTCTGGGCGCCCTGCGAGCCAAACCTGAAGTGTGCTGGGTGGTAGCGCCCTGTGATCTGCCGCTGCTGCGGCGGGCGGCAGTACGGTGGCTCGTGGGTTCGAGGCGACCCGGGGCATGGGCGGTGCTGCCGTCGCTCGACGGTTTCGTCGAGCCGTTGCTTGCCCTCTACGAACCGAAAGTCCGGATGCTGCTCGAGGAGGCCGCCGCGGTCGGTGAATATTCAATGCACCGCCTCACTTCGAGCACCCGGGTCGTTACGGCGGAACCACCCACGGCTCTGCGGCGGTGTTGGTTCAATGCCAACACGCCGCAGGAGCTTGCCTCGCTTCTTGTGGGCTGAGACTCATCGTCGGGAGAATCGACGATTGGATGCCCGATTTTTCTGAATCGGGGTTAGAATCGCTCTCAAGAGATGCAATCAAATCGCTTAGAAAGCCGCACAATCTTGCAGTTCCCTGAAACCTTTCTCTGGGTTGTACGAAGATCCCAAAGGAGAGAGCCATGAGCGATGAACGCCGTAACGACGACCGTGACCCCGATTTTCGCAACGTGGAGCTGGTCACCACAAACGGTGAGGGCAACGAGAAAACTTACCCTGTAACCCTCCGCGACACCAGCGACACCGGACTTGGTGGCATGTATGTCGGTCAAGAATCCCTGAGCCCTACGGCCACCTTCGTTCTTCGCGACGCCGAGGAAGACGAAGACCGCAGGGTCCGCATCGTCTGGACCAAGCGGGTCGCCGAATACGTGCAGATGTTGGGGCTGGAAGTCTCGGAGAACTGATCCGAACCCACTGTGGGCCGCGCCCACCGGGATTCGATGGCAACGGAGGTTGAATATGGCATCCCTTCAGAAACCCGTCGATCGAAGAAGCTTCCTGAAACTCGGCGCCATCGCTTCCGGCGCTGCCGTTACCGGTTGCGGATCGCCGGGGCAGTCCACGACAGCCGCCGCTGCCCTCGAGCTGGGCTATCGCGCCCTGGGCGGCACGGGTCTCGAGGTGTCCGAGGTCACCTTTGGCGCCCACGGGATCGGTCGGCCGGACCTCATGCGGGCCGCCGTCGATGCCGGGATCAACACCTTCTGTGTCTCGGGTAATTATCTCGACGGCCTGGAAGAGAAGGCGCTCGCCGAGGCGATGAGCGCCCTCGGTGCCGACCGCGAGAAGATAGTCATCGTCACCGGCACAACGTTCCACGGAGGCACCTCCACCCAGCGGGTGTTAGACGAAATCGACGCCAGCCTTCGGCGGCTCGGCACCGACCACATCCACGTCTACTTGATCGGTGAGGTGCGTTCACCATCGGATCTCCGGATTGATGCCGTGTACGAGGCCTTCGAACGCGCCAGAAAAGCGGGCAAGCTCGGCCATCTCGGGCTCTCCAGTCACGCCGGCGGAATGCAGGCCTGTCTCAACGCCGCGATCGACGACGGCCAGATCGAGGTCTTCTCCATCAAGTACGACTTCGTTTCCTATCCCGACCAGGATGCGATCCTCCGCCGCGCCGCCGAGCGCGGGATCGGGACCATGGTCTTCAAGACCAACGCGGGCAACCGACAGCATGAGATCAAGGACCTCGAAGCGGGAGGACTGTCCTTTCCTCAGGCGACCGTCAAATGGGCCTTGGCCAATCCAGACGTGGCGACCGTTGCCGTTTCGATGTCCAACTTCGAGACCATCCGGCAGTACTCGGCGGCCGCGGGCACGGCGTTGAGCTCTGCCGAAATTTCGATGCTGCGCCGCTATGCGGACGAGATGTACGACAAGTACTGTCGGTTCTGCGCCGAGTGTGAGGCGAGCTGCCCCTACGGTGTGGCGGTGGCCGACATCAACCGCTACGCCATGTACTTCTCCGGCTACGGCCGCGAGAAGGAGGCCATGCGGCGCTATCACGCCTTGTCTGAACTATGCTCGGCTCAGGCGTGCGATGACTGCTCGGGTCCGTGTGACGCTGCCTGCCCATTTGGTCGGTCGGTACGGGCCGAGCTCCTCGAGGCCCACCGGCAGCTGAGCTTTCGGGAGGCGTGATTGAAGGCGAAGGCCCTGTGCGGCGTTGTGGCGATTGCTTGCGTCATCAGCTGCGGCCAGGAGGGTCCGCCTGTTGGTACCGAGCTCGAACTCGAACGGCTCCTGCCAATCGACTCACTCGGAGAGTGGGTTGTCGCCGAGGGCCCATTGCCCTTCACGCCCGATAACCTCTGGGAGTACCTCAACGGTGGCGCACCGCGTTACGAGGCTTACGGATTCAAACGACTGGTCCACGTCAGGTACCAGCTCGGGGATGATCCGCTGGCGAGCGTCACCGCTGACATTTACGACATGGGTTCCGAGCTCGGGGCTTTCGGTATCTATCGAAGCATTCGGCCTTCCGACGCGGTGGTTCGAACCTGGGGCGCCGAAGGGTACCGCTCCGGAACAGTGGCCGCGGCGTGGAAAGGCGAGATCTTTGTGCACGCGTCCTCCGACGATGAGCGTCCCGAGTTGATCGAGAGGATGGAAATGCTCGTGTCTCGGGTCTGCGATGAAACGGACGGCGGGGTCTTGCCGCCAACCATCCTCGATCCGCTGCCCCCGCAAGGCCTGGTTCCGTACAGCGAGCGTTACGTGGCATCCAATCTCCTCGGCCACGCAGCTTTCGGGAAGGGGGTTGTGGCGACCTACGAGATCGACGGTCTTCGAGGAGAGCTCTTCTTCTCGGAGCTCGAGAGCGAGGACGTGGCGCGGCAGGCGGTGGAGTCGTACCGCCAAGAAAAAGAGCGTTGGGCGGAGGTCGCGGACGCGCCTGCCGGCTTTCGATTCCAGGATCAGGGATCCGGGTCCGGAACCGTAATCCAGGCCGGTCGCTTCGTGGCCGGCGTCCACGGTGATCTGCCGTTCGAGGTTCAGGACGATCTCCTCGAGAGTTTGTTCGACCGCCTCGACAATTGATTTCGTTTGCCGCACTCGGACCCCGCCATTTCCCCTCAACCTGATATTCTCTTTCGGCTGTGAGTGGGTTGGCCCCGCCGCGATGACTGAGCGGGCGCGGATGCCGATGGAGGATCGTTGAACAGGGACGAATTTCAAGAGTTGCTGGAAGCTGTCGCCGCCGGTCAACTCGGTGTTGACGATGCGATCGATCGCCTGCGTGCTCGAGGTATTGAGAATCTCGGCTTCGCGCGGCTCGACACTGACCGCGAACGCCGCACCGGCATGGCCGAGGCGATTTTCGCGCCCGGCAAAACCGACGAACAGCTCGCCGCCATCGTCGAAAACTGCCTTCATGCGCACGGCAAGGTGCTGGTGACGCGTCTCGAGGAAGAGCGCGCGAGACCGCTGCTCGAGCGCTTCGACCAGCTTCGTTACCACTCCGCCGGTAGGATCCTCGAGGCGCGGTCGGATTCTGAGGCGATGGGACTGCCCGTGGGAGTTGTGTCGGCCGGCACATCCGATCTGCCGGTCGCCGAGGAGGCCGCGATCGTCCTCGAGCACCTCGGGCACCCGGTCGATCGGATCAACGACATCGGCGTGGCGGGAATTCACCGCCTCTTTTCGGTCCTCGAACGGCTCCGCGCCGCGAGTGCCCTGGTGGTGGTTGCCGGAATGGAGGGCGCGCTCCCTTCGGTTGTCGCCGGGCTGGTGGAAAGCCCGGTGGTCGCTGTGCCGACCTCGGTCGGCTACGGCGCCAGCTTCGGCGGCGTGGCCGCGCTGCTCGGGATGCTCAACTCGTGCGCCACCGGCATCGGCGTTGTCAACATCGACAACGGCTTTGGCGCCGCCACATTGGTGCATCGCATCTCCCGCGTCGGCGGCGGGAACACGTCGTGAGTCGGCGCGTTCTCTTTCTCGACTGCGCGGGAGGAGCGGCCGGCGATATGTTGCTGTGCGCCCTGGCCGAGGCGTGCGGTGACGTATCGTTCATCGAGGAGCTGCCGGGGCGGCTCGGATTTCCCGATGTGACACTCGAGTGGCCGGCGACGCGGCCCGGAGGATTTGCCGCTCGGAGGCTCGACGTGCGGTTCGACCCGTCCGCCCACCCCCAACACCGCAATCTCGACGATGTGGAAAAGATCCTGAGTCGCTCCGGTGTGTCTTCGCAAGCCGTGGACACGGCGCGAAAAGTATTCCGCCGGCTGGCCGAGGCAGAGGGCGAGGTGCACGGTCAACCGGCCGACGAGGTTCACTTCCACGAGGTTGGAGCGGTGGACGCGGTCGTCGATATTCTCGGCGCTTGCCTGGCGCTCGAACGTCTTGAGGTCGATGAGGTGGTGTGCTCGGAGCTTCCCATGGGCCGCGGAACCGTGAAGTGCGAACACGGCGAGCTGCCGCTTCCGGCGCCGGCGGTGGCCGCAATGCTACCGGGCGTGCCCGTGCGGCCGGTCGACGTCGAGGGCGAGACCGTGACCCCCACCGGTGCCGCCTTGGTCACAGCTCTGGCCGACCGCTTTGGACCCATGCCGGCGATGACGGTGGAAAATGTGGGCATTGGTGCAGGCTCGCGGGAGTACCCGGGGCTTCCCAACGTAGTCCGAGCATTTGTTGGTTCGGCGGTAGTGCCGGCCGGGACTGCGCAGACCGGTAACGTTATCGTCGAGAGCAATGTTGACGATCTCGACCCGCGGGTCCTGCCGGTGGTGATCGACCGGTTGCTCGAATCAGGGGCGCTCGATGCCTATGTCACCCCGTTGGTGATGAAGAAGGGCCGGCCGGGTCATTTAATCACGGTGATAGCGCCGGATCAGGCCGTTGAGACTGTGGTCGACGTCATCCTGCGCGAGACATCGAGTCTCGGCTGCCGCACGTATCCAGTCACCAAATACCATTTGGAGCGGCGCATGGAAACAGTGACGACGCCATGGGGCCCGGTGCCGGTCAAGGTCGCCCTCGCGGGCGATACGGTTCTGCGGCGGGTCCCCGAGTTCGAGGCCTGCGCCGAGCTCGCCCGAACCACGGGTGTGCCGGTGCGGGACATCCTCGCGGCGGCTGGCGGTGCGTTCGATGAGGAAGCCGAATAGTGTCCGACTACGAAGCACTGACTCAATGGTTCCGGGACGCCGGCCCGGCCCTCGTGGCCTTCTCCGGTGGGGTCGATTCAACCCTCCTTGCGAAGGCCGCCTTCGACGCTTTGGCCGAGCGTGCGGTGGCGGTCACCGCTGTTTCGGCCTCGCTGGCGCCGCGGGAGCTCGACGAGGCGCGCGAGCTTGCCGCAAAGATCGGCATTGCGCACCGCCTGGAAACCTCTTTGGAAACGGCACTCCCGCAGTACCTGGTCAACGACAGTAACCGCTGCTACCACTGCAAGACGGAGCTTTATTCTATCTGCGAGCGGGTGGCCGGTGAATTGGACCTGGCGGTCATCGTCAACGGCCTCAACACCGACGATCTCTCCGATCACCGGCCGGGCAATAAGGCGGCGAAGGAGGCTGGTGTGCGCTCGCCATTTGTCGAGCTCGGCCTCGACAAGGCGGCGATCCGCGCCCACTCCCGACGCCTCGGTCTGCCGACCGCCGAAAAGCCCGAGCTGGCCTGTCTGGCATCACGTTTTCCGACCGGGACTCCGATCTCGATCATGGGGCTCGAGCAGGTCGCGGCCGCGGAAGATGTGGTGGCCCGGCTCGGCTTTTCCCAGTATCGGGTCCGCTTCCACGGCGATCTGGCACGCATCGAAGTGCCGGCTTCGGAGATTGAACGTCTGACGGATGCCTCGCTGCGGGATCAGCTTCTCGACGGTGTGAGGGCGACCGGCTTTCGCTTTGTCACGGTCGATCTGGCGGGCTACTCGCGGGGCTCATCCAACCCGGTTGCTATGGCTGGGCCTCCCGGCAAGGGCGAAGAATCTTAGTGCCCCGGCACGCCCTCGACCCCGGGTCGGAATCGGAAGATGTAATACGGAGCCTGCGAAGCGATGTGGCTCTTTGACCGCATGACCTGGTCGGGGATCGCGGAGTCGGCCAGGTAGAGCCAGCCGTCGGGTCCGAAGGAGAGGGCGTCCGCCCAGCGGATGCGTGGGTCTTTCACCCAGGTTTGGAGCGTGCCATCCGGCGCCATCCGCAGCACGGCGCCGTGCTCGACATCGGTGATCCAGACGCCACCCTCGATATCGGACGAGAGCCCGTCGGAGAGTGGCTTGCGGCCGAGGGCTTCGACGCGGGAGGCGATGGCCGAGTCGCCGAGAGATCTGTCGAGCAAAACTGCGGTCGGCACACGGTAGAGGGTGTCGTGACTCATCGCACCGTACGCGAGCCACGCGCCATCGGGGGTGACGGCAATGCCGTCGATGCCGGGTTTCATGGCCGCCAAACCGCCAAAGAACGTCATCTTCTTGACGGGTGTGCTGATGATCCAATTCTGTGCGGAAACCGATGGGTGGTCCTCGAGGACCCTCCGGTCGGTGGCGGTTGCAACGTCATGAACGACGATCGCCGGGTCCTTGCGCCAGAAGCTGACGTCGGCGATGAAGATTGTGCGCCCGTCCGGGCTCACCTGCAGATCCTGGAGAAAAGAGCCGCCTGGCGCCGCGCTGTTGTCGAAGACGTGATCGTGGACGACCTCGTCGGTCAGGAGATCGATTGCTACGAGGCGTGGCGTGTCGAATCCGTGCTTGCCATGGTCGATGATCCACAGTCTGTACTGGCGATCGATGACCACACCGAGCGGCGTTTGGAAGAGCTCGTCCTGGTGCTCCTCAGCCGGGTAGGGCCAGGCTCTGCCGTCGCGAAACTCGAACAGCTTGGCGCCCTCGGGACGTGACTCGGGGTGGACCGTAAAGAAACCACGACCGTCCTGGCTCACCGCCACGTTGCCGATTGGCTCGGGGTAGCTGAGGACCGTCTCGAGCTCCTCCCCGTTGAGGATCGGCGAAACGGTGACATCGGGGTAGGGCTTACCGCCGCCGTAGCGGAGGCGGACCATGATCGCCAGACCCGTGACCAGGATGAGAGCAATCCATAGCGCGATCCGAATGAAGCGACGCATGTCACCTACAACGTTTCTCAAAATCTAGAATTCCTTGGGGGAGAGATTGCGCTATCCTCCCCAGACCAGGGAGGGTCCGTCATGACCGATTCTCGCGTTCTTCAACCCCGTCATCTCGTGGCCGTTATGGTCGTCCTTCTCGCCGGAACCGCCGTGCTCCTCGCCGGCGACCGCGCACTGACCTTCGAGGATCTGATGAAGTTCCGCCAGATCCAGGACGCTTCGATCTCCGAAAACGGCGCTTGGATTGCCTACTCCCTCGTCCCGGACCGGGGAGACGGCGAGGCGGTGGCGCAGTCCACGACCTCGGACACCCTTTTCCGGATCGAACGCGGCGAGGATCCGGTGATCTCTGCCGACGGACTCTGGGTGGCCGCCGCCATCACCCCCACCCTCGAGGAGCGCGAGAAAGAGAAGACCAAAAAAGGTAAAAATGGCGCCGGTAAGGACGACGACAAGCCGAAGAAGGGGCTGTCGTTGCTCGATCTCCGCACCGGATCCGAACACCGCGCTGAAAAGGTCGAGGCCTTTGCCTTCTCCGAAAGCGGCCGCTGGCTCGCCTTCAAGCACTACGAGGAGAAGGCGGAGCCCGACAAAGACACCGGGGAAGATCCCGAAGAGGCGACAGAGGAGAAGGACGAGGACGAGAATAAGGAGGAACCCGAGCTCGGAACGACCTTGAAGCTGCGCGACCTGACGACCGGTGAGGACGTCACGATCGAGCACGTCAGCGAGTTCGTCTTTGCCGAGCAGGCGCCGATCCTGATCTACGCGGTGTCCGCTCCGGAGGGTGAGGGCAACGGGGTCTTTGCCTTCCGGCTGGACGGGAAGGGCGCTGGTGAGTCGGCCCTCCACCAGGCGGAAAACGGGCTCTACTCTCATCTCGTCTGGGCGCGCGAGGCAACCCATCTCGCGTTTGTGGCCGCCGTGGCCGACGACGACGGCGAGCCCGGTGATGCCGAGATCCGGGTCTGGCGGGGTGATGGCGAAGCGGAGCGGATGGCCTCGCGCGACGACGCTCCCGACGGCTGGACCGTTCCGTCGAAGAACGAACTCAGCTGGAGCCGCGACGGGAAACGCCTCTTCTTCGGGTTCAAGCCGATTGGCGTTGATGAGGATGACAAGGACACGGGCGACGACGAGAGCGATGACGCGCCATTCGATGCCTACGATTTCGATGCACTGCTCGACACGCGAGAGGTCGATGTCTGGCACTGGAACGACCCCCGCATCAATTCGAACCAGAAGGAACGATGGGAGGAGCACGAGGAAAACCGCGTCTACCGGGCTGTGGTCCACGTCAAGTCCGGCCGGGTGGTGGCGCTCGCCGACCCCGAAATGCCCCAGGTGCGTCCATCGGACAACCCTCGCGTCGCGCTTGGCGGTTCCGACGTGCCGTACCTCAAGGAGATCACCTGGAACGGACAATTCTCAGATCTCTATGTGGTCGATCTGAAGAGCGGCGAAAGGCAGCAGGTGGCCCGCAAGGTGGCGAGCGGTCGCTCCCGCAGCGGTTCGCTCTCTCCTGACGGGCGCTTCGTGATCTTCTACAACGACGGTGGCTGGCACCTCTACGACGTCAAAAAGAGGGTGCTTCAGAATGTGACTGCTGGGCTTGGGGTCTCTTTTGCCGACGAAGACCACGATTACCCGATGGACCCTCCGGGCTACGGTCTCTCGGAATGGCTGGCCGACTCGAGCGCGGTCTTCATCTACGATAAGTACGATATCTGGCGGGTTCCAGCCGATGGCGGCGAGCCCAACTGTCTCACCGCCGGTGAGGGGCGGAAGAGCGACACCGTTTTCCGGGTGATCGATCTCGACCCAGAGGAAGAGACCATCGCGCCGGACGCGCGGCTGCTGCTCGAGGCCTACCACGACCTCGAAAAGCACGATGCGCTGTATTCGATCAATCCCGCGGGTGGCGAGCTGCGCCGGCTCTACGGCACCGGGGAGCACAGTCTCGGCATCATCGCCAAAGCGAAAAAGGCCGATCGCCTTCTCTTCACCCGCGAGCGCTACGACGAGTTTCCAAATCTGTGGACATCGACGGTCGGGATCGAGGAGCCGAAACGCGTCACCGATGCCAACCCGCAGATCGCAGACTTCGCCTGGGGTTCTGCGGAGCTGGTCGAGTGGTCGAGCGCCGACGGCATCCCGTTGCAGGGCGTCCTGATCAAGCCGGGGAACTATGAGCCGGGCAAACGCTACCCGGTGCTGGTCTACTACTACCGCTTCTTCTCCCAGCGCCTCAACCTCTTCAACGAGCCGGTGGTCAACCACCGTCCAAGCTTCCCGGTCTACGCGTCCAACGGCTACGCGGTCTTCCTGCCGGACATCCGGTTCGAGATCGGCCGACCGGGCTTTTCGGCCACCAAGTGTCTGGTGCCGGGGGTCCAGAAACTGGTCGACATGGGGATTGCAGATCCCGACGCCATCGGCCTCCACGGTCATTCCTGGAGCGGCTACCAGACGGCCTTTGTTATCACGCAGACGAATATTTTCGCGGCTGCGGTGGCCGGAGCACCGGTCTCCAACATGACCAGCGCCTACTCGGGAATCCGGTGGGGCACCGGGCTCGCCCGCCAGTTTCAGTACGAGAAGTCGCAGAGCCGTATCGGCGGCAGTCTGTGGGAGAAGCCGGAGCTCTACATCGAAAACTCGCCGGTCTTCTTTGCCGACCGCATCGAGACCCCCCTTCTGATCCAGTTCGGCGACGAGGACGGGGCGGTGCCCTGGTACCAGGGGATCGAGCTCTACCTGGCCTGCCGGCGCCTCGAAAAGAACTGCATCATGCTGCAGTACCGCGGTGAACCGCACCACCTCAAGAAGTACCCCAACAAGCTCGACTACTCGATCAAAATGAAAGAGTTCTTCGACCACTGGCTCAAAGGTTCGCCGGCGCCGGCGTGGATGACCGAGGGGGTCGCCTATCGCGGCGAGTGAACCGATTCGAGGGGAGATCAATTGATGTTTTCCAAGGCAACCTATGAGCAGCGCCGCGCAGATCTCCGGGCTCGCATGGAGGGCGGTCTCCTGCTCCTTCTGGGCAACAACGAAAGCCCGATGAATTTCGCCGATAACTGGTACCACTTTCGCCAGGACTCGTCGTTTCTCTACTACTTCGGGCTCAATCAACCCGAACTGGCGGCGGTGATCGACGTCGACGAGGGCGCTACCGTGATCTTCGGCGACGAGCTGACAGTCGAGCACATCGTATGGACCGGCGATCTGCCGACGGTTGCGGAGCGCGCGGAGATGGCCGGCGTGACCGACATCCGGCCGCGCGGATCGTTGGCGGAGACCCTGGCAACGGCGACGGCCGCTGGCAGACCGATCCACTTCCTTCCGCCCTACCGGGCTGACAACGAGCTGAGGCTCCACGACCTTCTGGGCGTCCCGCCCGGCGAGGCAGCGGAGCGGGCGTCGCTCGAGCTCATCCGGGCGGTGATCGAGCAGCGATCGATCAAGTCAGACGAGGAAATCGCGGAGCTCGACAGGGCGGTCGACACCTCGGTGGATATGCACACTGCGGCGATCCGGATGGCCCGTCCGGGGATGTTGGAGTCGGAGATCGCGGCTGAGGTCGAGCGTATCGCCATCGCAGCCGGCGGTCGGCCGTCCTTCCAGGTGATCGCCACCGTTCACGGCGAGACCCTCCACAACCACTTCCACGGCAATACCATTGCTGACGGCGATCTCTTTTTACTCGACGCCGGCGCCGAGACCGCCATGGGATATGCCGGCGACCTCTCCTCCACCTTTCCGGTGAGCCGGCGTTTCACCGATCGTCAGCGGATGATCTACGAGGTCACGCTGGCCGCCCACCACGCGGCGGTGTCGATGCTGGCGCCCGGGGTTCCCAACCGCGACGTGCACTTTGCTGCCGCCCGGGTGATCGCCGAGGGCATGAAGGAACTGGGTTTGATGAAGGGCGATGTCGATGAGGCGCTGGCGGCCGGCGCCCACGCCATGTTCTTCCCCGCCGGTGTCGGCCACATGATGGGTCTCGACGTCCACGACATGGAGGACCTCGGCGAGGTCCACGTCGGATACGGCGGTGAGGCCAAGAGTACCCAGTTTGGGCTCAAATCGCTGCGTCTCGCCCGTGAGCTCGAACCCGGCTTCGTCCTCACCATCGAACCGGGCATCTACTTCGTCCCGCAGCTGATGGATCTGTGGCGCTCGCAGAACCACTGCGCCGAATTTCTCGACTTCGACGCCCTCGATCGGTGGCGCGGCTTTGGTGGCATCCGAAACGAGGAGGACTTCCTCATCACTCCCGAAGGGGCGCGCCGTTTGGGCAAGGCCAAACCCCTCACCATCGATGAAGTCGAGGCGCTGCGGTCTTAGGTTTTTGTCTCGAGGTTTGCGATCACGTCCTCGAGATACGGCGCGAGAATTTCGGCCAGCCGGCGGTGGCCTTCCGCCGTCGGGTGCAGCCCATCGGGCTGCATCAGTGCCGGATCGGCACCGACCTCGCGCACAAAACCTGGCACCAGGGTTGCCCCTTCCTCGTCAGCGATGCGGACGTACATATCGGTGAAAGCAGTTCCATAATCGGGCCCGTAGTTGGTTGGAATATCCATTCCCAGAAGGAGGACGCGCGCACCGGACTCGCGGCCGCGGCGGACGATCCGTCGCAGGTTCGACTCGGTGTTTTCGAGTGACTGCCCGCGGAGTGCGTCGTTGCCGCCGAGCTCCACCACCAGGACATCGGCCTTCTGCCCAAGCACCCAGTCGAGGCGGGCGAGACCTCCGGCCGAGGTGTCGCCGCTGACGCCGGCGTTGACGATCTCGACGAAATATCCCGTGTCCTGAAGCAGCGATTGCACGACGGCTGGAAAAGCGTCGGCCTCGGCCAGCCCCAACCCCGCGCTCAGGCTGTCGCCGAGGAAGACGACGCGCGGCGCGGTTGTCGTCGTTGTCGGTAATGGATGAGGGGGTGGCGTCGTTTCTTGAAGGGAGGGCTCACCGCACGCCGTGGCGAGAAGTGCCAGGAAAACGAGCGAGCGAAATCGGTCGCGGCATGAAATGATGTGCTCCATCGAGCTGATTGTAGCGGGCAGGGAGTATTTGTGTGAGTGAGAAACCGATAGAAGAAGTGGCGCTTTCGCTCCGGGGAGTCGGACGACAACTGCCGTCTGGCGGTCGGATGTTGACAATCCTCGAAGACATCGACCTTGATGTACGGCGCGGCGAGTTTGTGGCCGTTCTCGGTCCATCGGGTAGTGGTAAGTCAACTCTGCTCGCGCTGATGGCCGGCCTCGATCGCCCGAGCTCCGGTGAAGTGCGATTTGAGGATGAGCGAATCGACCGGTGGTCGGAAGACCGGCTGGCGCTCCTCCGCCGACACAAGATCGGTTTTGTCTTCCAGTCCTTCCAGCTGCTGGGCAATCTGACTGCGCGCGAGAATGTTCTCTTACCGATGGAGCTCCTCGGGATGAGCGAGGCGCGCCGTCGTGCCGATGGTCTACTCGGCGACGTCGGGCTTTCGGAGCGCGGCCACCACTACCCGACGCAGCTTTCGGGTGGCGAGCAGCAACGGGTGGCGCTGGCGAGAGCCTTTGCTCCGCGGCCTGCCCTGCTGTTGGCCGATGAGCCAACGGGGAACCTCGATGGCGCAACCGGCCGGGTGGTGCTCGACATGCTGGTCGCCATGCGAGCGGAGGAGGGCGCCACACTGGTGCTGGTGACCCACGATCCGGCGGTGGCTGGGCTCGCCGACCGGCGCATCCATCTCCTCGACGGACATATCGAACGCGAGGAAATGGCATGACACTCAAATCGTGGTTGGCGCTCGCCGCACGAGAGTCCCGCGGGTCGGCCGGGCGGCTGGTCTTCTTTGCCGCCTGTCTATCGGTCGGCGTTGCGGCGGTGGTGGCGGTGGCGGGTCTCTCGCAGGCACTCGACCGGAGTATCCAGGCACAGGCGCGTCAGCTCCTGGCGGCCGACCTCGCCGTCAGCAGTCGGAGGCCGATCGCGGACGAGGTCATCACCGTCATCGATCGCCTTCAGGGCATTCGGCGCACCTCGGTGATCGAGCTGCCGACTGTGGTTTCCGTCCCCGTAATCGATGAAAACGCTGATGGTCCTGGACCCTCGTTGCTCTGCGAGCTCAAGGCGGTCGGGCCTGGCTATCCCTTCTACGGTTCAGTTGTGACCGAACCCGCACGATCACTTGCCGAGCTGCTCTTCGAAGATCAGGTGTTGGTGGGACCAGAGTTGTTGATCCGCCTTGGGGCTGAGGTCGGCGAGGATCTTCGGGTCGGCACCGAGGTCTATGAGATAGCCGGCACGATTACCAGCGAGCCCGATCGCCTCGAAATAGGCGTCACCCTCGGACCGCGGGTCCTGCTTTCCACCGCGGGTCTCGAGCGCAGCGGTCTCATGGGTCTGGGGAGCAGGGTCGGGTATCGGATCCTGGTGCGCCTCGCCGATGGATCGACGCCGGCGCTGGTGGAAGCCGCCGCAGAAGCGGTGCGAGAGGCGGTTGCCGAACCCGAGTTCGTCAACGTTGAAACCTACACCCAGGCGCAGCCTGCGCTCCGCACCGCGCTGTCGAGGGTCGAACGGTTCCTCGGAATGGTGGCATTGCTGTCGCTGCTCATCGGTGGCATCGGTGTTGCGCAGGCGGTGCGGGCTTGGCTTGCAGGCCGGCTCGATGCCATTGCCGTCCTCCGGGCGCTCGGTGTGCGGCCGCGGGAGGTTTTCTTCCTCTATCTCGCCCAGACCGCTTTTCTTGCCCTCGTTGGAAGTGTGATTGGCGCACTCGCGGGAGCCGTTGCAGCGAGGGCTGTCCCGGGATTCCTCGAGACCCTTCTGCCGGTCCAGGTGGAGGTCGGCTGGCAGCCGGTCGCCATGCTGCGGGGAATCGCGCTCGGTGTTGGTGTGGCGGTGATTTTTGGCCTGCGCCCACTTTTTGATGTTTTGAGGGTGCCGCCGGTGCGGGTAATGCGCCGCGATGCCGATCCGCTGCCGGTGGGCAGGCTGGTGGCCGCCGTGTTGTTCGCCGTCCTGGTCACCGGGGTCATGACAACGGCCACGCTGCAGTCTGGTTCGGTTGTCCGCGGTGTCCTTTTTGGATTCGGGTTGATCGTGGCGACGGCTGTCTTGGCCCTCGGCGCCTGGATCGTTGTGCGATTCGTTGGCAGAGTGCCACGGGACTTCGGTGGTGTTGCCCTGCGGCACGGGCTGGCGGCCCTGGCGCGGCCAGGGTCGGGAACTCTCGGTGCGGTCGTCGCCCTCGGGCTCGGGGTGCTCACGGTGCTCGGAATGTATTTAATCCAGAAGAGTCTTTCGGCACAGCTCGAGGCCGACCTCCCGGCGGACGCACCAACCGCGTTTCTCATCGATATCCAACCTGATCAGTGGCGAGGGGTGCAGGACATTTTGTTTGAATCCGACGCCGAGGCGGTGGACTCGGTGGAGGTCGTGATTGCGCGGCTGCAATCTATCAACGGTGTTCCGGTGGCCGATCTCGTGCCGGATCGGGGCGAGGAGTCCAGCGACCGCCGCTGGGTACTGACCCGTGAACAGCGGCTCACGTCGATGGAGACCCTGCCGGCAGACAACATCATCATTGACGGCGCCCTGTGGTCAGACCCGTCAAGAGCCGAGGTCAGTGTCGAACAGGACTTCGCCCGGGACATGGGCGTGACTGCCGGCGACACGGTGATCTTCAATGTCCAGGGCGTCCCGCTCGAGTTGCTGGTGAGCAGCATCCGAACGGTCGAGTGGGAGCGCTTTTCGATCAACTTCTTCCTGGTCGTCGAACCGGGGGTTTTGGACAACGCGCCCCGCTATCGA
>Ga0316193_10000293_pt1 | contig 29799 bp, 14 predicted proteins | sample MerIslsedime2_MG_FD_207735 | JGI IMG/M metagenome (GOLD analysis project Ga0316193, IMG submission 207735) | Coastal sediment microbial communities from Maine, United States - Merrow Island sediment 2 | ecosystem: Environmental > Aquatic > Marine > Coastal > Sediment | place: USA: Maine... | reverse complement strand
GTGCCGGTCGTTGAAGCGTTTGAAATGGTCGATATCGACCATGGCGATGGTGAATGTGCCGCTGAGCCCGCGCAGGGCCTCGTCGAGGGCCCTCCTGCCCGGCAGACCGGTGAGCTCGTCGTGGAAAGCGAGCCGGTAGGAGTCGTCGAAGAGACCGACCAGGAGGGAGAGCTGGGCGGCGGCGAAGAACAGCGTTGCGGGGTCGGGACCGCGATTCCCGATCAGCGCCGCGGAGGAGGCGGCGAGCACCCAGATCAGACTGGCCTCGAAGGCGCCGCGGCGAATGGCGAACGATACGATCACGAAAATCGTCGCGACGGCGAGCGCGCCTTCGGCAAGACCGGGTGTCCTGAGGAAGGCCGTCAGCCGGCTGTCGAGGAGGTCGACCCCGGAGACGGCAATCCAGAATTGGGTCGCGATGGCGGCCGACCAGACGGCCCCCACCGGGAGGGAGAGCTGGCGGTCCCGGGTGACGGCTACGATGGCGAAGTCGAGGGCGATGAACACGGCGAGGGCGGTCAGGGCCGGTCCGCCCGACATGGGAACGCGGCCGGTCCTGACTGCGAAGTTGGCGGCCGCGATCACGATGGTGGCGACGGCCAGGCGGTCGCGTCGATATCGCCAGGCGAGGATGAGAACGAGGACGGCGACGGCCTCGGCGAGGATGTCGCTGATGGCGCGGTATCGGCCGACCGGGCCGAAGCTCCCGATCACCCATGCCGCGGCCACCAGCAATCCGCCGGCAACCAGAGTGATTCGAGACGCCCCCCGCATCAGACCATTGTAGGGGGAAGTGGGGGCGCGTTGCTGAGCCTGGTTCAGTCATCTCCGGCCTTCTGGGCCGCCTTCAGCGACCCAGCGTCGCCCGAACAGCGTGGTCGCTCGAGAGATAATTGGGAGGGCTGCGACCACGCTGCTCGCGCGAGCGGCGGCCTACCTCCAGGCTTGAAGAGCCGGACTTCGTCGCTCCACCCGTGGAGAGCCAGGTAGCGTAATTGTGCGCAGCGATTCGCGGGGCCGGATGGCCTTTCCGGCACAATTGCGTACCAGGCACTCCCGCTGAACGCCCCTGTCCTGCGATCTGTTATCGCATCGCATTTCGCCCCGGATCCGTGAGAGTGGGCGTACGGCGGAGGTGCCTGGCTCCAACATTGTTCGCCGCGAACAATGTTGCGTGCTTGGCATCCTCACCAGAAGCGCGACGAAAGGACCTCGTCGGTAACACCCCCCAAACTCAGTCAATGCTACGATCCGGATCGGTGGAACCTTGACGGAAGCAGCAACCCCATCGGCGCAGACGGTCTCCAAACGCCGGATGACGCCCGCGCGGCGTCTGATCTACACCGTCACCGCGCCGATCATCGTTGCCGTGATCCGTCTCATGTGGTGGACCTATCGCTTCGAGATTCGCGGCGATGGGCAGCTGCGCGAGATCGCAGCCGAGGGCAGCCCCATGGTGCTCGCCTTCTGGCACGGAGATCTCTTCATGATGCCGTGGTATCTGTCCCGGATGACCGAGCTCGGGGTCGGGGTGACATATCTCGTGAGCCCGTCCATGGATGGCGAGTATGCGGTTCGATTGCTCAACGTCATCGGCGGCCGGACGGTGCGCGGTTCGGCCACCCGCAGCGGAACCAAAGCGATCCGGGGGCTCTACCGGGTGATCGTCAAGGATCACGGCTCGCCGGTGGTGACCGCGGATGGCCCCAGGGGACCACGTCACCGGTGCAAGAAGGGCGCGGTTGTGCTCGGACAGCTCACCGATGCCAAGATCGTGCCCCTGGCCGCCGCTCCGCGTCGGGCGTTTCACCTGCGCACCTGGGACCGGCTGCCGGTTCCGTTGCCCTTCACCCGCGTCGCCGTCGAGGTCGGCGAGCCCATGGAGGTGCCGAAGGATCTCACCGAGGACGAGGTGGAGATCCATCGGCGGCTGCTCGAGGATCGGATCAATGACCTCGGCAGACGGGCCGGCGAGAGGGTGGGTTCTTGATGTCGGCCAATGAGATCCTCGATCGCCATACGATTGCAGCCCTTCCGACGTGGCTCTGAGGCGGGCCTGAAGGACCCGCCTACAGCAGGAGGCAGTCGATCTCCCTGTAGGCGGGTCGTTTACGGCCCGCCTCAGATCCGTTGATGGATCGAAGGGGCGTCCCGCGATCTTGTTGATGTGCATCGGGGCTCGACCGGCTCGATGGGGCCGAATGGTGTCGGTGACGATTTCTTGGGCAGGGGAAATCAAGACGGTGCGGTGCGCGTTATGATGGGCGCCAAGAGAAATTGATGGTAATGAATCTTCTCACATCAAACGATTGCAGCAATGCGATGGTCGTTCCGGATGGCGCCGAAAATCACCACATGGTGTCGGTGAGCATTGGCCGTTCCGGCGACCGTGCGGGCGGACGATGATCTGTCCGGCCTGTGGATTCGAAGGCCCGGACAAAGAGGGCTGCTGCTCTCGCTGCGGGGCCAGGCCGACGCAGTCCGACGAACCGGTCGATCACACCATGGTCCTCGATGAAGAATCCGAGGGTAACGAGGTCTCGATGGAGGGCCACGAACACCACCCGACCATGGATCTCGATCACCCTCCCGATCACGAGTCGGATCACACCCTCGACTCCACCGCCACCGGCCATCCGATTGGTGAAAGCAATGCGGGTCCTCTGGAGGTCGGGGATGCCTTCGGGGATCGCTATCGAATCGAGGCCCTCCTCGGTTTCGGCGGGATGGGGGCGGTCTACAAGGCCTGGGACACCCAGGTCGACATTCCGGTCGCGCTCAAGGTGGTCCGGACCTCGGCGACGGCCGACTCCGCCATGACGCGGCAGCTCGACCGGCGCTTCAAGCGGGAGCTGCTCCTCGCGCGTCAGGTCACCCACAAGAACGTGGTCAGAATCCACGATCTCGGTGAGGTGGGTGATGTGAAGTACATCACCATGACCTACATCGACGGCGAGGACCTCTCCCACGTCCAGAAGCGTGAGACCACCTTGTCGGTTCCCGACGCGCTGAAGATCCTCCGGCCCGCGCTCTCGGGGCTGGTCGCGGCGCACGCGGCGGGTGTCGTCCATCGTGATCTCAAACCCGCCAACATCATGGTCGAGCCCTCCACCGGTGAGAGCTACATCATGGACTTCGGGATCGCCAAGGCCGACGACAGCCTCAACCCCGAAACTCTCGAAGGGGCTGCCAGGGGCGGTGCCAGGGCCCTCCAGAACGACAGCGGCGAAACGGCCGCCGGCGGAATCGTGGGAACCCTCCAGTTCATGGCGCCCGAGCAGATGAGTGCCGGCAAGGATGTCGATCAGCGGGCGGACATCTACGCCTTCGGGCTGATCTTCTACGACATGCTGGTGGGTCGCCGGCGGATCGAGAAGGCGGCCAGCGCCATCAGCGAGTTCCACGGTCGCGTCGAGTCGGCGCCGCCGGCCCCGCGAACCATCGTCGCGTCGATCCCGGAGCCCATCGACGAGATCATCTCCCGCTGTCTGGATCCCGATCCGGATGCGCGGTTCCAGACCTCCGCCGAGTTGGAGCAGGCTCTCGATCGGCTCGACGACCAAGGACACCCGATTCCGGTCAAGCGCCTGCTCACCGGGAAGCTCATGGTCGCGGCCGCCGCCCTGCTGGTGGCGCTTGTGGCCGGGACCTGGTGGATCGCGTCCTTGAGGGGGCCGACGGGTGCCAGCGAACCGATCTCGGTTCTGGTCGCCGACTTCCTCAACGAGACCGGCGACGCGGCGTTTGACGGGGCTCTGGAACAGACCCTGGCGATCTCCATGGAGGGCGCGTCCTTCATCAGTGCCCTCCCACCGGCCAATGCCCGCAAGATCGCGGAACAGATCCAGCCCGGCAGCAGCCTCGACGAGAACATGGCCCGACTGGTCTCCCGGCGCGAGGGGGTGAGCGTGATCCTCATGGGATCCATCACCGGCGACGAGGGGGGATACACGGTCTCCGTGAAGGCTCTCGATCCCGGGGTCGACGCCGGGGAGGGTCGTCCCCTGGCGTCGGCAAAGGCCTCCGCCGACGACAAGGATGGGGTTCTCGCTGCGGTGGCGAAGGCCGCCGCCGAGCTTCGGGGTGATCTCGGTGATTCAACACCCAAGAGCGATCGATTGGCGGCGGCGGAGACCTTTACCACCGCGTCGTTGGACGCCATGCGGGCCTACGCCAGAGGCCAGGATCTCTCGGTCCAGGGCCAGTTCGAGGAGGCTCTGCTCGCCTACCAGGCGGCCGTCGAGTACGATCCCGAGTTCGGTCGGGCCTTCGCCGGGATGGGTGTCGTCTACGGCAACCTCCGCCAGGAGGAACAGGCTGAGGCGAGTTACCAGCAGGCGCTCCAACACCTCGATCGCATGTCCGAGCGCGAGCGCTACCGGACCCTCGGCGGCTACTACCTCCTGGTTTCGCACAACTACGAGAAGGCCATCGAGAACTACGAGAATCTCGTCGAGCTCTTCCCCGCCGATGGTGGAGGCCACTCCAATCTCGCTTTCGCCTACCTCAACATGCGTGACTTCGACAAGGCGGTGGCGTCGGGCGCCGAGGCGGTTGAGCTCGACCCCAACAACGTCATCAAGCGGATGAACTACGCCATGTACGCCATGTACGCGGGCGACTTCGAGACCTCGATCGAGGAATCGAGGATCGTGCTCGAACAGAACCCGGCCTTCGGCTATGCGAAGTTCACCCTTGGACGATCGGCCATGGCCGCCGGTGACGTCGAAGCGGCGCGGCGCGCCTTCGACACCCTCGGGTCCGATGGCGGGATGGGGTCATCCCTGGCCCCCATGGGCAGCGCCGATCTCGAAATGGTCGTCGGGCGTTTCGGTGCGGCGGTTGCGGTTCTGGAGCCCGCCATTGAGGCATCCGAGAACCCTTTCGAGCGGGCCGCCATGTTGGTGGCCCTCGGCGAAGCCCGCCTGGCGATGGGCGATACCGACCGCGCCATGGATTTCGCCCGGCGGGCGGTCGAGGCGAGTCAGCACGAGAGCGTGCTCTACCTCGCCGCCCGGGTGCTGCTCCACGCCGGAGACGCCGACGGGATGGAGGAGATCGCGGTTCAACTCGAGGACAAGCTGCAGAGTCAGACCACGGCCCTCGCCGGTCTGCTCCGCGGCGAGCGGGCGCTGCACGAGGGCTTCCTTCCCGCGGCGATTCGCGAGCTCCGCCAGGCGTGGCAGGAGTATGACTTCTGGTTCGGTCACTACCTCATGGGCCGCGCCTACTTCGAGGCCGGGCACCACCCCGAGGCCATCGACGAGTTCGACCTCTGCATCCGCCGCAAGGGCGAGATCAGCGATGTCTTCCTCGTCGACAGCGCGACCCTGCGCCACTTCCCGCCGGCCCTCTATTGGCTCGCCCGGAGCCAGGAGGCCATGGGCAGCCGGGAATCGGCAAATGTGGTGTACCGGCAATACCTCGGGCTGAGGGGGGACGCGGATACGCCGGATCCGCTGGCCGATGATGCGACGGTGCGGAGCGGGCAGGACTGATCCGCAAGGACGTAAATTCCTGTCATTCTGAGCGCGCGTAGCGAGTCGAAGAATCCCCCGAGGGTTCGAATCGAGCCGCAGGTTGATGCCCCGGAGCCTGGGGCGGACGCTGCGAACAGGTTCTTTCAACCCCGGCCTTCTGGGACGTCGGACGTCCCAGCGTCGCCCAATCAGCGTGGTCATTCGGTGGTAGCGGGTAGGGTTTTGACCACGCTGATTGGGCGAGCGGCGGCCTCCTTCCGAGCCGGGAGAGCCGGTTTTGAGCGTGCTTCCCGTGGAGTGCCCGGTCCCCATTTGTGCTCGAGGCGATGCGGTGCCGGGAGGTCGTGCCTGCACAAATACGGACCCGGCACGTCCCGCTGAGCGCGTTCTCTTCGTGTCCTGAGGCGGTTGACCGGGGAGTGGAGTGGGGTACTGTTCGCTGCCGCTGCCGCTGCCGCTGCCGCTGAACTCAAAAAAGTGGCGCCGCGGATGCGGCGCCACTGGTTCGATGTTGGCTTGGGACTACTTCAGCTCGATGTTCAGTTCGGCGCCGCCGTCACTGTAGCGATCGAGTTGGTTGGTGACGGGGTGGTAGACGCTGAGCTCGTAGCAACCAACCGGCAGACCCACCGTGTCCCAGTTGAACTGCCAGTCGCCGTCGACGTACCTGAGATCCGACGAGCCCGGGTCTTCGATGATGGTGATTGGAGTTCCCGCCGCATCACAGTTCGGGTAGCCGGTGATCCGGATTTCGAGCTGCGGCTCCGGTTCCGGGAGCGTCGAGCTGTCGACAAGGTCTCCCGTGACCGGGTCGGTGTAGTACCACTTGAGCGGGACGGCCGAACCGGCGTTGACCGAGTAATTGGGCCGCCACGGGGTTGCGAATCCGATGAAGTCCCAGTTGGGAACGGGATCGATCACGGTGATGGTGATGACCCCGGTGGCCGTTGCGTCTGAGGTGTCCGTCACCGTGAAGGTGAAGGTGTCCACCCCGGCGAACCAGGCGCCCGGTGTGTAGGTGAACGCTCCCGTGGCCGGGTCGTCGATCAGGACGGCGCCGGACGACGGCGGCCCCGTGATCGAGAAATTCAAGATGTCACCTTGATCGACATCTGTTGCCGGCAGGAACGTGCTCAGCGGGACGTTCTCGTCGGTCGTGAATGAGGCGTCGGAGGCCACGGGCGCGTCGTTGTCCGGGGTGACGGTGATCGAGACGGTGGCGGTGTTGGAATCGAGTCCGCCGTCGTTGGCCTTGAAGGTGAAGCTGTCGGCGCCGTTGAAATCGGCATCGGGGATGTAGGTGTAGGAGCCGTCAGCATTGACCACCGCGGTTCCGTTGGCGGCGCCGGTGACCAGAGAGTAGGTCAGCGCGTCGCCGTCGGCGTCGGTTGCCGTGAGGGTGCCGCCGACGGCCGTGTCCTCGATGGTCGAGTTGGTCGCGTTGTCCGCGACAGGAGCGTCCGCCACCGCGGTGATCGACACATCGACCGTCACCGTGACCTCGACGGTGGTGTCACCGACGGTCACGGAGAAGGTGTCCGTGCCGTTGAGATCGGGATCCGGGGTGTAGGTGAAGACTCCGGTGTCGGAGTTGATCGGTGAGACGGACCCCTTGGTCGGGACTGTGGTGATGTCGTACGAGAGGGTGTCGCCGTCGACATCGGTGGCGGTCACGATGACCTGCGCGGTGGCGTCCTCGTTCACCACGACCTGCCCGACGGTCACGACGGGCGGGTCATTGATCGGGGTGACGGTGATGGTCACCGACGCACCGACGGAGAATTCACCGTCCGAGACCTCGAAGCCGAAGCCGTCGGACCCGTTGAAGTTCTCGTCCGGCGTGTAGGTGAATGCGTTGTCGCCGATTTCCACGGCGCCCGAGGTTGGGGCGACGGCGAGCGTGTAGGTGAGTGCATCGTTGTTCGGATCGGTGACGCCCAGGGGTCTGCTCAGCGCCTCGTCCTCGTTTGTGGTGAAGCTCAGGTCCGTGGCCACCGGCGGCTCGTTGGGCTCCTCGATGGTGATGGGGACCGCAACCCAGTTGTTGACTTCGTTGCTTTCCGAGACCTCGAGGGTGTCGTCGACATAGAGCACCAGATAGTAGTCGCCCGGGGCGATGTCGGGAATGGTGAGATCGAGCCCATCGAAGCTTGCGGAATCGCCTTCCGCGAGGAAGTTGATCGGGTCCTTTGATTGGAATTCGGTGATCGGCTCGCAAAGGGGATCACTGACGGGAAGAGGCTCTGTCCGTCCGAGGATGGGGTCGTCGTAGGAATCCACGAAGGCCGTGTCGCAGATGTAGTAACCATGCCGGAGGATGTCGTTCTCGGCGGTGGCGTCGCCGAATCCCTGGTTGAGGAGGGTCCAGCCGCCGGTCTGAGAGCCGGCAAGCGTACGGTCGGCGTCGGCGATCACCGGGATCGGAGATGGAGCGAATCCCTGAGAGACGAGGTCGGGGGCATTCGAGGCGACATCACAATTGACGGGATTGTCGGGATCACAGGGCAACGGCACGACCACCAAACTCGGTGGGTCCACCGTCGGATCGTAGACGAGGGGGTCCGTTGTGCCGTCCTTCAGGGTCCCGCCGAGCTTGAAGGCCCGGAGGGTGACCTTGACCTCGTTGGAGGCGGGCGGCGCCTCGGTGGTTCCATCGGGGATCCACTCGTCGGAGGGCGCCATGGTGAAGGTCGAGTTGATGACGAATGGATTGATGACGAATGGATTGATGACAAAGGGGTTGATGACGAATGGATTGATCACGAAGGGATTGTCGACCTGGTCTTGGGGATCCTGGATGACGTTGGCGAGAATCTGCGGCTGAGCCACGTTGACCGCGCCGCACCCGTCGAGCCCACCGTAGAGCGAGCCCTTGTAAACGATGAGCTGGAAGGCGTAACCCGCGTCGAGGAAGGCCTGGGCGTTATCGATATTGATCAACGGCAGATAGCTCGATGCGGTGTTGCTGTCTCCCCCGTTGACCGTCCATGTCGTGTCGGTCACCGCCGTGATCTCTCCGAAGGAACTGTTGATCACGAAGGGATTGATGACGAACGGGTTGATGACGAAGGGATTGATGACGAAGGGATTGATCACAAAGGGATTGATGACGAACGGGTTGATGACAAACGGATTGATGACGAAGGGATTCTCGACCCCGTCGTTGATGACGAACGGGTTGATGACGAACGGGTCCGTGATCTCGGGATACTGTGCATCCTCGAATCCATCGAGGGCGGCGACGGGCGGGTTCTCCGGGTCCAGATTGAGGGTGATCGTCCCGACCGGGCAGTCCGATGTGCAGGACGTGAGCTGAGAAACCCGGATCTTGATCGGTGGCGTGGCCGAAGTCTCTACGTAGACCATCAGCGCCGTGCCGGAATGGGCGAAGAGGCGGATTTCACCGGAATCGATGGCGGGGTTGTTGCGGACGAAAGACGCTCCGTCGAAGCCTTCGGCGATCTCGACCAAGTAGGTCTGGGCCTCACCGGTCTGGTTGCTGACGGAGATCGGGAACCCCCGCTGGTTGTCGAGCTGCTTGTAGCTCGTCGGCGCACTGAGGACGAGGCCCGCATCGACCTTCGATGTCAGGACATCGGTGTTGCGTGAGCCCGCGTTCTCGCACTGCGCGTCAAACGGCGTGGTGTAGAACTGATAGCCGTCCCACTCGTTGGGACCGGGCGGCGGGATCAGATGGCGATTGTCGGTAAAGATCGAGTGGAATCCCAGGTAGGGCACATCCGTCGGCTCGGTGGCCCAGCGCCACGCCCCTCCGTCGAAGGTGAACTGGGCCGTGGGCGCGAGATCGACATAGTCGCCGATGAACGGCGACGTCCCGGCCGCCGACTGGGGCGCGTTGGCGCGATTCACCTGGCGGATGCAGGGGGGGTAGGGATTCCCGTTCAGATCGGCCAATCCTGAATCCGGGGCACAGGGCGAGTTGACCGCTGCCACATCGGTCAGGTCCTCGCCGTCGCCGAGATTGGCGCCGGCTCTGATGGGATAGCGAGAGACCTGGGTCGTCGAACCCTCGTTGAGGAGATCACCCTCCAGAGGATCGAGGAGTGCGGCACGCAGATCGATGACCCGGTCATAGCCGCTGATGAAGGTGGTGTAGGGGCTGACGTCGGCCTCCGACACCAGCTCCTCTTGATCGGTTCCATAGTTCGCGATCCGGCCGCGCGACTCGTAGTAGATGAGCATGAGCCGACCGCCGCTGAAGCTGAGCTTCGGCATGATCTGCGGACCGGAGGGGCGGGGCTCCGGGAGGACCCCGAAGCCCGGTGTGGGGAGGTCACCGGTATCGCGGTCGGCGATGTCGACGGCCAGCCGTTGTCCCGGGTTTCCCTCGACATCGGTCCAGGTGGAACTGCCTTTCTCCGAGCGCATCACGACGATGCGTGGCGAACCGCCGGTCACGGGACGACCGAAGTCAAAACTCCCTTGGTCGCTCAGAATGTCGACCCGTTCCTGCCAGGCCGCGAAGACGGTGCCGTCGTTGGTCACTGCCGCGGTGGGGAAGCCGTTGGATCTGAATGCGGTCTCCGGAAATCCGGGGTTGACGTCTGAGGCAATCTGCAGCGGCGCCACCGTGGTCGAAATAGTGGGCTGGTCGAACGGCGCCATCGGGACGATGTCGCCGGTGACGACCACAGGCTTGCTCCACTTTTTGCCGAAGTTGGCGGACTCGACCATGAGGATCGCGTCTGGTTCCCAGAAATGACGCCAGATCATGTAGATGGTGCCGTCTGTCGGATCGACGGCGAGAGCCGAACCCTGGTTTTGGCTGAAGGGCGGGTTGAGTTTCTGGGTGGAGAACGTCACGCCTGAGTCGAGGGATGAGGCAAAACTGACCTTGCTCTGGAACTTGCCGTCCTTGTCGAGACCGTTGAAGGTGGAGTAGCTGACATAGACCCGGTCGGCGCAGATATCGGGGTTGGCATCACGGAAAATGTCGACCTCGATGTCCGGCTTGTCGAGGAAGTAGCCGTGGGTGGCATTGTTGCCGGACTCGACGACGGTCATCCCCTGGTAGACAATGGAGTCGCCGCCTTCGTTGTTGTTGAGGTCCTGGTAACGGGCGACCACGAGCTTGCTCTCATCACCGCGGGTGAAGGCCATGAAGACCACATAGAACTTGCCGCAAGGGCCTGGAGCGACCACCGGGTCGGTGGCGGCCTCGAGACCGAACACGGGTGAGGCTTGAGATTCGGTCGACAGGTCGAACGGTGCGCCGGGCAGAAAGGCGCCGCTCCAGGTGAGCCCGCCGTCGTACGAGCGGCTCATCCCGACCCAGGCCTCGGCGGCGGCCAACGGCGTGACCTGGATCTCCGGCAGCGGAAGCCACACGGCTGAAGCGTAGAGCATTCTGGCGTTGTTCATCAGCAGCGCGATGGTCTCGGTCTCCCCGAGCCCGACGTCGTCGGCGATGTCCACCGCACGGTAATCATTGAAGAAGGCGATGAGGTGATCGGGGTTGCGGGTGGAGGCGGCGATGGAGGGTTCCACCTGTCGTTGGAGGTAGCCGTCACCTTTGAGCTGCCAATCCGGATCGTCTTGAGGAAAGACCACCGGTAGGACATTGATGTTCTCTCCGGCCTGCTGGGCCATTGCCAGCGGTTGCAACAGCGAAAAAATTGCCAGCAAAAAAATGATAGTGAGTCTCATAACCAGCCTCCCGTGCCCTCCGAGTGATCGGTTTGTCGCTTTTGTTTGCATATGCGGGGGATGATAGCACAAGAATTGAGGATTTGACGGCAAACTTGAACAACGAATCAACTTGCGGCGAAGGGTTTGATCATTTCATCGCAACAGCAGCAGGAGCACCGCCGCCGAGTACGCCACGAAGATCACCGGAATCGTGCGTCGACCGATTCTGGTCCAGAAGCTCGTTCCCCTGAAATTGACCTGACCGAGGGAGATCAGCGCCAGCAGCAGCCCGGTGACCACCACCAGGACCTGGAGCGCCGTCAGCAGGCTGAACTCGAGGGTCGGCCAGGCCAGGAACCACGATGGTGGGGCGATGGTCACGCGGGCCTGGTCGAAGAACGCGACGTTGGCGAACTGCGAGGTCATGAGCGCTGCCCAGCCGAGGAGCATCATGGCCATGGCGATCTTGATCATGATGGCCGTTCGCCGATAGGTCACGGCGAGGGCCATGATGACGTGGTGGAGCGAAACCCCGACCACGAGCACCAGGATGGTGAGAACGGTGAAGCGGACGGGACCGCTCAGGACATCGAAGGTGCGGGCCGCGACCCAGGCGAGGGCGAGGAGGGTCACGGTGGTGGCAAAGAGGGCGAGGTCCTTGGCGTCCGCGTCGAGGCGCCAGGTTGCAGCCAGTGGAGGTCTCAGCTGGAGGTTCGCGGAGTGGTGGGGACAGGTGTGGAGGCAGGCGAAGCAGAGCTTGCACCGATAGGCCTGCTTGCCCTCCAGGGGGTGGTGGAAAACCGGGCACCCCTCGAGCTTGTCGTTGCCCTTGTAGCAGGCGTGGGTGGTGCACGACGAGGCGCAGACGCTCTGTTTCGCGGTCAGCTGGAGAGGTGATGCGGGGGCGAGGACGGTGCCCAGCCGTCCGAGTGGACAGAGGTGGCGACACCAGACCTCGCGCTTGAAGAGCACGCCGAAGACCACCGCGAGAACGATGAGGCTGGCCAGGAGCAGGCCAGAAGGGACGGGATTGGCGAGCGTGTCGAAGACCCGCTCCACCCAGACGATGAGGGCGAAACCGACGATGGCCAACCAGGGGCCGTGCTTGACCAGCCAGTTTGGTGGCGGTCGGTCGGCGCTCCCGGCCTTCTTGGCCAACCGCGCAGCCGATGAGAGGGGACAAATGGTGCACCACACGGGACCCGCGAGGAAGAAGAGCGCGAAGACAGCCGGTTCCCAGACCGACCAGATGATGTTGTTGGCGACGTTGCCCGCCTGGGTCAGGGGAAACGCGAGGCAGAGCACGATGATGGCGGCGAAGCTCGCCAGCGCGGTGGCCCGCAGCAGCGGCAGACCCGTGCGCGCGAGCAGGTGCCGCATGACGGGAGTGCCGGTGATGTCGACGCCCGGTGGAACGGTGTCGTCGCCGAGGCCTCCGAAGATGTGTTCGGCACGGATCTCGGGGCCATCGGCGACCCTGACCGCGAGGTTCATCACCTCGCGGAGTTCGGCGACGTTCTTCCTTCGATATCGCAGTGAAAGCAGCGCCTGCCTGGCCCCCTCGGTGATGACCGGCGGATCATCGCCGTGCCGTTTCAAAAATTCATGGGCCAGCGGCATGATGTCTTTGGGGCGCTGAACGAGGGGCGGAATTTTGATGACGTCGTCGCAGGCCTCAGTGATGGATGCGACGAGTCCCTCACGGTGCTCGGTCGGCGCCGATGCCTCGCGGGCGGTGAGAATGACACGGGTGTCGGGAAACGATCCGGGGATGCGTTTCTTGTTTCGATTGAGAAAGGCGCCGAGAAGCTGTTGGACCGACGGCACCAGTCGATCGGCGCCGCGAAGCACCAGGGTGCCGCCGTGGGCGAGTTGGACGCCGCCGCTGCCGTGGTCGCCGGTGGGTAGGCTCCCGCCGAGGTCCTCGCCGAGGATGAGTTCGGCGGCCTTGCCCGGGGCGAGATCCCGGCAGTTGACCGCAATGAGCGGACCCGACCCCCGATCCGATTCGTCGTGGATCAGCCGGGCGGCGAGGGTCTTGCCGGTGCCGTCCTCGCCGAGAATCAACACCGGGGCAACCGAAAGTGCGGAGTTCTTGATCTTCTTCTGAATCGCCCTGGCCCCAGCCGAGACCGCCACCAGAGCGTCGGGATCGTTGTCACCCTGAACCAGGCGGGCGATAACTTCCTTGTCTCGTTGGAGATCGAGGGCGTCCGCCGTCACCTTGTGGACGTTTCGCGCGATCCCCCCGATCATCTTGCGCCTCAGCGACTCGGATTCCTGGAGCGCCGATGGCAGCGACGCCGCCGGGTAGCGGAGCAGCCGAACATCGGTGACCGCGATGGAGTCGACGGCGGCGCCCTCCTTGGCGAAGACCGACTCGGCGCCGAAGATCCCGCCTTCACCGAGGCGTGCGAGCGGCGGACGACGGGTCTCGCTCTCACCAAGGGAGAGCTCGACCACACCCTCGATCACGACGTAGAAGTATTCCTGCTGCTCGCCGCGGCGAACCACGATCTCGCCCGCCTGGTAGGTGATCTCCTCACCGGCCGAACGGAGAAAGCCCACCGTGGCGGGGCCGAGCAGGACGGACTCGCCGGAGCTCAAAGCGTCATCCTGCACCTGGCTGGAGACCTTCCGTCTGGCGATGGGTTCGATGGACATCTTCACGCCACCGAATCTGATCGATGACCGCTCGTTGATGAAGATCGGGCCTTCGATTCGTTTTCCGTTGACGACGGTGCCGTTTGTGGACCCGAGGTCCTCGATGGTCAGGCCGCGGTCAGTGACCTCGAGTCGGGCGTGGCGGCGCGAGACCGTGGGGTTCTTCACCGGCAGATCGGCGTCCTTCGAGCAACCGACAATGTGAGTTCCGATTCCGAAGCGCAGATCCGTGCCGCCCTCCGGTGAACCGTCTCTCAATCGCCATGTGGTTTCCAAGGCTAGTGACCCTCCACCGCCTTCACCGCACTCGGTCTGATCTCTTCCTGGGAAGTCCGGAAGACCGTGATACGAGTGTGCGATCTGCCCATCATCACATTGTCCTATTGCCCGATTGTAGCGGAATCGCGGGGTCTCGTCGCCCTCGCTCACTCGGGCAACCGCAATGTGAGCACCGGGTTCAGCGGCGCGCTCCGAGAACCTCATCGACCGCCTCGATGCTTGGCTCGATCGGGTTCGGCATCTCGATCGCCCTCGCCGCCGCAGCCACATCCTTCAACCCCGAGCCCGTGATCATCAGCACCACGCGCTCGTCGAGGTCGACAAGCCCTTCGGCCAGCGCGGTCTCGAGGCCGGCGAGGGCGGCGGCCGCGGCGGGTTCGGCGAAGACCCCGGTGAGGCCTGCGAGCCGGGGAATGGCGGCGAGGATGTCTTTATCGCTCACGATCACGCCGGAGCCACCCGAGGCTCGTACCTCGCGGAGGCAGAGCAGCGCATTGCGAGGCGCCTCAACCGTGAGGCTGTCGGCGATGCTGGCGGCGCCGGGTACGGGTGTGATCTCGTCTGCACCGCTCCGGAGGGCGGTGGAGATTGCCGCCGTGCCTTGCGGTTGAACCACGATGAGGCGAGGTCGGCGGACAATGAGCCCGGTAGCCTCGAGATCGGCAAAACCCTTGGCGAGACCGGCGGTGATCACCCCGTCGCCCGCGGAGACGACCACGGCGTCCGGTGCGTCCGGGTCCATCGCCGCCGCGATCTCGAGGGAGGCGGTCTTCTTGCCCTCGATGGTGAAGGGGTTAAACGCGGTGTTGCGGTTGGTCCAGCCGAAGCGATCGCAGGCCGCCAGCGAGAGCTCGAAGGCGTCGTCGTAAGAGCCCGCCACCGGCAGAACCTCGGCGCCATAGCTCAGCATCTGAACCAGCTTGGCGGGTGGTGCGCCGGCCGGGACGAAGACCACCGCCCGGACGCCGGCCGACGCCGCGACCGCGGCCAGCGCAGTGGCCGCGTTGCCGGTGGATGCCGTCGCCACCGTGTTCGAGCCGTACTCGATGGCCTTGGCGACCACGAGGTAGGATGCCCGGTCTTTGGTCGAGCCCGACGGATTGCGGGTGTCGTCCTTGAGAAAGAGGTGGTCCATGCCCAGCGCCCGCCGGAGCTCCGGAACCTCCATCAGCGGTGTTCCTCCCACCGGCAGCGGGGGGAGGCTGAGAGGTTCGTTGATGGGCAGGAATGCCGTCAGGAACTCGGCGGATCCCGGCCGTGCAAGCCGCCAGGATGTCGGAAGACCTTCGATCGCGACCTCGAGCACCCCTCGAGTGACTCCGCCGGCCTCCTGCTTCGCCGAACACGTCGGGCAGACATAGAGCCCGGGTCGCTCATCGAACTCCAACCCACACTCACTGCACCGAAGACGAAACCGAGCCATGGGTTGATTGTATCCCTCCCAACGATCGCCGACTTCCCCGGACCCCCCCGTCGCCTCAAAGCCTCTCCTCCGGGGAAACTGCTCATGGTGCTTTGAGGGTGATCTTTTGAAACACGAAGAGCACAAAGAACCACAAAGAAACCACAAAGGAAATTCTCTGGCCCAACGCAACAGCTCCGGAGAGGGTAGGCGAACCGGTGCAGAGGGAACCAGGGTCAATATTGCGATGCTTTGTGCGACCTTTGTGGCTCTTCGTGTCCTTGGTGTTTCAAACCGGCGATCGCTTCGGCAAGGAAGACCCCGTGACCGAAGGGGCCTTCACGTTCCCAAAGTTCCGATCTCGTTCTCGACCGCCTCGAGGATCTCGAGCTTGGCGACGGCCTCGGCCATGCCGTTGTGGTCCTTGTAGAGCGGCCGGTCGATGTCGAGAAACTCGACCCTCTTGCGGACCGCGGCCTTGCCGGCCAGGGTTCCGCGTCCCGGTGTGAACTCGCGGAAGTCGAGGGCCTGGGCGGCGGCCATGAGCTCGATTCCAAGCACACCGCAGGCGGTGTCGAGGATCTGCCGGGTTTTGAGCGCCGAGTTGAAACCCATGGAGACGAAATCCTCCTGGTCGGCGGCCGCCGGGATCGACTGGATGAAAGCCGGCGCCGAGAGGATCTTCTGCTCGACGATCTGCATGTCGGCGGTGTACTGGCTGAGCATCAGCCCCGAGAACATCCCCGCTCCCTTGGTGAGGAACGGCGGAAGCCCCACCGAGAGAGCCGGATTGGTGAGCCGGTTGAGGCGGCGTTCCGAGAGCACGCAGATCATGGTGATGGCGGCGCCCAGCGTGTCGAGGGGCATGCTCACCGGGGTGCCCTGGAAGTTGGCGCCGGTGAGAACGACTTCATCCTCCGGCAGGAAGATCGGGTTGTCGCCGACCCCGTTGGCCTCGATCTCGAGCTGTGAGCGGGTCCACCTGAGTTGATCGCGGGCGGCGCCGATGACCTGCGGTGTCGAGCGCATGGAGTAGGCATCCTGGACCTTGACCTTTTCCTTCCCGGTGAGCAGATCCGAGCCGTCGAGGACTCTGCGGATGTTGTCGGCGGAGACCACCGCTCCGGCAAATCCGCGCAGCCGGTGGAGGCGGGTGTCGTACGGTTTCATGTTGGCTTTGAGCGCTTCGAGAGTCATGGCGGCTGCGATCTCGGCCTGCTTGATGAAGCGCTCGGCGTCATAGACCGCGAGACAGCCGACAGCGTTGGTCAGATTGCTGCCGTTGATGGTGGCGAGGCCGTCGCGGGCCTGGAGCCCCGGCACCGGGATCCCGGCGGCCGCGAGGGCGTCGGCCCCATCCATCCGTTCGCCTTTGTAGAAGGCCTCGCCCTCGCCCATCATCAGAAGCGCGATCTGCGACATGGGGGCGAGGTCGCCGCAGGCGCCCACCGAGCCCTTGCGGCAGACCACAGGGGTGACCCCGGCGTTGAGCATGGCGATGAGGGTGCGGGTGATCTCCGGCCGGCAGCCCGAGTGGCCGTGGGCGTGGACGTTGACCCTGAGCAGCATGGCGGCGCGGACCCAGTCTGAGGGACAGGGCTCGCCGATCCCGGCGGCGTGGTTGTAGATCAGGTACTTCTGAAAGTCGCGGACCTGCTCATCGTTGAGGACGACTTCCGAGAACTCGCCGATCCCGGTGTTGACGCCGTACATGATCTCGCCGGCCTTGATGCGCTTTTCCAGGAAGGCTCTGCAGGTGACGATGCGCGCGAGCGCGTCGGGGTGGAGCTTGACGGTTTCGCCGCGGCGGGCGACGGCCTCGATGTCTTCGATGGTGAGTCCGGAACCGGAAATGGTGACGGCCATGGTGATCCTCCTGTTGCCGGCCCGGGGACGCTGAAGCGACGGCCCCGAGCTCGCTCGGGTTGATCGCTCCCACCCACCCCGCTGCAACCGGCGACCCACCATGGCCCGCGCGATCCGCGTGCGACGATTATGGCGCTTCTTCGACCCGGGTCAAGAGGATTTGACGCAGAGACGCAGAGGCGCAGAGACGCAGAGACGCCGAGACATCGCACGGAGAAACCTCCGATAGCGCGGAATCCATCGCAACTCATCTACCGTTTTGTAGCGCCGACGTCTCGTCGGCGTCGATCGCGCTGGGCACGGCCGTGACGCCCACGAGACGTGGGGGCTGCAAGAATGTCGCGAACTCAGCGCGATCTGTGGTGGAGCGTGGGTACATGATTCGCCCGACGTGGTCTCGGCCGGCAGGCGCTATTGTGCAAACTGTGCACTTGGCGCCTCACGGTGATCTCTCGGCGCAGTCGATGACCAGGCGCCGGTGTCGCCGGGGCCCAGCGTCTCGGCCGCATGTTGGATCGTTGTCCAGGGCCGGCTGTCTGTACCGGGCCAACCGTCATGGCCCCCCGGCGCCACGAAGTAGGTGTCGGCCGCGGCGGCGCGGCAGGCGACCAGCGCCAACGCGATGATCGTCCCTCGCAGGGGCCCTCTCATGGTGAATTCCTTCCGGGCTCGGTCGATCGTTGCCGGTTCCCATCCTCCCACTGCCTTCAATTTTCGGACCTCTCTGTCACGGCGAGGTCAACGACCAGGCGCTGGTGTTGCCCGACTCGAATCCATCGTAGAACATGGGTCCCCACACCATCTTCCCGTGGATGTCCTGGTACGACGTTCCCTGTCTCTCGTGCTCCCAGGCGACGAGGAATCCCGCTTCACCCGCGGCCGCTGTGGGCGCAAAGCAGACACCCGTCTCACCGGCAATGGGGCCTCGCACCACGAAGTGGGGAAGTAACGAACCTGAGGTCGACACCAATTGTCCATGGATCCCAAAAGGTCCCGTGGTGCTGCTGTACTGATTTTCGTAAAACACCATGTACTCGGCCGGACCGGTTCCGCAGGTCACATTGGGGTTCTGCTCTCTCACGACGGTTGAATCGAAATGAATCGGCGCCCCATCGGGAACACCGTCACCGGTCACGAATCTCCCATACACATCGTTGTTGTTCGCCCCTACAAGGCTCTGCCACGCCACGAAATACTGGTCGGTCCCGCCTCCGCACGCGGCGACCGAAGGTCTGCTCTCGGGGCTCGGCCATGCGGCGATCCCGAACTCACCGGCTCCGAGGATCACGCCGGCGCCGGTGAGCCGTGTCGCCAGAATGTCGGCCCCAAGCTCGTCATAGGTCACGAGATACTCGTTTCGGTCGAGGTTGTAGGCGACGTCCGGGTTGCTTCGGTCGTTGGCCCCGGAAGCCACGGCGATCACGCTGGCTGGCGGGAACGTGCCATCGAGAAAGACCCGCCGCCCCTCGATGTCCGTCGGCATCCCGGCGCCGCTGTTGTTCCAGACGACGAAGAACTCCTGTTGGGCCAGGGCGAAGGCAACCTCCGGATAGTTCTGGCTGCGAGAGTTCGACTCGATGGGGAACTCGGTCAGACCCGCATCCGGGCCGTTCCAGGGGATCAGTCTGCCGTAGAGGTCCCAGTCGCTGCCGTCGCCGTAGAAATCGTGGGCCCACACCACAAGGTAGCGGTCGTTGATGGGATCGTAGGCGACCGCCGGCTGCGCTCGGTCCACGGCGCCCGCCGAGATCGAGAACCAGCTCAGGAGGTTGCCCTGGCCGTCAAGACGCCGGCCGTAGATGTCACGGTCCCCACCCCAGAAGTTGTGCCACACGACCAGGTACTGATCGCGAAGGGAGTTGTAGGCCACGTGGGGTTGGTACTGCTCGTTGTCGAGTTCGGAGACCGTGATCTCCGGCCCCATGGCCTGTTGGGCCCACAGCGGAGCCATCCCGAGCAGGAGAACGGATGTGAGGACGATGACGGTTGATTTTGTCGGGGTCATGAGAGCCTCCGTGGTACGAGATTTCGGCGCGAGTTGGGTGCCGGGGTGGACGGGGCGCCGGTTCCAGTCCGCGGCGTGATCTATCGTGTTCAGCTATTGAACGCCCCGCGATCCCGATTTCCCTCACACCGAAACGTGACGTTCCTCACATCCATCGCCCGGGCCTCTCCCATTCGCCCGCTTCAGACCGAGCAGAATGCCGACAGAGGCCCCGTGATACGCTTGCCTCGAGCTTCAATCGATGGCCTCGTCTTCCACGCCCGACCGACCGATTCGGCTCTCAGCCGATCTGGAGGAGGTCCGCCGCCACCTGGTCATCGCCATGCGCCGGGTGTGTCCTCCGTCCATCGCCGACGAGGCCGAGGATCTGGTCCAGCGGGGGTTGATCAAGTTGATGAACTCACTGAACCGAAATGAGGGAAATCCCGCTTTCAGCGCGTCTTATCTGTGGCGAGTGGCCTACACCGCCGTGATCGACGAGATCCGGCGCCGCGACCGCCGCCGGGAGGTTTCCTTGATCGAAGACAGCGCAGCCGCGATTCCCGCCGCCCCGCAGCCCGACCCGGAGCGGGAGGCGGCGTCGCGCGGCATCGGTGACGCGATTCGCGACTGTCTCGGCGAGATGGTGGACGCGAGACGTCGCGCGGTGACGCTGCATCTGGTCGGCCACACGGTGCCCGAGATCGCACGCCTCCTCGATCAAAGGCCGAAGCAGACGGACAATCTCGTGTATCGAGGGATGGCCGACCTCCGCCGATGCCTGACCGGGAAGGGGGTCACCCCGTGAACCTTTCAAGTCCCGAAGAGCTCGAACGTCTTCGAAGGGCCTTCACAGCGGTCGAGGCCACCGGGATGTCCGACGACCGGGCGATGGATTCCGACAGGATCTGGCGGGCGGTGCGGGGGGAGCTGCCGCCGACCGAGATCGAGGAAATGGCCGATGGAGCGAGTCGCTCACCGGAAACGGCGGCGGCGTGGCGGCTCGCCGCCGAGCTTTCCCGCGAACTCGATGGAGCGCACGGCGACGTGGTGGTTCCCATCAGCCGGCGGCGCTCCGTCCGGTGGGCCATCGGGCTGGCGGCCGCCGCGGTGGTCGTAGTCGGGCTTGCGCCGCCCCTGTTCCGGTCCTTCTCTCCCGATCCGACCCCGACGTACCGAGCCGCCGACGGGTTCGAGATCGCGAGCGATCTGCAACCGGACCAGAGACTGCCTCGGGACGCCTTCGAGCTTCGCTGGTCCTCCACCGGCGAGGGATCGCTCTATGAGATCGTTCTCACCGATGCCGACCTCAGGATCCTCGATCGAGCGTCGTTCCTCGAGGAGGCGAGCTACCTTGTGTCTGTCGAGGCCCTCTCCGACGTGGCGGATGGCGACGAGGTGTGGTGGAAGATCGACGCCACACGGCCCGACGGAACCAGGGTCTCGTCGCAAACATTCGTGACCCGCGTGAAATGACCGCCGCGATCCCGCGTCACGGGGGAGTGCTCCTGACGTGCATCGTTCTGTGCACGATCGCTACCCCTTCGGGAAACGTGGACGCGGTACAGATCGAGTCCGTCGCGGACTGCCGCGAACTGGTCCGGCAACACCCGGCAGATCTCGAGGCATACCGGAGCTACTGGGTCCTCGCCCGACAGAAGAACCAATGGGTGCAGGCCATTGAAGGCCTCGAAGCTCTCCTGGCCGACGACCCGGGTCAGCCGAGAGCGTTGCTCTACCTGGGGATGATCCTCAGCGACCGTGGCGAGCAGCGAGCCGAGGATGTTCTGACACGGTCCGCGGAAGCGTTTGCAGACGAGGGTGAGCCGACCGGCGAGGTCTACGCCCGTCTCGCGCTTGCCCACTGGCTCGTTCGCCGCGACCGCCTGGACGACGCCCGCGACCAGCAGGATCGTGCACACGTGGTGGCCCACGCCTCCGGCGACCGGGTGCTCACCTCTCGGGTACGGTTCGCCCAGGCCTGGCAGGCGGCGACCGAGCACGATTACGCTCAGGCGCGAAAGCTCTTCCTCGAGGTCGAGTCGGTGGTCTTTCCGACAGGCCCGTTCGATCTCCAATACGGTGCTGTCAACGGTCTCGGCTATACCGACTGGGCCACCGGCCGCTACCGCTCAGCCATGAGCACCTACAGGCGCCAGGCATCGCTGTGCGCCGGTGCGGGGGACCTCCACGAGGAAACGAGTGCGCTCTACAACGCCACGCTGATGGCGTCGAATCTCGCCCGGACTCCTGCCGACCTCGAGCGCGTTCGAACCGCCGCCAACGAGGCGCTCGACGCGACCTTGCGCGCCGGGAACCGAGAGCTCGAAGCGAGGTTGCGGCTGATGCTCTCCGAGCCGCACGACGGGTCGGAAGCTCGTCGGAGCCAGGCCGCCAAGGCCCTGGCAGCGGCCCGGGCGACCGCGATACCGGAGCTCGAGCTGCAGGCGATCCGAGCCATCGCGATGCACGATCTCGCCTCGGGGAATGCCACCGCCGATGCCGTCGGGAGCATTCGAGAGGCGGTAGAGAATGCGCAGACAATCGGCAACCTCCACGAGGAAATCGTCGGGCGAATTACTCTCGCCGGCGCCCTCTGGTCTCTCGGCGACCGCGAGAACGGCCTGTCCGAATCCCTTGCTGCACTCAACCGGGTCGATGCAATGCGAACCCTGCAGTCGGCAGACGAGGAACGCGCCAGAATCGCATCGACGTGGTCGTACGCTTTCTACAAACCAATTGGACGGCTGCTTGGTTCAGGTGACGCCGCAGATCGGGAGCTTGCGCTCGGGATCATGGAACGGCTGCGAGCCCACAGTCTCGTCGATCTCTTCGATGCGGCCGATGCCCCGATACCCGAGGAGATCGCCACCGCCGCGATTTCGGTGCGGGCGGTGCAGAACGCCCTGGCCGAGGACGAGATTCTGGTCTCTTACCAGCTTGCCGACCGGTTCGACATTCGGGGTGGGTGGCAGGGGGGATCATGGCTGATCCTCATCACGCCCAACGACATGTCGGCGCATCCGCTCCCAGATCTCCGCGAGATCGAGGCCGCCGTCGATATCTATCTGGGTCTGGTACGACGTGGAGACCATCGCGAGGCGGAAGCGGCGAACAGGCTCTTCGAGATGCTGCTCGCGCCGGTGTTCGAGGGCCCGACCGAGGCGATTGGATCCCTCGTCGTGGTTCCGGACGGCGTGCTCGCGGCGCTGCCGTTCGCCGCCCTTCGCCCCGAGCCCGACGGTCCACCATTGATCGAAGGGTCGGTCGTTACGCTCGCACCCTCGGTGTCGAGGTGGCTCCGGCAGCGCGAATCCACAAGCGCCGGCACCGGATCGACGTATCTCGGCGTCGCCGACCCCGAGATCGGCGATGACGGGGCCGATCTGCCGGCTCTCCCGCACGCCCGGACCGAGGTGCGCCGCGCCTGCCGGCGGGTCGGCGGCAACAGCCGGGCGGTCACGGGCGCTGCGGCGACCGAGGCTGCCGTCAAGGAGTTGCTCCTCGACCCATTCGAGGTCGTTCACTTTGCCACCCACGCCGAGGTCGACCGCGCAGACCCCGCTCGTACGGCCATCCTCCTCGGGCCCGACGAGAGCGACCAGGACGGCCGTCTCCGGATCGCCGAGATCTCCGACCTTCGGCTTCGGGAGCCCTTGGTTGTGCTTTCGGCGTGCCGTTCGGCGGGGGGCGTGGTGCTGCAGGGCGAGGGCGTCCTCGGTCTGACGAGGGCGTTTTTCGCAGGCGGCGCGAGGACGGTCGTGGGCAACCTCTGGCCGATCGCCGACCGCGATGCGTCGGTGCTCGTCGATCGCTTCTATCGCCACCTGACCGCGGGTGTGCCGGTCGCGGAGGCCCTCGCACGCGCTCAGCGCGAGCGGTGGGCCGCCGGAGACCCGACCGAGGCGTGGGCGAGCCTCGTGACTCTTGGTGATGGCGATTTCGTGCTCAATCCTCGCGGACGCCGTTCCCGCGCTCGGCTGACCGTGTTTCTCGTGATCGCGATCTTCGGGATCATTGTGTTGGCGTGGATCGTCCGGCTCCGTTTCAGATAACAGGTGCGGGCGTCCTCCATGCCGCTCCGCCGGAATCGCAGGATTGAACCGCCAAGACGCCAAGTACACATCGTAGGCTTCGCCCGCAACCCAACCGAAACCTGTACGAGTCGCAGCCTACGGTGGCGAAGCGTCAGCCGCGGCGGTCGGGTTTTGAAACACAAAGGACACCAAGAACCACGAAGGAACCACGGAGCGTCGCATTTATTGACCCGGACTCTCTCTGACCTCGAAGACACATCAGGCCCTGCGATGAGTCAAGAACGGGCCTTTGTGGTGTCTTTGTGGTTCTTCGTGTTCTTTGTGTTTCAACCTCGATCGCGTTGGGCACGGCCGCGATGCCCATGAGACGTGCAAGTTGACTGCCGACTACATATACTGTTGGCCATGTACGTCCCACAACACGCTGGCGCCGGCCTCCGGAAAAGGAGAACCAGAATGTCTGTCCTCGAGAATCGGCACCCCGTCCGTGAGCGATCACGAACCCTCCTGATTCTGGCGTTGCTGGCGTCCATCCTCGCGCTCCCTGCCCTGCCCGCCGGTGCGAGCGATGCGGTCGCGCCGGACGTCGCCGACACCCTGCGTCGGCTCGAACCGGCCGAGCGCATCAACGCGCGGATCGAACTCGAGCCGGGATCGGCATTCCCGGCGGATCGGCTCGACGAACTCGAGGTTGCTGCCGGGCTGTGGAACTCGGGCCGCTATGACGAGTCGCTGCTGGCGCTCGAAGCGCTCGGTGTCGCCGGTCGCCAGGTTGCCGTCGGTTTCTCCTGGCGGGAGCCCCTCGCCACCGGCACGACGCGACTGGACGCTGTCCAGATCGGGCCCAGACTGAATGTCTCAAATCCCTTCCTCGACTTCCACCCCGGCAACGGCAACCTCTTCGTGGTCATGGAGTCCCAAGACGCAACCAACTACCAATGGACCCTCAACCTCTCCACCGACAACGGCGCGACCTGGGCCGAGACGTGGGCGTGGGATTTCACCACGCCGATCAGAGATATCGGCATGGCTGTCCTCGAGGACTATGTCTACGTCGCCACCACCTCCGACTTCGCGCCCGCCCAGAGTCGGATGCGACGATTCTCGACCGTCGACGGCAGCTATGACTTGACGTACCAATGGCACACCGTGGTCATCGGCGGAGCGGACGTGCAGGAGGTCGAGGTCGTCTCCAACGGAGCCGACCCGGCGTACAACAACCGCCTGTACCACCTCGCGATTCTCGCCGACAACACAATGGTCTTCCACGCCACCGACGAGGACGGCGGCGTCGGCACCATCCCGTGGACTGAGCACGCGACCGGCGTGACCGACGCCCTCACGTCTCTCGACGCATGCTGGAACGAGCGCTTCGGCTCCCGGTACCTCTTCGCCACCTACGTCGGCACCGACAACGGCATCTACAACTGGTCGACGACCGGTGCAAGCCCGGTCGGAACGCGGATCGACGTCAACGGCGATTCCTGGATCGGAGGTCCGGTACGGATTGCGGTGTACGACGGAATGGTCATGATCGTGTACGTATACAGCCCTGTGATGGGCGACTACGGCATCCGCTACTTCCTCTCCCACGACGACGGCGCGACCTGGAGTTGGGGTCATGCCGCTGTGGCCGAGGCGGACGATCAGGGGGTTCCCGACGTCACCGGACGCGACGGTTACGGATTCACCGTCGTCTGGGGACAGGAGGCGGGAGCGTTCGACCCGGTGTGGATGCGCCACCGCGCCTACCAGTACCCTGCCTGGAACAGCGCCGAGGCGTTCAACGACATCGACATCAACAGCGCCGTGCCGCTGCGCGTCGAGCGGCTTCCCACAGGGGGATACGCTGCGCTCACAGCCACCACCCTCGGTATGTTCTTCGAACGGCTGCCGATGCTGTTCAAGCAGGGGTTCGAGTTCGGTGACACCCATCCGTGGGATGTCACGGTTCCCTGAGGTTGTAGCGCCGACGTCTCGTCGGCATCGATTGCGTCGAATACGGCTGCGAAGCCACGAGACGTGGGCGTTGCAAATGGCGTGAGAGCGGGAGTGAGGAGTTTGACGTTAGGAGTCAGAAGGTTAGAGGGTTAGAAGGTTAGAAGGTTAGAAAGTAAGAAAGTTAGAAAGTAAGAAAGTCAAAAGGTCAGAAGGTTGAAGGGTCACAGGGTGAGGAGGCTAAAAAGGATTTCCGTTGGGCCCGCCTGTATGCCGCGCTTTCTCACCTTCTTACTTTCTCACCACACTATTTTCACTTCACGTCTTACGCCTGACTCTTCCCCTCGATTGGCAGTCAGGAAAGCCTTTTTCGGTCGTTTCAGCGGTCAAGCGGGGCTTGGGGCGGTTGAGCGGTCGATTCGTCGGCTGGACTCGCGCCTTTCTGCGTCCGCAGGACTTCCTCTTCGGCGCTGGCCAACAGCAGTCGCAGCTGACCGGCTTCGGGTTGATTCGGGTCCAATTCCAAGCTGCGTCGAATATGGTGAGCGGTCAAATCGGGGCGGTTCCAGTTTTCCAAGGCGTAAACAGAAGCAATGTACTTGTGAACCAGTGCATAGTCCGGATCCACCCTCAACGCGTGCCGGTAGAATCGAAAAGCCTCATCGAATTCCCGGTTGTTGAAGTGATAGACCCCCAAGTTGGCGAGTGCGACCGGATTCGGGTACCTGGGTTTCTTTTTCACGGCCAGTCGGAACTGATGAATGGACTCTTCAGTTTTCCCTTGCCGGGCATAGAGCTGTGCCAGGTTGATGTGCGCCGCATCGAGCCCAGGCTCACTCTCGAGCGCCTTCTTGTAGTTCTCTTCGGCCAGGTCGAGTCTTCCTTGGCGTCTGTAGATGAGCCCCAGATTGTTGAGCGCCCGACCGAGTTTTGGCGATATTTCCAACGCTTGTTGACAGATGCTCAGCGCTCGATTTTGGTCGCCTTGTTGGCTGACCAGGGATGCCAATGTTGCAAGCGCACGTGGCTGGTTCGGATTGAACCTCAATGCAATCTCCAGTTCCCTCATCGCCGCATCAATCTTGCCTTCCGACTCCAAGATGCCGGCCAACCCATCGTGGGCCACTCCATTCAACTCATCAATGCGGATCGCGTTACGAAACGCATCGCGGGCTTCGTCGAAGCGTCCCAGGTTGAGGTGTAGAAAACCGATTTGGTTGTAGCCATCGGCGCCGGAGCTTCCTGGATTCGTGTCGATCGCCTTTTGATAGAGGATCAGGGCGTCCTCTTCCTTGCCCTGAGCCCTGGCGATCTGACCTCGCAGAATATGGGCGCCCGCGATTTCCGGTTCCAGTTTCAGCGCGATTGCAATCTGTTTCTCCGCCTCTTCAAATTCGCGGCGAGTGTAGTGGACACCTGCAATTCCAAGGTGGTTTCCCGCGCTCTTGGGTTCGAATTTCACGCACAGTTGATATTGGGTCAGTGCACGATCGAACTCGCCCAGCTGCTGGTATGCGGAGGCCAACATGCCGCGCGAGAAGACGTCGCGAGGAACCTCGGCGACAAACTGTTCCAGAATCGGAATCGCCTCCTTCGCTCTTCCGACGGCCTTCAATTGGATGGCCTGTTGCACCGTTTCCCAACGGGAGATCATGTCTTTCGGATCCTTCAGTACATCCGCCGGGTCCGGCTCGCCCTCAGCGGAAGCAATATAGCCCAATGCGGCCAGGTTTCTGAGGGTTTCGTCATCGACGGACAGGCTCGAAACTTCCACTGCTTTTCGTGTCGCCAAGTACGGATCGTGACCCAACCAACGCCCCAACCGGTTGCTGAGTTCCCGTGCCACCAAAGGCTGTTGGTCGTGGATGTTATTCAGTTCGCGCGGATCCCGATGCAGATCATAAAGCTCCGGTGTCGGGGCGAGGATGTACTTGTAGTCATCGCGGCGGACTCCGAGCAGCGGAGCCCAGCCGTGCATGGTCATCGTCGCAATCGTTTCGATCAACAGGGGTCGCTTCTCCGGAGCCGGCGCCAAACACAAGTTCGTCCCGTCAATCTCTTCGGGAATTTCCTCACCCAGCAGCCCCAGAATGGTCGGCACCACGTCGACCAAAGATGTTTGGCGGCGCACCACCTTGCCCTTCGGCAAGCCCGCGGGAGCATGGAAGATCAACGGCACGTGCAGTGTCGCGTCATAGACCAGCAGCGAATGGGTCTGCTCCCCGTGCTCGCCAAAGCCTTCACCATGATCGGCGGTGTAGACCACGAGCGTTCTATCACGGACACCCAACTCCCCCAGCTGGGTTAGCAGAGCACCGATCTGTGCATCCGCATAGGCGATCTCACCGTCGTAAAGGGCCGTTGCATACCGCGACCGAAAGGGTTCCGGCGGCAGATAGACAGCGTGCGGATCAAAATAGTGGACCCACAGAAAGAAAGGTCGGTCCGCGTGCTTGCGCAGCCATTCGGTTGCTGGCTCGTTGGCGAGCTCGGCCGCCCGCTCGCGAAACATTTGAGGGCCATATTTCATGCCCTTCGTCAGATCGTCGTCGTAAAGGTCAAAGCCCTGATCCAAACCGAAGCGCGAATCGAGAACAAACGCCGATATCACAGCACCCGTGCCGTAACCCTTCGACTTCAGGGCCTCCGCCATCGTCGTGACCTCGGGGCGCACGCGAAATGTGCCATTGGCACGGGCCCCATGGTGCACGGGAAACAATCCCGTCAACAACGAGGCGTGGGCCGGCAGTGTCGATGGTGATGGCGTCAATGCCTGAGCAAACAGAATCCCGTCGCGCGCCAGGCCATCGATCACGGGTGTGTCGATTCTCTTGTTTCCATAACAGCCGATGTGGTCCGCTCGCGTGGTGTCTGTTGTGATGATCAGGACGTTGTACCCACGCAGGTCGCCAGGGCCGGCCTCAATGCGGTCGGTTTGGTGCAGACCGGGCATCACCTGGCGCGTGATTCCATCTTTTGGGGGATCCGGGACAAGCCAATACAGGAGGAGTGTGAGCGCACCGGCTGCGATCAGCACCACTCCCAGTATCAGCCACACTCGTTCCGACGATCCCGTTCGGTTTTGTTCAGCGCCGCGCATTCTTTGTCACTCGACGAATCTCGGAGATGATCGGATCGATCCTACTTCGGACGACCTGTCCGGGAGATTCTCTTGCGCCGAGCCACGCCGACAAAGAAAGCTCCGCCGACCATCATCAGGACACCTGAACTGGGCTGGATCAAGGAGTCCATCAGCTTCGCGATGGAGAACTTCAGCAGCTCAACGGGTACGGGATCGTGTTCGACTCCCACAAAGACGTTGTTGTTGAAAGTAGCGATGAAATGGCTTCCCGTATAGAGGCCCGGGGCGGACGGGACTTGCCAGCTGAAGGGAATGTGAATCCAACGGGCGTTCGGGTCATTGGTGGTTGGCCTTACGGCGGGCAGTGGGTTGATCGGAGTCGGAACGTGGGCGGAGCTCGCCCAAACGTACCATGAGGGTGGCGCGGTGGTTGATCCCAATCCGGACAGAAGGTGGTAGATGTTTCCCCACGCTGCCGTCATATCGACGTCACCGTTGCCCGCAACCGTCGTGTTCTTGGCCTGGATTGTAATCCCAAAGCTAGAAGCGGCGCCACTGGCACGTACAGTCCCAGAGGCCGAGGCTGAGGGGTGCCATGCGTTGAAAGTCTTGGGTACGCTTTGGACGTTACTGGACGGTGGGCCGAACGGAGGAGTGGCCACCGGGTCCACCGGCGTCACCCCGCCCAACGTGCTGGTGATCGTCGTCACGTCCGCTTCGGTCGCGTCCGCAATGTGAACCTTCAACACCATGCCGGCCCAGTTGGGAACGGCAAATGGAGCCTGCACCTGAAAAGGTATTGCAAAGACGTCAGAGGTCTGCAGCGGCGTCGTAAATATTTGTGGATGTGTCGTTGGCGGCGCCTGACCGGGAAGACCTTGGGCTCGTGTGGTTGACGCTCCGAGTGTGCACACCAGCGCAGCCGACAACGCCAAACGGAATATGGTCATTGGTCTGTCCTCCATTTGTGGCGACACAGGGTTTGAACATAGCCCCGGCAGGTACTGCTGCGTCTGAAGTCGAGGGACTCCAAACCCGATAGAAAACCGCCAAAATCCTCAGACCTACTCATAATGCAACTCGTTCTTTGTTAACCTTTCTCAGACTAGCACCGCCGATCTCGGAAATGCAACTGTTTCTGAGATTGATTATGAATTCTGAATTCCTGGGATCGGAATACCGGCCGGATGGAAACTGAAGGGCAGGCTGGAAGGGGCTGTCTCAAAAGCCTGGACGCGCTTGGATCCTGTTGACAGCAAACAATACAAAGCCTTGAAATAATAGATACTTATTGGTATAATTGTCTCATGAAAGCACGCTCTGGATTTCCACGTTGACACGCGAGATGAAGCCCGACTACAGCCAGGTTTTCTTGCTCCCCCCAGCTCTTGAAGACTGGGTGGGTGAGGATCACCCGG
>Ga0316193_10000292_pt1 | contig 29886 bp, 28 predicted proteins | sample MerIslsedime2_MG_FD_207735 | JGI IMG/M metagenome (GOLD analysis project Ga0316193, IMG submission 207735) | Coastal sediment microbial communities from Maine, United States - Merrow Island sediment 2 | ecosystem: Environmental > Aquatic > Marine > Coastal > Sediment | place: USA: Maine... | reverse complement strand
ATTCCCACTAACGTTCACGGCCAGGCCCTGACCGTGAGTGCCAGCGGTGAGGACAGCATCATCCCAGGGCTGTACGCCTGTGGCGAGGTGGCTTGTGTATCTGTTCACGGCGCCAACCGTCTCGGGGGTAATTCCTTGCTCGACCTGGTGGTGTTTGGCCGTGCGTCAGGACTGTTTATCGAGAAAGCGCTGCGCGAGGGCATCGAACTCAGGGATGCCTCCGATTCCGACCTTGAGCAAGCCGCATCCCGGCTCGATAAGCTCAACAGCTCCAATGGTGGCGAAAGCGTCGCCGTGCTGCGCAAGGAACTGCAGAACACCATGCAAAATCACTTTGGCGTATTCCGCAACGGTGAATTTATGCAGGACGGCATCAAAAAGCTCGCCGATCTGCGATCGCGTATCGAGAACGCCAGGCTCGATGACAAGAGCATGGCCTACAACACCGCTCGGATCGAGGCGCTGGAATTGCAGAATTTGTTGGAGGTCGCCGAAGCCACGGCGATCACTGCAGAGGGACGCAAGGAAAGCCGCGGTGCGCATGCGCGCGAAGACTTTGATTCCAGGGATGATGAGAACTGGCTGTGCCACTCCCTGTTTTTCCCCGATGACAAGCGGGTAGGTAAGCGGGCAGTAAATTTCGAGCCGAAGACAGTAGACACCTTTCAGCCAATGGCACGCACGTATTAAGGGGCAGTGAGTATGTTGCAAGTAAGTATCTATCGCTACAACCCTGAGACCGATGCAGAACCGTATATGCAGGACGTCCAGGTAGATACCGGTGGCAAGGACCTGATGGTCCTTGATGTCCTGGAAATGATAAAGGCGCAGGACACAACGGTTTCCTATCGCCGTTCCTGCCGTGAGGGCGTCTGTGGCTCCGATGGCATGAACATGAACGGCAAGAACGGGTTGGCCTGTATTACCCCCCTTTCCGAAACTATCAAGAACAATAAGCTGGTGCTTCGCCCCCTCCCCGGATTGCCCGTGGTACGGGACCTGGTGGTGGATATGAGCATGTTTTATGCGCAGTATGAGAAAGTGCAGCCCTATCTGCAGAACAACACCCCGGCCCCCGCGATAGAGAGACTGCAGTCGCCTGAAGATCGGGAAAAGCTCGACGGTCTTTACGAGTGTATTCTCTGCGCCTGTTGTTCCACCTCTTGCCCCTCTTTCTGGTGGAACCCGGATCGCTTCATCGGACCGGCGGGTCTGCTGCAGGCTTACCGGTTCCTGGCCGACACGCGTGACACTGCCACAGATGAGCGATTATCGCGCCTGGACGATCCCTTCAGTGTGTTTCGATGCCACGGCATTCAAAACTGTGTCAATGTGTGCCCCAAGGGCCTGAATCCCACCAGGGCTATCGGCCATATTCGCAATATGCTGCTGAGTCGTGCTACTTAACGTTAAGTTTGGCGGGTAATTAATTGAAATATAAAAGTTTAATCCGCCTCTATGGTCCTTTGCGAATAGCCAGCGCAGGCGTATAAACAGTACTCATCGGCCGGTTGCCCGAGTGCTGCTACACTCCATTATCTGTCGCGCTGCAGGCGCGGGCACAACTCGCCACAAAGGGCGGGTGTAGAGGTACAGTACATGCAAGAAAGCTCGATGGAACTTCTGTGGCGCAGCTCGCATATTGCGGGTGGTAATGCCTCATATGTAGAAGACCTCTACGAGTCGTACCTGAAAAATCCCAACGGTGTACCAGAGCAGTGGCGTGACTATTTTGACAAGTTGCCGCGGGTGCAGTCCGATGTGGTTCAGATAGAGGATATTCCGCACTCGGTCATCCGCGACCGATTCGCCCAGATCAGTAAAATGCGGGTGCGCACCGAGGCGACGATACAACACGACTCGCAGGCCACTGAATACGAGCGCAAGCAGGTTCGAGTGGTTCAGCTCATCTCGGCCTATCGCCAGCGTGGGCACCAGAAAGCGACACTGGATCCTTTGGGTCTTGCTCCCCGCGACCACGTGGCTGATCTGGAACTCTCCTTCCACCAGTTGTCCGCTGCTGACTTTGACACGGTTTTTCAGAACGGTAGCCTGCATATCGGCAAAGCGGACGCGACTCTGGGCGAGATACTGGAAACCCTCGAGCAAACCTATTGCCACACGGTGGGTGCAGAATTTATGCACATCGTCGATACCGAGCAGCGCCACTGGATCATGCAACGGATGGAATCTGTGCGCTCGGCACCCGATTTCGGCAGGGACGTGCGGCTGCAATTGCTGGGAAGCCTGATACAGGCCGAGGGACTGGAGAAATCCCTGGGCACCAAGTATCCGGGAACCAAACGCTTCGGCCTGGAAGGGGGCGAGAGCCTCATTCCGATGTTGACTGAGATGGTCCAGCGCTGTGGTGCTGACCAGGCGCAGGAAATCGTTATCGGTATGGCGCACCGCGGGCGCCTCAACGTGCTGATAAATATCCTCGGCAAGAACCCCTCGGAGCTGTTCGCCGAATTCGAGGGCAGGGTGGAGTACGAATCCTCCGGCGACGTGAAATATCACCAGGGCTTCTCCTCCAACGTGATGACCCCCGGTGGAGAAGTGCACCTGGCGTTGTCCTTTAATCCTTCCCACCTGGAGATAGTTTCACCGGTGGTAGAAGGGTCTGTGCGCGCGCGACAGGAACGGCGCAGCGACGAAACCGGTGATCGTGTAGTGCCAATTGTTATCCACGGCGATGCCGCGTTTGCTGGCCAGGGTGTGGTAATGGAGACATTTCAGATGTCCCAGACCCGTGCCTACAAAACGGGTGGCACCCTGCATATTGTGCTCAATAACCAGGTTGGTTTTACCACCAATCGCCGCGAGGATGCGCGGTCCACGGAGTACTGCACCGACATCGCAAAAATGGTGCAGGCACCGATCTTCCACGTCAATGCGGATGATCCGGAGGCGGTACTGTTCGTCACCCAGATGGCAGTGGATTACCGTGCTGAATTCAAGATTGACGTGGTCATAGACCTGATGTGCTACCGCCGCAGAGGCCACAACGAGGCTGACGAGCCCTCTGTGACTCAGCCTTTGATGTACGCCAAGATTCGCAAACACAAGACCACACGCGACCTCTACGCGGCCAGGCTTATCGAAAGCAATGTGCTGACCGAGGCAGAAGACAAGTTTATGGTGGAGCGCTATCGCGAGTCCCTGGATCGCGGTGAGCCCATGGTGAGCAGCCTGGTGTCAGAGCCAAACAAGACGCTGTTCGTGGATTGGTCACCTTACCTGGGCCACGATTGGACCATGCCGGCTGATACCGGCATGGATATTCACGAGTTGCAGAGCATTGGCCACGATTCCAACCTGGCACCTGACAATTTCCCTCTGCAGAAACAGGTGAGCAAGATACTGGAGGACAGGCGCAAGATGGCTGCGGGCGCCATGCCCATGAACTGGGGTTTTGCCGAAACCCTGGCATACGCCACCTTGCTGAAGCAGGGTTACCCTATTCGAATCACCGGCCAGGATGTGGGCCGCGGCACTTTTTCCCACCGCCATGCGGTGCTGCACAACCAGAAAACCGGCAAGACTTACCGACCATTACAGCATATCGATCCCGACCAGGCTCGCTTCAGGATTTACGATTCCCTGCTCTCCGAGGAGGCGGTGCTGGCCTTTGAGTATGGCTACTCCACCACCTTGCCCCAGGGCCTGGTGATATGGGAAGCCCAGTTTGGCGACTTCGCCAACGGCGCCCAGGTGGTGATTGACCAATTCATCACCAGCGGAGAGCACAAGTGGCAACGGCTTAGTGGTTTAACCATGTTGTTGCCTCACGGCTACGAGGGCCAGGGTCCTGAGCACTCCTCCGCCCGCCTTGAGAGATTCATGCAGTTGTGTGCGGAGCACAATATACAGATCTGTGTGCCGACCACACCCGCGCAGGTGTTCCATATGCTGCGGCGGCAGGCTATTCGCCCGTTGCGCAAGCCCCTTGTTGTCATGACACCCAAGAGCCTGCTGCGCCACAAAGAGGCAACTTCCACTATTGAAGAACTGGCGGATGGACGATTTTACAATGTCCTGGACGAGACAGACGAGATCGATAAGGCAGCAGTGAAGAGAGTCGTCATCTGTAGCGGCAAAGTGTTTTACGAATTGCGCGCCGCTCGCCGCGAGCGCGAGATTACCAACATAGCGATCCTGCGCCTGGAGCAGCTCTACCCCTTCCCTGAAGAAGAGCTGCTTGAAATACTCTCGGCCTACCCGAATATCGATGATGCTGTCTGGTGCCAGGAAGAACCGATGAACCAGGGCGCCTGGTACTCGAGCCAGCACCATATGCGCCGTGTCATTCACCAGCACCGCCAGGATGTTTACCTGCGCTACGTTGGGCGGGACTCCTCTGCGGCGCCTGCCGCTGGCTACATGGCGCTGCACGTAGCGCAACAGGAACAATTCATCAACGAAGCACTGGCTGAAAACAAGCCGGATACCAATTAGGAAATCAAGGAAGCGAAATGGCTATTGAAATAAAAGCGCCGGCCTTTCCCGAATCAGTGGCCGATGGAGAGATCGCCACCTGGCACAAGGGTGAAGGCGATGCGGTCTCGCGCGATGAACTGATTGTCGAAATTGAAACTGACAAGGTCGTCATGGAGGTATTGGCACCGGAGGATGGTGTGATTACCAAAATCCATGCCCAGGAAGGCGACACCATCGAGAGCGAGCAACTACTGGCAACCCTGGACCAGGGCGCAGCGGCTTCGGCGGAAGCTCCTCCTGCGAAGGATCAGGGCGCCTCTGCACAGAAGCAAGCCGCAACCCCGGCCGAGAGCGCAGCTCCGGCACAAATCGGGCCGGCCGCGCGGCAGTTGATAGAGGAAAATACGCTCGACCCCGGCAGCATTGCCGGCACCGGTAAGGGCGGACGCATTACCAAGGAGGACGTACTCAACCACATGAAGAGCGCGGATGCCGCGCCAGCAGTGAGCCCCGCAGCTGCCGCATCGCTGCCCGCAACACCAGTGGGCCCTTCCAGTGAACGTGTAGAGAAACGTGTACCGATGACGCGCATGCGGGCGAAAATAGCCGAGCGGCTTCTGGATGCCACTCAACAAACCGCCATGCTCTCCACCTTTAACGAAGTCAACATGGCGCCTGTGATGGCGCTGCGCAGCAAATACAAGGAGCAGTTCGAGAAGGTCCACAATGGCACTCGCCTTGGCTTCATGGGCTTTTTCGTAAAGGCGGCCTGCGAGGCCCTGAAGCGTTTTCCTGCGGTCAACGCCTCCATTGACGGCAACGATGTGGTGTACCACGGCTACCAGGATATCGGTGTGGCTGTATCCACCGAGAACGGCCTGGTCGTGCCGGTATTGCGCGATGCGGACTTTATGAGTCTCGCGGACGTTGAGGCTGCTATCCGCGATCTGGGTATTCGGGCTAAAGACAATAAACTAACGATTGATGATATGACCGGTGGCACCTTTACAGTCACCAACGGCGGTGTGTTTGGCTCGCTGCTGTCTACCCCGATTTTGAACCCGCCCCAGACGGGCATCCTCGGTATGCACAAAATCCAGGATCGTCCGATGGCGGTAAATGGCCAGGTGGTCATACAGCCGATGATGTACCTAGCACTGACCTACGACCACCGAATTATCGATGGCAAAACGGCGGTGCAATTCCTGGTGGCCATTAAGGACCTGATTGAGGATCCGGCGCGTATCCTGCTGCAGCTGTAGTCAATTGAGCGCGTAGTGACCTGAATTCAAAATGGAAAGAAACCATGTCTGAGAAATATGATGTTGTTGTAGTTGGAGCGGGACCCGCGGGTTACGTGGCGGCCATACGTGCAGCCCAGCTCGGCCTGTCCACTGCCTGTGTGGAGCAGTGGCTGGATGACAAGGGCAAGATACGACTTGGCGGCACCTGCCTGAATGTTGGCTGTATACCTTCCAAGGCTTTACTGGACAGCAGCCACAAGTTTGCAGAGGCCCGGGATGATTTTGCGGTGCACGGTATCGCGGTAAAGAACCCCAGCATTGACGTGCCGGCCATGCTCGCTCGCAAGGACAAGATCGTTGATCAGCTGACCGGCGGCATCACCGGGCTGTTCAAGCACAACGGTGTGACCGCTATATCCGGGACCGGCAAGGTGTTATCCGGCGCTCGCGTGGAGGTGACGGATAAGGACGGCAAGGTTCAGGTGATCACCGCCAGTAACATAATCATAGCTGCGGGCTCCCTGCCGGTGAGTATTCCCCCTGCACCTGTTGATAACGAGTACATTATTGATTCAACTGGCGCGCTGGAATTGACGGAAGTGCCGAAGCGCCTTGGTGTCATTGGCGCCGGTGTCATTGGCCTGGAGCTGGGCAGTGTCTGGGCCCGGCTTGGTTCAGAGGTTGTTATGCTGGAGGCACTTGAGGACTTCCTGCCGATGATGGATGTGCAGATCGCCAAGGAGTCCGCGAAAATATTCAAGAAGCAGGGGCTGGATATCCGCCTGGGCGCACGCGTAACCGGTGCCACGGTGAAAAAGGGCGCGGTTGAAGTAACCTATACTGTTGGCGGTGAGGAGCAGGTTGAAACCTTTGACAGGCTGATTGTGGCGGTTGGTCGCAAGCCTCGTTCAGGGGAACTGTTTGCCAACGACAGCGGCATAACCCTCGATGAACGGGGTTTTATTTTCGTCAACGATTACTGCGAAACCGAGGCGCCGCACATATTTGCCGTGGGAGATGTGGTGCGTGGCCCAATGCTGGCGCACAAAGGTTCCGAGGAAGGCATTATGGTTGCCGAGCGCATAGCCGGCAAGAAAGCACAGATGAACTATGACTGTATTCCGTCAGTCATTTATACCCACCCCGAGGTGGCTGCAGTCGGCAGGACGGAGCAGGAACTGAAGGCCGATGGCGTACCTTACAAGGCCGGTGTATTTCCATTCGCTGCCAGCGGCAGGGCACTGGCCGCTAACGACTCCGCCGGCATGGTGAAAATGCTGGCTCACGCGGAAAATGATCGTATTCTGGGCTGCCACATTGTAGGCCCGTCTGCAGCGGACCTGGTACAACAGGTGGTAATAGCCATGGAGTTTGGTTCCAGTGCGGAAGACCTGGCACTGACAGTATTTGCGCACCCGACACTGTCAGAAGCGGTTCACGAGGCGGCGCTGGCCGTTGATGGCCATGCGATCCATATTGCCAACCGGAAAAAGAAGTGAATAAACACTCGCGCGAATAACACTATAATCACCGGCGTGCGCGGGAACTGAGGGGGGAGTACAGCGATTAGCGATCACTGTATTTTCTAAAACAAGCAACGCAGCAAACAAAAACAGGATAGAAGATGAACCTTCATGAGTATCAGGGCAAACAGCTGTTTGCCGAATACGGGCTGCCAGTTTCCAAAGGGTATGCAGTTGAGACACCCCAGGAAGCGGCGGATGCGGCAAATCTGATTGGCGGCGATAAATGGGTGGTCAAAGCCCAGGTGCATGCCGGTGGGCGCGGCAAGGCTGGTGGCGTAAAGCTGGTCAATAGCAAACAGGAGATCCATGATTTTGCGGCTCAATGGCTGGGCAAGAACCTGGTTACCTACCAGACTGACGCCAACGGACAGCCGGTGAGCAGAATCCTGGTGGAGTCCTGTACCGATATCGCAGATGAGCTTTATCTTGGCGCAGTCATTGATCGCTCTTCCCGCCGCATCGTGTTTATGGCTTCCACAGAAGGCGGCGTGGAAATCGAAAAGGTCGCTGAGGAAACCCCCGAGAAAATTTTGCGGGCTACCATTGACCCGCTGGTGGGTGCGCAGCCCTACCAGGGCCGAGAGCTGGCTTTCAATCTCGGGCTGAAGGGCGACCAGATCAAACAGTTTGTTAAGATCTTTATGGGCCTGGCGCAGATGTTTGTCGACAAGGATCTTGCGCTGATTGAAGTAAACCCGCTGGTCATTACCGATGAGGGCAACCTCCACTGCCTGGATGCCAAACTGGGTGTTGACAGCAATGCGCTGTATCGTCAGAAAGCACTGCAGGAAATGCACGATCCCACCCAGGACGACGAGCGAGAGACGCACGCTGCTCGCTGGGAGCTTAACTATGTCGCCCTGGACGGCAGCATTGGCTGTATGGTCAATGGCGCCGGCCTCGCTATGGGCACTATGGATATTGTTGCGCTGCACGGGGGCTTCCCGGCCAACTTCCTCGATGTGGGGGGCGGCGCAACCAAAGAACGGGTTGCCGAGGCCTTCAAAATCATCCTGTCGGATGACAAGGTGAAAGCAGTGCTGATCAATATCTTTGGCGGGATTGTTCGCTGTGACCTTATTGCCGAAGGTGTGATTGGTGCGGTGGAGGAGATCGGTGTGAACGTACCTGTTGTGGTTCGGCTCGAGGGAAATAACGCGGAACTGGGGCGCAAGGTTTTGGCCGACAGTGGTCTGAACATTATTGCGGCCACCAGCCTGACGGACGCCGCCCAGCAAGCAGTAGCAGCAGCCGGAGGTGCGGTACAGTGAGCATTTTAATAGACAAGAATACCAAGGTAATTTGCCAGGGCTTCACCGGCTCTCAGGGTACTTTCCACTCAGAGCAGGCCATCGCCTACGGTACCAAGATGGTCGGCGGCGTCACGCCGGGCAAGGGCGGCCAGGAGCACCTGGGGCTGCCTGTGTTCAATACTGTTTCAGAAGCCGTTGCCGCCACCGGTGCTGATGCCTCGGTGATCTATGTGCCCGCCGCATTTTGCAAGGATTCCATTCTTGAGGCTGCCAATTCCGGCATCAAGCTGATTGTCTGCATTACCGAGGGAATACCCACCCTGGATATGCTGGAGGCCAAGGTGAAGTGTGATGAACTGGGTGTCCGCCTTGTGGGCCCCAATTGCCCGGGTGTAATAACGCCCGGCGAGTGCAAAATCGGCATTATGCCCGCCGACATCCACCTGCCTGGAAAAGTGGGTGTTGTATCTCGCTCCGGCACCCTGACTTACGAGGCTGTAAAGCAGACCACGGACGCCGGCTATGGCCAGTCAACCTGTGTTGGAATCGGCGGCGATCCCATTCCGGGTTCGAATTTTATCGATATTCTGGCCTTGTTTGAGAAGGATCCTGCCACCGAGGCTATTGTCATGATTGGCGAAATCGGTGGTACTGCAGAAGAAGAGGCAGCGACATATATCAAGGAAAATGTCACCAAACCGGTGGTATCCTATATCGCCGGTGTGACAGCGCCAAAAGGTAAGCGCATGGGGCATGCTGGCGCCATTATCTCAGGTGGTAAGGGCACCGCGGACGAGAAGTTTGCCGCGCTTGAAGATGCAGGTGTGAAGACGGTGCGCAGTCTTGCGGACATCGCCTCAGGCCTGGCCGAGATTACCGGCTGGTAGCGTCGCTTCAGGCTTAACAGGAACAAGGGTCCCTGGGATGGACCCTTTTTTTGCATAAAGAGAGATAACAAATGGGTACTTCGGCAGTACAGCAGGAAAATAAAATGACGGACAAAATTGATTTATCGGGGTATGGCATCAGCAGTGCCGCTGAGGTGATTTACAACCCGTCCTACGAACAATTGTTCGAGGAAGAAACAAAGCCTGGCCTTGAAGGCTATGAAAAAGGCGTGGTTACCGAGTCAGGTGCAGTGGCGGTGCATACCGGCATTTTTACCGGCCGTTCACCGAAGGACAAGTTCATCGTATTGGACGACGAGAGCAAACAGCATTTTTGGTGGAATTCACCGGAATCGCCTAATGACAACAAGCCCATTTCTCCCGAGAACTGGGACGTTCTGAAAGGGCTGGTGACTGACCGCCTTTCCGGCCAGCGCCTGTTTGTTGTCGATACGTTTTGCGGTGCCAATGAAAATAGCCGCCTGAAGGTACGCTTTGTGATGGAGGTCGCCTGGCAGGCGCACTTCGTGAAAAATATGTTTATCCGTCCCTCCGAAGAGGAACTTGCCAGCTATGGCGAGCCTGATTTCATTGTACTCAATGCCTCCAAGACCAGTGACCCTGACTGGCAGTCCCATGGGCTGAATTCTGAAGTCTTCACTGTATTCAACCTGACCGAGAAGATGCAGATCATCGCCGGCACCTGGTACGGTGGCGAGATGAAGAAAGGCATGTTTTCCATGATGAACTACTATTTGCCGCTGAAAAATATGGCGTCAATGCACTGTTCTTCCAATGTGGGAGAAGAGGGTGATGTGGCGATCTTTTTCGGCCTTTCAGGTACCGGCAAAACGACCCTGTCAACAGATCCGAAGCGTCGCCTGGTGGGCGATGATGAGCACGGCTGGGATGATGACGGCGTGTTTAACTTCGAGGGCGGCTGCTACGCCAAAACTATCGACCTCAATCCCGAGAGCGAACCCGATATCTACCAGGCCATCTCCCGGGACGCGCTGCTGGAAAATGTCGTGGTGGACGAAAACGGCAAGATTGATTACTCGGATCGCTCTATTACTGAGAACACCCGGGTATCCTACCCCTTGTACCACATCCACAATATCGTCAAGCCGGTATCCCGAGCAGGTCATCCCACCAAGGTTATTTTTCTGACGGCGGATGCATTCGGCGTGCTGCCGCCGGTTTCGATCCTCAATCACGAGCAGACCAAATACCACTTCCTGTCAGGCTTTACGGCAAAACTGGCAGGTACAGAGCGCGGCATTACCAAGCCGGTACCAACGTTTTCTGCCTGCTTTGGCAAGGCTTTCCTGAGCCTTCACCCGACGACCTATGGCAAGACCCTGGTGTCGCGTATGGATGCGGTTGGCGCCAAAGCCTACCTGGTGAATACCGGTTGGAATGGTACGGGCAAGCGGATATCCATCAAGGATACCCGGGCCATCATCGACGCCATTCTTGATGGCTCCATCGAGGAGGCCGAGACGTCGGTGTTGCCTATTTTCAATCTTGAGATTCCGAAAGCGCTGCACGATGTGGATAGTGGGATTCTCGATCCTCGGGATACTTATGCTGACCCGAGTGAGTGGGAGCCCAAGGCGGTTGATCTGGCGGAGCGGTTTATTAAGAACTTTGCCTTGTTCAGTAACAATGAGGAAGGGCGGGCGTTGGTGGCGGCTGGGCCTCAACTCTAGCTAGCCTTTTTTTTTCAAAAGCGCTTGCTTCAATGCCGGCGCCGAATCTTATATAGACTGTCGGGACACGCCGTGAATACGTCCATGTAGGCTCGTTTGCGGATGGCCGCCTCCTTCATCCATGCGCTCAACGGTCCCGTCAATCTATATCCGATTCGACACCTCCGGTTGGTCTTCCAACGAATTTCCTCAGTCAGCTTCCGCTGCTAATTGTCCAATGCATCCCACTGCAATGCGGCCGCTGCCTTGATGCGCTCACCGTCGATGTCCAGCAGAAACCCTTTACTGAGCGCCTGGTCTGTCGCCTCCGATACCGCCTCGATGTACCCGTTTTTATCCACGTACAGGCTGGCCATGGTGGCAGCGTCGAACAGTTGGGTGGTGCCAAACAGGTTACAGAATCGCTCTCCCTCGTTTACGTCCCCGGACAGCAGGGCTGCCGGGGCATCCAGGTAGGGGGTTCTGATGCCGCCTGTTGTATTACCCAGTTCGTCTCTGCGGAATTGAGTGTTGTCGTCCTGGGTGCTCAGGCGCTCGGCCTGGGCGGGCAGGGCGCCGTTCAGCACCCAGTTGTGCAGGGCGCTGAGGGCCGCGTTGACTACCCAGTGGGTGGGGCCGGCATTCATCGGTTTTTCGCAGTTGATGAAACCCATCACTGACGTTTCCTCTACGACCAGCGCAATTTCCGGGTCAACGCCCTTATCTGCCCGGCCAGACACATTGACGTAGTAGTCGGAATGGCTGCCTCCGGCGACTTCCCACAGACGGAACCTGCTGCTGTCGGGTTGGCGGGAGGCGATAGCGCCCAGACCGATAACGTCCGTCTCGGTCTGGAGGTTGAGTACGGGCACGTTCAGGTCGGTGCGTATGGTTACTTTTTCCGGGCTGTTAATGGCGGTCTGTGGCGGCCCGGCCAGTTGTGCACTGCCCTGGTAGCGGCTGTGTACCAGGTAGCCGTCGTAGGCGTTGTACAGCGGGTGTATGGCATTGAGGTACGTCAACAGGCGTGAGGCGCCCTGTGACTGGCCCAGGGCGATGTACTGCCGGGGCTCAAGGCCCTGGAGCATATCAATTTCGCCTGGCTCACGCAGGGCCTGGGCGACCTGGGAAAAGATGTCGTAGGAAAAACTGTCACCGGGGTGCGCCAGGCTGGCGTAGCGTTCCGGATCGGCAGTCTTGAGATCGAAGGGAAGCAGGGCGTCGGGCGCACCCTCTATGCCCACCAGCTGGGCCGATACACCTACCCAGGCATGGCCGGCGCGAAGGATCTCGGTATGCCCGGCGCTCCAGCTGGGCTGGGTCTCGAAACCGGCGCTGACGTTCAGCCACTCGACGAAAACAGTGCCACTGAATGCCGCGGGGCTGATCGGGCTGTAGATGACAATCCGGGTTTTATAAGCGGCGGTCGCGCCGGGCTCGACTTGCCAGCGGCCATCCGGCCCCAGTTCATTGACGTTGGTAAATGCGGTGGCGGTTCCGGAGAGGAAATATTCCTCCTGTTTATAGCCGACACTGCCAACATCAAAGCTGACAGTGGTGAGCAGAAAGGGGCTGCCCGCTTCTGGCGGCAGTTCCACGCTGGCCTGGCCTATGGCCAGATATTCGTCCGCAGCGTTGTTGTTGTCATTGTTGTTACTGTCACTACAGGCACAAACCAGTGTCAGGGTGGCAATCAGGAGTGTCATTGCGCTGTATTTTGAGCGGGCGGGCATTGAGTTCAACCGTTGGGCGTGTCAAGAGTCCAAATATGCCGTAGCAGCCCTTGAAAAACCATCCACCAGACCCCAGATACTCGCTCTACTGGTCAAACTTTCTGAACAAACCTGAGAATTAAATGAGGACACCATGACTGCAGACGTAAGCAAGGAAACCCTGGGTTTCCAGACCGAAGCCAAGCAACTGCTTCACCTGATGATTCACTCCCTGTACAGCAACAAGGAAATTTTCCTGCGGGAGCTGATTTCCAACGCCAGTGACGCCATCGACAAGCTGCGCTTTGCGGCCCTTGCTGATAACAGCCTGCTGGAAGGGCAGAGCGATTATCAGATACAGGTGGATGTGACAAAGAGTGATGATCTCCACACAATTACTATCAGCGATAACGGTATTGGCATGAATCGCGATGAGGTGATCGAGAACCTCGGCACCATCGCCAAGTCCGGTACAGCGGCGTTCCTGGAAAACCTTACCGGCGACCAGAAAAAGGATTCCCAGCTTATTGGCCAGTTCGGTGTGGGCTTTTATTCCGCCTTTATTGTCGCCGAACGCGTCGAGGTTCACACCCGTAAGGCGGGCGAAGACGCTGACCAGGGCGTACTGTGGGAATCTCACGGTGAAGCGGAGTTTTCCATCGAGCCAAAAGCCAAGGAAAGCCGCGGAACCTCCATCACTTTGTACCTGAAAAGTGACAGTCAGGATTTTGCCGATGACTGGCGCGTGCGTTCGGTTATCAAGAAGTATTCTGACCATATCTCCGTGCCGGTGATGATGGCCAAGCCCCCGGCGCCTCCCGCCGAAGGGGAAGAGCCGGTGGAAGATGCGCCGGTGGAATACGAGGCTGTTAACGCGGCGACTGCCCTGTGGACACGGGGGCGTTCCGATGTCAGCGATGACGAGTACAAGGAATTCTACAAGCATGTGTCCCACGACTTTGAAGACCCACTGACCTGGTCCCACAACAAGGTGGAAGGCAAGCTTGAATACACCAGCCTGCTGTATCTGCCGAAAAAAGCCCCGTTCGATATGTGGAACAGGGAAATGACCCGGGGACTCAAGCTTTACGTGCAACGCACCTTTATCATGGACGACGCTGAACAGTTTCTGCCCATGTACCTGCGCTTCGTCAAGGGTGTGGTGGATTCCAACGATCTCTCCCTGAATGTATCCCGGGAAATACTGCAGCAGGATCCGGCAGTGGATTCCATGCGCAGTGCACTCACCAAGCGGGTACTGGATATGCTGGCCAAGCTGGCCAAGGGTGAGGACTATGCTGCCTTCTGGAAGGAGTTCGGCCAGGTCCTGAAAGAAGGGCCGGCGGAAGACTTTGCCAACAAGGAAAAAATTGCCAGGTTGCTGCGCTTCAGCACTACACATACCGATGCGGCGGAGCAGGACCAGTCGCTGGAAGATTACCTGTCGCGAATGCAGGAAAAGCAGGACAAGATCTACTACGTGGTGGCCGAGAATTTCAATACGGCAAAGAACAGTCCTCATCTGGAGGTGTTCCGCAAGAAGGGCATAGAAGTACTGCTGCTCTGTGATCGTGTAGACGACTGGCTGATGAATCACCTGCAGGAGTTTGATGGCAAGCAGTTCCAGGATGTGGCTAGAGGTGAACTGGACCTGGACGCAGATTCCGAGGAAGAGAAAAAGGAAAAAGAAGCCCTGGCCAAGGAGTCCGAGGCCCTGGTGGAGCGTCTTGGCAAGGTTCTGGAGACCCAGGTGGCTGAAGTGCGGGCCACCAGCCGACTGACAGACTCCGCCGCCTGCCTGGTTGTCGGTGATCACGATATGGGGGCGCAAATGCGCCGGATAATGGAGGCTGCCGGCCAGGCTGTGCCTGAGAGCAAGCCTATTCTGGAGATTAACCCGGGCCATCCCCTGGTGAAAATGCTGGATGCTGAGCCGGATGAGGACCGCTTTGCCGATCTCGGCACTATCCTCTTTGACCAGGCCCACCTGGCAGAAGGCGGACAACTCGACGATCCGGCTGCTTATGTGTCGCGCATGAACCGTCTGCTACTGCAGATGAGTGAAGCCTGACCCTTCATGGGCGGTAACCTGCAAGCGGGCTTCTAGCCCGCTTTTTTATGCACTGGAGGTGCCTGGCCGCCCAGGCGTTGGCTGCTGTTGCCGTCGATCATGATAGAATGCATCGCTCGATAAAAACTATAAAAATGGAGGAGGACAACTGCTATGCCAGACTCCTGTAATGTTGCCGTATTGGGTGGTGGCAGCTTCGGCACCGTAATTGCGAATATCATCGCCAACAATGGTCACCGCGTCCGACTTTGGCTGCGCAATTCCGCCCTGGCGGAGTCCATCAACGACCAGCGCCAGAATAGTGAATATCTCCCTGGGTACCTGCTGGACGACAAATTGGAGGCCACCGCATCACTCGCCGCCGCTGTCGAGGCGGTTGATGTATTGTTTGTCGCGGTTCCCAGCGGTTCATTCCGCAAGGTAGTGCGGGAGTTGGCAAGCCACGTGTCGCCACAAACACTGGTAATCAGCCTGACCAAGGGTATTGAGCCTGGCGGTTTTCGCCTGATGAGTGAAATTCTGGGTGAGGAGATGCCCGATAATCCACGTGGTGTGTTGAGCGGCCCCAATCTCGCCCGTGAAATTGCCGCAGGTCACGTCACTGCATCGGTAATTGCCAGTGCTGACGCAGACATCAATACCCGCATTCACGACTTGCTGCACAGCGAATCTTTCCTGATTTACAGTTCCGCAGACATGTATGGGGTTGAACTCGGCGGCGCATTGAAGAACGTGTATGCCATCCTCGCCGGTGTCGGCGCCGCTCTGAAACTGGGTGAGAATACGGTGGGAATGCTACTCACGCGATCCCTGGCGGAAATGTCACGGTTCGCGGTCCATATGGGGGCGAATCCTATGACTTTTCTTGGTCTATCCGGGGTAGGGGACTTGTTTGTAACCTGTTCCTCACCCCTTTCCCGCAATTACCAGGTAGGACTTGCAGTGGGCCGGGGACAACCGCTTGATGAGATACTGGCAGCAATGGACCAGGTTGCCGAGGGCATCAATACCCTGGGCCTGTTGAAAGCTGAGGCAGACCGCCGTGGGGTGGAAATGCCGCTGGTAAAGGGCCTGTATGCCATTCTCTATGAACATCGCCCGGTAGTGGATGTGTTCGATGATATGATGCACACAGAGCAGGCACAGGACGTGGAATTTGTCACGGGGCGGTAGTACCTCTTCAAGGTGCCGCTTTTGGACTGACCCGAAGGGCGCTAAGCAGGCCGCCCTCCGCCGCGTTGCACTGTTTCGACGTAGCGCCACTATGCCTTCACCAGTGCGCCTTGCGGAGAACGGCCTGCTTAACGCTGCATTAGGCAATATCACCTTGAAGAGGTACTAGATGATCGTAACAATCTGGCGGCATGGCGAGGCAGGACGCGCCGCCACGGACCGCCAGCGGCAGCTGACGGACCGGGGTCAGGATGACGTGGGTTTTGGCTGTCACCAGTTCCAGCAGGCGCTGGATGTTCGCGGTGTCGTGACCCCCAAGCTCATTCTTTACAGCCCCTGGAAACGCACCAGGCAGACCGCAGAAATTATTGCATCGGCTTTCACCCACGCGACCAGCAGTGAGCAAGGGGCTCTACAGCCGGGTAGTAGTGTTACCGCCGTGGAGCACTGCCTGGCAAAGATGCATGATACCCCTGAAGTTCCCTCTCACCTGGTGCTGGTCTCACACCAGCCCCTGGTGTCGGAACTGGTCCTGTTTTACCTGGGGTCAGACGCTCATGTTCCTCCCCTCTCTCCCGGGGCGCTGGTGACTTTCGCGCTGGATGTGCCCGCGCAGGACTGCGGGGAGCTGGTCTTTTGGGCGGCGCCTCCCGAGTATGAGGCGGGGCTGTGACCCCTGATACGTCAAGCCCTGTGGAGTGGCGCGTTAACGGGCTTAAAATCGCCGGCATAGCCTGGGGTCAGCCCGACCGGACGCCTCTGTTGGCCCTGCACGGCTGGCTGGATAACGCCGCCAGTTTCGCCCTACTGGCACCCATGCTTGATCAGTATTATGTGGTGGCACTCGATCTAACGGGTCACGGCCTCAGTGACTGCCGCTCAGCGGATGCCAGTTACAATATCTGGGACGATCTGCCAGAACTGGTCGGGGTGCTGGATGCGCTGGGCTGGGAACGCTTTTGCCTGATGGGACATTCCCGCGGCGCGATAATTTCCTGCCTGCTTACCAGCGCTTTGCATGAGCGTGTAGAGCGCCTTGTGCTGCTTGATGCCGTGCTACCTGAACCGGTTGGGGAAGATCTGTTCCCCGTCCAGATGCGTAAGTTCCTTGATCAGAAGCAATACTGGATGCAGCGTAAAAATCGTGTGTACCCCAGCATTGCTGCCGCGGTAGCAAGCAGGAAGCCTGGCTCGCTGCCCGAACATGCTGTGAGATTGTTGGTGGAGCGAAACCTGGCCCCCTGTGAGGGAGGGTATACCTGGACCACGGATCTGCGTTTGCGCGGCGCTTCGGCCGTCAAGCTCAGTGCGGGGCAGTTACAGGCGATACTGCGCGCGATTTCAATTCCGACGCTGGTGCTGTTGGCCGAGGAGGGTATTGGCAAATACCGGGAAGTGGCTGCCCAGGCTATAGCAAACCTGCAGCACCTGGAGCTAGAGCACATTGCGGGAGGGCACCATTTTCATATGGAGCCCGGTGCTGCTATCGTGGCACAACGGATACAGCGGTTTTTACAGTCATAAAATCCATTGGGAGCAAGATGAGAAGCGGTCGCAGGAAAGCAAGCATAGCATTGACGTTACTGGTTTGGGTTGCGGGTGGCGCAGCCGCAGAGGTCAGTACACCAATGCAATTACTGCAGCAATTTAATGAATTTCCTCACGCCCAGCAAATAGAGTTCAAGGATACTGAGGTGCTCGACTACGAGGTGGGGCTGGGGGCTATACAGAAACTCGGCGGCGCCTGGAATTTCAAGCGCAGCGAGCGCTTCAACGGCAGGCTAAGCGGTTATTCCTGGCAGATTATCGATGGTTTTACGTCGATTGAAGTGATGGATGAGCTGCTGGCAAAGGTAGCAGAACTGGAGACGGAAACGCTTATGTTCAGTTGCGATGGGAGGGCCTGTGGCAAAGGCGTTCAATGGGCCAACCGGGTGTTCCATCAGCCTGTTTTATACGGCAGGGATGACATGCAACGCTATCGAGTCTTCTCCATTGGCGAATCGCCGCGCTACCTTTTGCTGATCTATGCCGCCGCGCGAACCGCTGACCGCCAGTACTTGCACACGGAGTTGTTACAGGTCGCCGATTAACGCTTCATTTGCAGCAGCGAGAGAAACTCTTCGCGGGTTTTCTGCTCGCTGCGAAAGCAGCCGAGCATCGCCGAGGTTTTCATTACCGAGTTCTGTTTCTCCACCCCGCGCATCATCATGCACATGTGCTGTGCCTCGATGATCACGCCCACGCCCTCGGCGTCCGTTACCTGCATGATGGTCTCTGCAATCTGTGCTGTTAAAGCTTCCTGGATTTGCAGTCGGCGCGCGTACAGGTCGACAATTCGCGCGACCTTGGACAGCCCCAGAACCTTGCCAGTGGGGATGTAGGCAACATGGCACTTGCCGATAAAGGGTAGCAGGTGGTGCTCACACAGGGAGTAGAGCTCTACATCCTGCACCAGGATCATTTCGCTGGCATCGGAGGGAAACAACGCGTTGTTCACCACCTCATCGACCGATTGAGCGTAGCCACGGGTGAGAAACTCGAAGGCCTTGGCAGCGCGTTTCGGTGTGTCTGCCAGGCCGGGCCGCTCCAGGTCCTCGCCGACAGCCTCGATAATCTTTGCCCAGTGCTGTTCCACAGGCTGTACTCCTTGAATGAGATATGCGAACGAGCCGCCCGAGAGAATCGCGGGGCAGGGAATAGTAACAATCCGCCAATGCTGTGGCAATCAGGCCTTGCGCCGGCCATTGGGCCATGGCTTGCATGTAACCGCATGAGTGACGAGGTACACTATGCCCATGAGTGAGTCCAAAAATCTTCGACAAGGGCCTTCTACGGTTGGTGAAGCACTGCAATATTGCAGCGAAGCACTGGCAGCCAGCGATGTGTATTTCGGCCACGGTACAGACAACGCCTGGGACGAGGCCGTGCAGCTGGTGCTTTCAATTGCAGACTTGCCGGTCGATTCGGGCGATGGCGTGCTGCCACACCCCCTGAATAGCGCCGCTGCGGCGCGTATGGAAGCCTTGCTGCGCCAGCGCATCGAACAACATACGCCGCTGCCTTACCTGCTTGGCAGGGCCTGGTTCGCCGGCCTGGAATTCCTGAGTGATCCGCGGGCTATTATCCCGCGTTCGCCCATCGCAGAGCTTATCCTCAACCAGTTTCAACCCTGGTACATTGGCCCTGAACCGAAACGCCTGCTTGACCTGTGCTGTGGCGGTGGCTGTATTGGCCTGGCGGTGGCGCACTATTATCCCGATGTGCAGGTAGACCTGCTCGATATCGACACCGCAGCACTCGATCTCGCCAGGGAGAATGCTGAATTTCTCGGGGTGCAGGAACGGGTGAATATAGTCCAGTCTGATATTTTTTCCGCACTGGGAGACCTGCGGTATGACCTTATCCTGAGTAATCCACCCTATGTGGATAGCGAGGATATGGCGGACCTGCCCGAGGAGTTTCGCCATGAGCCCGAGCTCGCCCTGGAATCCGGCGCAGACGGGTTGGATCTCACGCGTCGTATCCTGAAGCATGCCCGCGACTACCTGGTAGAAAGTGGCTTGCTTGTTGTGGAGGTTGGCAATAGCTGGCAGGCGCTGGAGCAGGCCTATCCCAGGCTGCCATTTACCTGGCTGGAGTTCGAGCATGGTGGGCACGGCGTGTTCGCGCTGACTGCCAAAGAGTTGCAAGATTACGGGGCAAGCCTCACCTGATAAGCTTATAATAGGCGGCTTTTCAATGGCGAGCATGAGAGCGACATGGCAGGCAACACAATAGGAAAATTATTCACGGTAACGGGTTTTGGCGAAAGCCATGGCCCGGCCCTTGGATGCATAGTCGATGGCTGCCCGCCCGGCCTGGAACTGTCCGCCGGTGATTTGCAACACGATCTCAATCGGCGCAAGCCGGGTACATCGCGATTCACAACCCAGCGCCGGGAGGACGATGAAGTAAAGATTCTCTCGGGGGTATTCGAGGGTGTGACCACCGGCACCCCCATCGGCCTGCTGATTGAAAATACAGACCAGCGCTCGAAGGACTACTCCAATATCAAGGATACGTTCCGTCCTGCACACGCTGATTATACCTACAACCAGAAGTATGGTTTTCGCGATTACCGCGGCGGCGGGCGCTCCTCAGCGCGTGAAACGGCCATGCGGGTTGCGGCGGGTGCTATCGCCAAGAAATACCTGTCTGAGCGCTACGGTATTGTCATTCGTGGCTACCTTGCGCAGCTCGGCCCCATCGTTGCCGAGACCCTGGATTGGGATACGGTGGAAACCAACCCGTTTTTCTGTCCCGACCCTGCCAGAATACCTGAGATGGAAGAGTTTATGGCGGCGCTCAACAAGCGCGGGGATTCCATCGGTGCGCGCATAAATGTGGTTGCTACAGGTGTCATGCCAGGTCTTGGAGAGCCGATCTTCGACCGCCTCGACGCGGACATTGCACATGCGATGATGGGCATCAACGCGGTTAAAGGTGTTGAGGTCGGTGCCGGCTTTGCCGCTGTAGAACAGCATGGCAGCGAGCATCGTGATCTGCTTACGCCGGAAGGTTTTGTAGGGAACAATGCGGGTGGCATTCTCGGTGGCATCAGCAGTGGCCAGGACATCACCGTCAGCATCGCGCTCAAGCCAACCTCGAGTATCCGTCAACCGGGCGCCACCATAGACACTGCCGGCAACGCCATGGAGATGTCAACGCATGGTCGCCATGATCCCTGTGTGGGTATCCGCGCCACGCCCATCGCCGAGGCGATGCTGGCCATTGTGCTGATGGATCACGCCCTGCGTCACCGCGGCCAGAATATGGATGTACAAAGCGATACCCCGGTACTGCCGGCGGCAGCATCCCCCGGGGAATGAACCTGGCGGTCACGGTAGACATCGAGTGAGCAAACAGGGTCGGCGTTTTTTCCGCACGATTGTTATCGGTACTTTCGCGTTGGCGGCGCTGGTGTGGATGGCGATGGATCAGTTCGGGGTCAAGCGTGATGAGATGCTGGAACTGCTGTTGGTGTCCGCTGTGGTTGTGGGGATGGTTATCCTGGTCGCCGCTTGTGTCGCGGGACTGTGGATAGTGCTGCGCAAGTTGCTGGGGAGGCAGTAGAACAAAAAGCCGGACCAATTCGCTTTAGCGATGCCCCCGCTCCAGATCTATTTCCAGGGTCATCGTGTTGGCGATTTCCTCCAGGCTGTCTTCCAGGTCATCCAGATCAATACTTTCAGGTATTTCGGCGTCGATACGTGCGCTGAATATCAGTTCGGCGCTCATGGGCGCACTGCTCACCTCACTGTCCATTTCAACAACATTGACTTCCCGTTGGGCCAGTGCGCGGGAGATCTCCCTGACAATGCCCAGGCGATCGGGGCCTATCACTTTCAGCGTTATACTCCGGCCGCGACTGGTGGCGGTCATGGCCGTCGCCGGGGTAACCCGCACGCTCAGCCCACTGGCCGACAGGTCCTTGAGATCAGCTTCCAGTGCCGCGCCATTGTCGTCGGGTAATGTTACCAGCACCAGGCCGGCAAATTTCCCTCCAAGCTGTGACAGGCGGCTCTCCAGCCAATTGCCCCGGTTGCTCTCGATAACGCGCGAGAGCGACTCTACGAGCCCGGGACGGTCGTCCCCGATAAACGTTACGATGTAGGATGTTTCCACCAATTGGACTCCACTTTCACAGGCGCAGGCCGTATATTAGCGCGCTGGAGGGCACGACACGAGAGCCTGTTAACACTATCTGGGTTATCCAGCAGCGCATGACACAATTTGTTGAAGTACCGGCACAACGCTTACAGGCAGAGGTTCTGCAGTCCCTGCTGGAGGAATACGCCAGCCGTGATGGTACAGACTACGGTGAGCAGGAACTCTCCCTGGCGCAGAAAGTGGGAAATCTGCGTGCTCAAATAGAACAGGGCCAGCTGTTGATACTCTGCGAGGTAGAGGGTGAACACTGGGACCTGGTGCCCGCCGAACAGGCAAATCTTCTATTGGAACAATGACCCAAGCGATGCGGGAAAAGGCCGACCACACACTCGATGCCACCGGGCTTTTCTGCCCGGAGCCGGTGATGCTATTGCATAATTGCGTGCGGGATATGGCCGCGGGTGAGACCGTGCTGGTGCTGGCAACCGATCCTTCAACCACCCGTGACATTCCCAAGTTCTGCAGCTTTCTTGGCCACCCATTGCTGGAGCAGGATGAGCTGGACGGGCACTATCGCTATTTGCTGAGGAAGGGCGCTTGAGTTCAGTTCACACCAGTGCACTGAACAGCACAGACGCTCCCGCAAGTGGTTTCCAGGCCGCCCGCCTGGAGCGGGTGTTTGCCGGCTGCTTTGCCCGCCAGTGGCGCACTGTTTTGCTGGGAGGCGCCGAAGAACCCTACTATCAACCGGCCGCAGACAGCCATGAAACACATATGCTGTACTACCGCAGCGATTTTTTTGCCAGCGCCCTGCATGAGGTTGCCCACTGGTGCATCGCCGGTGAACAGCGCCTGCAACTGGCAGACTTCGGCTACTGGTATGCGCCCGATGGCCGCGACACGGCGCAGCAGCGCGACTTTGAAGCGGTGGAAGTGAAGCCCCAGGCGTTGGAGTGGTTGTTTTCACTCGCCTGCGGGTATGACTTTTGTGTCAGCGTGGATAATCTCGGGGCAGCCGGTGGCGAGTACGATACTGCACCCTTCAGGCAACAGGTGCTGGTACAAGCCCGAAACTGGCAAGGGAACGGATTGCCCCGGCGGGCGCAGGTGTTTTTTGCCGCCCTGGCGCAGGAATTTGGCACTGGCCTCAAATCAGATGAACTGGAACTTTCCCTGGCGGGGCTGGCCGGGTGACGTCAGCAAAAAGATCGGGTGCTGCTGTGCATATTCTCGCCGATGAGAACATCCCGGCTGTGGAGCACTATGCCGGGGCATCGGCCACCGTCACGCGGTTCAGCGGACGTCGGCTGAGCCGGGCACAATTGGCTGGAGTCGACGCACTGCTGGTGCGCTCCGTGACCCGGGTGGATGCGCAACTCCTGGCGGATACTGAAGTGCAATTTGTTGGCACTGCCACCAGCGGCTTCGATCATATTGATCGCGACTACCTGCAGCAGCACGGTATCGGTTTCAGTTATGCGCCGGGTTCGAACGCGAATTCGGTGGTTGAGTATGTGCTGGCTGCCATTGCGGCCAGCGGTGACCAGCTGGAACGGATTCTGTCCGGAGCCCCGGTCGGCATCGCCGGCTATGGCGTGATCGGGAAGGCCGTGGCGGCGCGTCTGCGGGCACTGGGTGTTCAATGCCAGGTGTATGATCCCTGGCTGGATATCGCCGGTCTAGAGGATGCCACGAGCCTGTCCGGGGTTCTCCAATGTGGCGTTATCACGCTGCACGCCGAGCTTACGCGGAAACACCCCTGGCCCAGCTATCACCTGCTGGCTGCTGCCGAACTCGCGGAAATTTCTGTAGACAGCTTGTTGATCAATGCCAGCCGGGGAGAGGTCGTCGACAATGCCGCTCTCTCTGCCCTGTTGGCGCGCGGCGGAGCCCCCGATGTGATTCTCGATGTGTGGGAGGGTGAGCCACAGATAGATGCAACTCTTCTGCGCCAGGTGCAGCTAGGTACACCGCACATCGCGGGTTACAGCCTCGATGGCAAACTGCTCGCCACCAGGATGCTGATCGATGCCATGGCCAGTGACTTGCGCATACCCGCAGTCAAGGTCGAAAGCGCTGCTGGACCTGCGCCTGTCCTGCTTGTGCCCGACGGTGCCAGCGGGGCCGAGTTGCTGCGTGCGGTGGTGGCTCAACGCTACGATATACGCACTGATGACACCAACCTGCGTGCAGCGACACTGGGCGCGAACCCCACAGCCGCAGCCTCGGCATTTGACCAGCTGCGGCGCAATTATCCCGAGCGCAGGGAAATTCTGGGAAGTCCTCTGGCCCCGGGCAAGCTCTCCGCAGCCGCGCAGGAGCTGTTGCATGCCCTGGGCTGTGAGCCGGGAGACCGGGAGCCGTGAGCGCGGTGCTGCATATTGGGCTTGTAGTCAATCCGCTGGCGGGCCTTGGTGGCAGCCTGGGCCTGAAGGGCAGTGACGGCGACGTCTTGCGCGAACGCCTCCCGGGCCTGACACCCCGGCAGCGCCATCGCGCACTGGATCGGGTGGAGAGGGCGCTGCGACCGCTGCTGGCAGCAGGCGATTCGGTGAGATATAGCACCTGGAATGGGGATATGGGGGCGGAAACGCTCATTGCCCTGGGTTTGCAGCACGAGGTACTGGGTGCGGCCGATGCAGCAGTCACTTGTGCAGCGGATACCCGGCAGGCCGTGCAGGCGCTGCGTGCTGCCGGTGTAGACCTGATCCTGTTCGCTGGAGGCGACGGCACTGCCCGGGATATCTTCGACGTGGTGGGCAGTAGCTTTCCCGTGCTGGGGATACCGGCCGGAGTCAAAATGCACTCCGGGGTATTTGCGGTTTCACCGGAGGCGGCGGGCGAACTCCTGCTGCAACTGGCAAGCGGCGGCCTGGTGGGGCTGGTACCCCGTGAAGTTCGCGACATTGACGAGGAAGCCTTTCGGCACGACCAGGTGCGCAGCCGCTTCTATGGAGACATGCTGGTGCCCGGTGAGGGCCGCTACCTGCAACACACCAAGGTTGGCGGTCGCGAAAGCCCGGAGCTGGTCGCCGATGACATTGCCGACTGGCTGGCGGAACACATGGAGGCGGGCCGAACCTACCTGATTGGTCCCGGTTCCACCACCGCGGCGATTATGGCCAGGCTGAACCTGGCCAATACACTGCTGGGTGTGGACGTGGTGCGGGACGGGGCACTGCTGCAAAGCGACGCCGATGAAGAGACCCTGTTGGCTCAGTTGGCTGCCGCTGTGGGCGGCGCCAGCATTGTGGTGACGATTATCGGAGGTCAGGGCAATCTGTTTGGCCGGGGCAACCAGCAGTTTTCGCCCGAGGTCATTCGCGCTGTTGGCCTGGAGAACATTGTTATTGTTGCTGCCAAATCCAAAATTGCAGCTCTGGAGGGGCGCCCGCTGCTGGTGGACACCAACGATCCAGAGCTGGACCAGGCGCTCTGTGGCTGGCGCACCGTTATTACCGGCTATGAAGATCGAATACTCTATCGAGTGGCAGCAATGACAGAGTAGCTTACTGCTTGCCAATGGGCGGGTGCGCCAGCAGGTAGGAAATATACTTCTGCATGCGGATACTGGAGCCCTCACGCACCGCGCTGCGTAACTGCGCGATATTGCTGTATGTCTGCTCAAGCACACTGGGGGGCAGGCCATCCCCCTCTGCACTAACCACCGGTTCCAGGCTGCAGCGGGAGGTGAGCAGCAGAAAGGCTTTCTGGCTCAGCACTACCTGGTCCAGCGCTTCCGCGCGGATGGTCTCCTGAAAACTGAGATAGCCGTGCTCTGCAAGCCATACCATGGCGCTGAAACCGGCCTGGAAACGCGGGTGGTGCAGGCCGAACTCATCCGGCTGGTCCGGCCCGCATATGTCCTCTACATAGAGGGTACTTTTGCGGGGAAAAACAGCGTAAAGGCGTAAAAAAACAGTAGCGACGTCGCGATAGAAGTCATCGATGTGGATATCCGACATTCGGTAAAAAAGCCCGTGGTTTGCGACGAACGGCTAGTGTACGCTAAGCCCCCTGAAGGTTCTAGCGAGGCAGCCCCACATGAAAGACGACGAGTACTGGCGCGACAAATTGACTCCTGAAGAGTTTCACGTATGTCGGGAAAAAGGCACAGAAAGACCCTTCACAGGCGAGTATTGGGACACCACGGAAGACGGTGTCTACAACTGCCGCTGTTGTGGCGAGCCCCTGTTCCTGTCGGAAACCAAGTTCGATGCTGGTTGCGGCTGGCCCAGCTTTTTCCAACCCGCAGACTCAGAGGTCATCCTGGAAGACCGGGATACCAGTAATGGCATGATACGCACCGAAATCATGTGCAAAAAGTGCGGCTCTCACGTCGGCCATGTGTTCGAGGATGGGCCAAATCCCACCGGTCTGCGCTATTGCGTTAACAGTCTTTCAGTGAAATTGGATAAGAAAGAGTAGGGCAGAATATTTCACGGGTTTTCCGGCGCTCGCTGTTCGAAAACCGATGCCCCCAGCATTGCACCGCTGGCATTGCGGCGGAAAATGTCAAAAAGATTTCTGCCGAGAGTATCCTCTGCGACGGGCGCCGCCGCCGGGCTTCTGCTCTTCCATTGCGCAGGCGGTACATGTGCCGTCAGGCTTCCGCTCACCGCGTCCAGCTCCACCATGTCACCATCGCGTAGCAGGGCAATGGGACCGCCGTGTATCGCTTCCGGCGTCAGGTGGATTGCGGCAGGTACCTTGCCCGACGCCCCTGACATTCGCCCATCCGTTACCAGCGCCACGCGGTAACCCCGGTCCTGCAGTGACCCAAGATACGGCGTCATTTTGTGCAGTTCCGGCATGCCGTTGGCGGCGGGCCCCTGAAATCGCATGACCGCAATGACATCACAGTCCAGTTCCCCGGATTCGAACGCTTCTTTCAGCGCGTCCTGGCTATGGAATATCCGACACGGTGCTTTGACTGCCTGGTGATCTTCTGCAACCGCCGAGATTTTGATGACGCTGTGGCCAAGATTGCCGGTCAGGCAGCGCATGCCGCCCTCTGCAGAAAATGGCCGATCCAGTGGGGCGAGCACATCCTCTCTCGAAGAGCGCGTCACCGCCTGGTCCCAGGTGACTTCTCCGCCTGGGTCCAGTATTGGAACGCAACCATATGGGTCCAGGCCAACACCGAGAATGTTCCTGACATTCTCGTTAAGCAGGCCGCCACTGTGCAACTCACGCAGCAGAAAGGCCATGCCCCCCGCATCCTGGAAATCGTTGATGTCGGCGGATCCATTGGGATAGATGCGCGCCAGTAGTGGCACCACCGATGACAGGGTGTCCATGTCCTGCCAGGTCAGATCGATGCCCGCAGAGCGGGCGATAGCCACCAGGTGCAAAGTGTGGTTTGTAGAGCCGCCGGTTGCCAGCAATGCCACCACCGCATTGACCAGTGATTCCTCTGTCACTACTTCGCATAGCGAATTGCCTGCCGGACTGGACCCCATAGACACCAGTCGCCCGATGACGCTCCGGGAGAGAGCAGGGCGCAGTGGGTCCTCCGGATGCAGGAACGAGCTTCCAGGCAGCTGCACCCCCAACACTTCCATCAACACCTGGTTGGTGTTTGCCGTGCCGTAAAATGTGCAGGTACCGGGGCTGTGGTAGGACGCGGATTCGACCGCAAGCAACTGGGCATCGTCGGCCCTGCCTTCTGCATATTGCTGGCGCACCGCCGCTTTCGTTTTATTGGGAATGCCGGAGGCCATCGGGCCTGAGCCGATAAAAGCCACCGGCAGGTGCCCGAACTGCAGGGCACCGATCAACATACCCGGTACGATCTTGTCACAGATACCCAGGCAGACAACCGCATCAAAAAGATTGTGGCTGAGCCCAACGGCAGTCGACATTGCCACAACATCACGGCTGAACAGGCTCAGATCCATTCCCGGCTGGCCCTGGGTGACCCCATCGCACATGGCCGGCACACCGGATGCGACTTGCGCGGTGCCGCCCATGTCCCTGACTATTTCCTTGATGATATCGGGATAGTTGGCCAGCGGCTGATGCGCCGACAGCATGTCATTGTAGGCGCTGATAATGCCGATATTGACGGCCTTCATACCGCCAATACGCAGCTTTTCCTCGTCGCTGCAGGCGGCGTAGCCGTGCGCGATATTGCCGCAGGACAGCCGTTTTTTCGGTGGCTGCTCATCCCGCGTACGCGCGCATCTATCCAGATAGGCCGCGCGAGTATCCCGGCTGCGTTCACGCAGTCGCTCGGTAACCTGTTCTACGACGGGGTGCATGGTTCACTTCCTCTGTGAAAAATTCTGTAGGTGTTAGCTCCATGGTCACTACTGAAGACAGGATATCGATCAAGCAGAAACTTTTCTACGGGCTGCGGACATTTGTAAACAGTCCGCTCTGCGCTACAGGAGGTAGTATTTACATCGACCGCTATCTGCGCCTGGGAATGAATACAACGCGGATTGTATTCAGGGTGAGCGGACAGCAGACTGCCAGCACAATTTATCAGATGCGTATATTCGACGTGGGCATTCCTTTGGTAAGCTCGGTGATAGCCATCCGGGTGATCGCGTGTTACCCGGCCACTTCCAAATTTCCCAACTGGAGATTCGCCAATGGACCATTCACTTTTATCGAGCTTTCGGGTGCTGCCTGTAGTTACAGCATACGATGCCGATGTGACGGTTCAACTTGCCCGGACATTACTCAGCGGCGGCATGAAAGCAATAGAAATTACCCTGCGCACGGCTGCTGCACTGGATGCTATTCGCGCGGTGAAACAGCAGGTCCCCGAAATTCAGGTGGCAGCAGGAACCATTACAAATCCCACTGAACTTGCGGCGGCGGCGGACGCCGGTGCAGATTTCTTTGTCAGTCCCGGGTCAAGCGCACAGCTGCTGCAGGCTGCCAGGCGCATGGGGGTAGATTTTGTGCCGGGTGTGGCTACCGCTTCAGAGGTCATGATGGGTCTCGACCTTAACTTCAGCGTGTTCAAGTTGTTTCCCGCAATGGCCGCGGGAGGCATACCGCTTTTAAAGTCGCTGGCAGGGCCTTATCCGAATGTTCGCTTTTGCCCCACCGGGGGTCTTACACCTGACAATTTCAGGGAGTTTCTCGAACTGCCGAACGTGATCTGCTGCGGAGGTTCATGGATGGTGGCAGACAAGCTGGTCAGGGATGGAAACTGGAGTGAGATTGAGCGGTTGGCTGCAGAGGCTATGGCGGGGTAGGGGGAATGTATGGAGCGGGAAACGGCCGGGGTGGCGCACCACTTCGAACCGGCGAGGCAATGGAGCGGGAAACCGGGTTCGAACCGGCGACCTCAACCTTGGCAAGGTTGCGCTCTACCAACTGAGCTATTCCCGCAATGTTACAGCTTGACTCGACTATCATGGTCGCCGGAACCGGCGAGGCTGGGCGCCCCCCCTCAACCTGGGCAAGGTTGCGCTCTACCAACTGAGCTATTCCCGCACAACTGACAATATATCGAGAGCAGACTTGACGAGTGGCGTCCCCTAGGGGGTTCGAACCCCTGTTACCGCCGTGAAAGGGCAGTGTCCTAGGCCACTAGACGAAGGGGACGCATTGGTCTCAGTCAAGAGGCGCGCATTGTAGGGAGAGAGCCGGTGCGCGTCAAGTCCCCTGCGGCCATATTTCCCGCACAATTTACTGTAACTTCAGCAGCTTAGCGCGAGCTGACTGCAGGTCGAAGATTTGCCCTCGCCGCGCGGCCTGGCCGCGCTGGTCATCGAGTTGCTGGTAGACGGCGATTTCGTCATCGGGCATAAAGTGCAGGCAGTCTCCGCCAAAAAACCAGAGCAGTTCCCGCGGAAAGGTGGGGGCGAAATCCGGGTGGGTGGTGAACAGCCTGTCCACCAGTGTACCGACCTCGTTGTATACATCTGCGGCTGGGTCATTTGTCAGTCTCTCAAACTCCGCCGCAAGTGCCCGAAGGCCATCATCTTGTTCCAGGGCCTCAGTCCGTTGTGACAGGGTTTTGGAAAACTCCGCCAGCAGCTTCCTGCAGTGCGAAAGGTATTGTTCGTCGTTCATGGGCGATATCGTTTAGCAGTGAGAATGCGGGTACAATGGCGCGCTGCATTTGGCGAGCATCGTATAAAGGACTGCATGATACCAGCACTCACCATTGAAAATCTTCGCAAGGTATACGGCGATGGCTTCGAGGCCCTTAAAGGCGTCAGTCTCGAGGTGCAACAGGGTGATTTCTTTGCAATGCTGGGGCCGAACGGAGC
>Ga0316193_10000291_pt1 | contig 29978 bp, 26 predicted proteins | sample MerIslsedime2_MG_FD_207735 | JGI IMG/M metagenome (GOLD analysis project Ga0316193, IMG submission 207735) | Coastal sediment microbial communities from Maine, United States - Merrow Island sediment 2 | ecosystem: Environmental > Aquatic > Marine > Coastal > Sediment | place: USA: Maine... | reverse complement strand
GGGTGCTGCGAATGGTAAGGCAGAAACTGGCGATGGTATATAGTCGATCCGATGACCGCCAAGCACACTTGGACCGCTCCGCGAAGTGACTTCTTGGTTCCGTTCGACCGGTCCTTTCGGATTAACAACGCGGCTACGACGCCGGATGAAGATGTCGACAAGGATGCCCTCGAGGAAGCTCGGCAGGAGCGGACGGCCATGATCGGAGACTTGCAGCGGAAGCTCTACGCGGACGATCGGTTCTCGGCGCTCTTCGTGTTTCAGGCGATGGACGCGGGCGGGAAGGACAGCACTATTCGGAGCGTCTTCACGGGTGTGAACCCGGCCGGGTTTCAGGTGTCGTCGTTCAAGGCGCCTTCGGATGAGGAGCTGGATCATGACTTCCTCTGGCGGGTCGCGCGGCGGCTTCCCGAGCGAGGACGAATCGGGGTCTTCAACCGGAGCCACTATGAAGAGGTGCTCGTCGTTCGAGTGCACCCGGAGTTTCTCGAGGGGCAACGGCTGCCGCATTACGATTTGGAAACCATTTGGCACGAGCGCTTCGAATCGATCCGCAATTTCGAGAAGCATCTCGCCGACAACGGGACGATCATCGTGAAGTTCTTCCTCAACGTCTCCTTGAAAGAGCAGAAGCATCGCTTTCTTCGCCGCATCGACAAGCCGAGCAAGAACTGGAAGTTCAACGCGCGCGACGTAGAAGAGCGGAAGCTCTGGCCCGAGTACATGCGCGCGTTTGAAGAGGCGCTGAACGAGACCTCGCGACCGTGGGCGCCGTGGTATGCGATCCCTGCGGACAGCAAGCCGTACATGCGATTGCAGGTGGCCCGCATCGTCCAGCAGACGCTCGAAAGCCTTGGCGTCGACTTCCCGACGATCGACGAGGCGGCCAAGGCCGCGCTGGCAGAATGCCGGGCGATACTCGAGGAGCAATGAGCGGTCCGGCCCCAGTCGTTCTCAGCGTGGCCGGTTCCGATCCCTCGGGGGGTGCGGGCCTCCAGGCGGACCTCAAGACGATTCACCAGCACGGGGGTTATGGGGCGGCCGTTCCGACCCTGATTACTGTCCAGAACACCCAGGGCGTCGAGGACGTCGAGTTGCTCTCGGCGGATCTCGTTCGGGCACAGCTCGCGAACCTGCTGACGGACCTCGAGCCCGGGGCGGCCAAGACCGGCGCGCTCGGTTCACGCGCGGTGGCGCATGTGCTCGGGTCCGTGATGGCACAGAGCGCCTTCCCCTGGGTCGTCGACCCCGTCTGGCTGCCGAGCCGGGGCCGGCCGCTCGCCACGGGCGACGTGGTCGAGGCCTACAAGGAGGCCATCCTCCCTCAGGCAACGCTCGTGACCCCGAACGCCCACGAAGCCGGGCTGCTCGCCGAGATGTCGGTGCGCACGCTCGACGATGCGCGCGAGGCGGCGACACGGATTGCAGCGCTGGGCTCACAATCCGTGCTCGTCAAAGGGGGGCATCTCGAGGACGCCGACCGGGGCACCGACCTCCTTCTCCACGATGGCTCGTTCTCCGAGCTCGCCGTCGTCGACCTGGTGCCCGGTCGCTTCCATGGAACCGGATGCGCGCTCTCCGCTGCGATCGCCACGCGGCTCGCGTTCGGCGACGACCTCTTGTCGGCAGTGGCAGTCGCCAAGACTTGGATCACCGGGGCGCTTCGGCAGGCATTCGCGGTCGGGCAGGGCGCCGTGCCCGTCAATCATCTCTGGCCGGTTCGTGGCAAACCTTAGACTGCATCGAGGTTTGTAAAACGGTTTTGTTGCCTCGTCTTTTGTGAGGCTGCTACATGCGAGCTGGTTCTCGGATGGCGCGTCGTCGGAAGAAGAAGGGGGCTCCGCAGATCGAGCTGCCCATGGACAGCATCGAGGACGCCTCGCTGGTCGTGGAAGCCCAGCGCCGGTACCTCAACTACGCGTTGAGCGTCATCACCTCGCGCGCACTGCCCGATGTTCGCGACGGCCTCAAGCCGGTGCAACGGCGCATCCTTTATACGATGTACAACGAGCTCCGGCTCCGGAGCGACGTCAAGCATCGCAAATCGGCCGCCATCGTTGGCGACGTGATGGGCAAGTTTCACCCCCACGGGGACACCGCCATCTATGACGCGCTCGTCCGGATGGCGCAGGCGTTCACCATGCGGGAGCCGCTGGTCGACGGGCGAGGCAACTTCGGCTCGCCCGATGGCGATTCGGCTGCCGCCATGCGCTACACGGAGGCCAGGCTCCAGAAGCTCGCCGACGAGCTCCTGGTGGAGCTGGCCAAGAAGACCGTCGCCTTCCGGCCCAACTACGACGGACGGCTCTTCGAGCCGGTCGTGCTGCCCGCGCGTTTCCCGAACCTGCTGGTGAATGGCTCGCAAGGCATTGCAGTTGGGATGGCAACCTCGATTCCGCCTCACAATTTGAGCGAGGTGATTCAGGCTTGTGTCGCGCTCATCGATGGCGACCAGACGACCAAGCAGCTCATGAAGTACGTCAAGGGCCCCGACTTCCCGACGGGCGGCGAGCTCATCAGCAGTAAGGACGAGCTCGCGTCGGCGTACGAGACCGGGCAGGGGTCGCTCAAGCTCCGCGGCGAGTGGAAGATCGAGAAGCAGCGCACGGGCGAGCCGTTCATCGTGATTCACTCCATTCCGTACTCGGTAGAGCGGCGCGCGGTGGTCGAGAAGATCGCCGAGGTGATCATCGCGCGGAAGCTTCCGGGGCTCATCGACGTGCGTGACGAGAGCACGGAGGACTGCCGCGTCGTTTGCGAGATGAAGAAGGGCGCCGACCCGAACCTCGTGATGGCGTACCTCTACAAGAACACGCCGCTCCAGACGAACGTGCAGGTGAACCTCACCTGCCTGGTGCCGACGGACAAACCGGAGGTGGCCGCGCCGCAGCGCATCGGGCTCAAGCCCATCCTTCGGCACTTCCTCGACTTCCGGATGGAGGTGGTGACCAAGCGCCTCGAGTTCGAGCTCGACCAGCTCCTCAAGCGCATCCACATCCTCGAAGGCTTCGTGATCATTTTCGATGCGCTCGACGAGGCGATCCGGATCATCCGCAAGTCGGAGGGCAAGGCCGACGCAGCGGTGAAGCTGATGAAGCGCTTCAAGCTCGACGAGCTTCAGACCGACGCGATTTTGGAGCTCAAGCTCTACCGCCTCGCAAAGCTCCAAATGCTCGAGATTCGGCGCGAGCTCGACCAGAAAGTCAAGGAAGCCAGCCGCGTGCAGCGACTGCTGAAGAGCCCCGCGGCCCGGTGGAAGCTCGTTCGGGCGGAGCTCCAGGAGCTGGCTTCGACGTACGCCGACCCGCGTCGCACGCGGATCACCGCCAAGCTCGACGAGCCGGAGTTCGATGCCGAGGCGTTCATCGTCGACGAGGACGCGATGGTGGTCGTCACCGAGCAGGGCTGGGTGAAGCGGCAGCAGCGCGTCAAGGACGTGGCGTCGACGCGGGTTCGCAAGGGAGACCGCGTACTGGCGGTGCTGGCAGGGTCGACCAAGAGCACGGTCGCCTTCTTCAGCAGCCATGGCGTTTGCTATGTCACTCGCATCGTGGACATTCCGGCGACCACCGGGCATGGCACACCCCTTCAGACTCTCTTCAAGATGGCCGACGGGGAGCGCATCGTCGGGGCGATGGGGTTCGACCCACGTTTCCTGGAGGTACCACCGGCCGACGAGAACGCCGAGGAGCCCGAAGAGCCGTACGCCATTGCGGTGACGCGAGGGGGCCTGGCGCTCCGATTTTCGCTTCGGGGCCATCGGGATCCGTCGACGCGCTCGGGCCGCAAGTTCACGCGGCCCAAACAGGGCGATGAAGTGATCTACGTGGCGCCCGCCTTCGCCGAGGAGTGCATCGCGTGCATCACCAAGCAGCGTCGGGCGCTCGTCTGCGAGGCGGACGACGTGTCGCTTCTGGCGGGTGCCGGCCGGGGGGTCATGTTGATCAAGCTCGCGAAGGACGACTACGTCGTGGGCGCCCGCGTTCTGGCCTATGACGACGACGTGCTGATCGCCCAGCGTGAAGGCGGGAGCGAGTATCGCGTGACGCTTCGCAAGTACGACGTAGTCTCGCGAGGCGGGAAGGGCTTCCAGCTCTTCACCCGCGGGGCGATCGAATCCGAAGTCTACCAGGAACCCGAGATTCCGATCTTTCCGGAGGAGTAGTGGCGTATACCGCGAAAGACATCGACGTTCTCGAGGGGCTGGAGCCAGTCCGCAAGCGTCCCGCGATGTACATCGGCGGCACCGACGCCCACGGCTACCATCATCTGCTCTGGGAAATCGTCGACAACTCGGTGGACGAAGCGATCAACGGACACGCGACCCGGATCGAAGTAGCGCTCGACGCCGACCACCGCGGCGCGACCGTCACCGACAACGGCCGCGGGATTCCCGTCGACACCCATCCGAAGTTCAAGAAATCTGCGCTCGAGCTGATTCTCACGACGCTTCACGCGGGCGGAAAGTTCGAGGGAAAGAGCTACCAGGTTGCGGGCGGGCTTCACGGCGTAGGCTCGTCCGTGGTCAACGCGCTTTCTTCGGACATGACAGCGACGGTCTGGCGGGGCGGCAAGACCTACTCGCAGAGCTACAGTCGGGGGAAGGCCAAGGGGAAGCTCAAGCGCGGCGGCAAGACGAGTAAACGGGGGACCTCGGTTCATTTCCGGCCCGACGAGAGCATCTTCGGCAAGCGCCTGGCCTTCGACTCCTCCCGGGTGGCGGAGCGGCTCGAAGCCAAGACCTATCTCCACCGCGGCCTCAAAATCGTCTTCGTCGACGAGAAGACCGGCGACAAGCACGAGTTCGAACATCCGGGTGGCATCGTCGACTTCCTCGAGAAGCTGGTCGCCGAGCGTGGCAAGCCCACGGTGCACAAGGACGCCTTCACGATTGAACACGAAGGCGACCCGCGCTTCGAGGTGGCGCTCCGTTGGACCGAATCGACCGAGGAGGTGATTCGTTCGTATGCGAACGGCATCCCGACCGGCTCCGGCGGTACGCACGAAAGCGGATTCAAGCAGGGGCTCGCCAAGGCGATCCGCAATCACATGGACACGCAGAAGCTCACGCCCAAGGGTGTGAAGATCAGCGCCGACGATATCCGTGAGGGATTGGTCGCCTTGGTCAGCGTGTACGTGGCGGAGCCCCAGTTTCAGGGGCAGACAAAGGAACGGCTCAACAACCCCGAGGTGACGGCGCAGCTCGAAACGTCCGTCCGGACGGCGTTCGAGCAGTGGCTGCTCAACAACAACACGTCCGCCGAGTCGATCGTCGCTCGGGTCATCATTTCCGCGCGGGCGCGGGCTGCCAGCCGCGCGGCGAGCCAGCAGGTGTCGCGAAAGACGGCGGTGAGCCATCGGCTGAACCTGCCCGGCAAGCTCGCGGATTGCTCCAGCACGAACCCGCACGACAGCGAGCTCTTCCTCGTCGAGGGCGATAGCGCTGGCGGCAATGCGAAACAGGGTCGCGACCGCAAGACTCAGGCGATTCTGCCGCTGCGCGGCAAGGTGCTCAATGCCGAGCGCGCGTCGCAGGCGCAGATCCTCGGCAATCGCGAGCTTCAGGACATCGTGAGCGCGCTCGGTTGCGGCATCGGCAAAGACTTCGACATCAGCAAGCTTCGCTACGGCCGCGTGTTCCTGTTGATGGATGCGGATAGCGACGGGCACCACATCGCGACGCTCTTGCTCACTTTCTTCTATCGTTTGCTACCCCAGCTCATCAAGGCTGGGCACATCTACTTGGCGCAGCCGCCGCTCTACCGGCTCGACATCGGCAAGGAAGTATACTGGGCGCTCGACGACGAAGAGCGCGACCGCATCATCGCCGAATCTGCGAAGAACGCGAAGGTCGAAATCAGCCGGTTCAAAGGCCTCGGCGAGATGACTGCCGCGGAGCTCAAGGAGACCACGCTCGACAAGAGCCGCCGCCGGGCGCTGAGGGTGATCGTCGAAGGTGAGCTCGAAGCCGACCGAGTTTTCAGCGAGCTGATGGGCAAGGACCCCTCGGCCCGGTTCTCGTTCATCATGGAGCGAGCCCCGCAGGCCGAGGCCCTCGAGCTCGACGTCTGACCCCAAGAAACAGTGCGCGGTTTTTTGACCGCTCTGCGCCATTCTGGTTCAACCACTTCAGGAAGTACTTCGATAACCCGGGGAGTGGTTGATGCAGTCGACTTGTCACGTGTGCGAAAGAACCTTCGAGGCGCGCTTTCGCTATCAGGTTCGCGAGGAGAACGGGCAGTATATCTACGTCTGCTCGACCGCTTGTCAGCAGCGACTGCTGCTCGGCGCAGACGGGGTGCACGCTTGTGACACCTGCGGCGCGACGTTCGAGATCGAGTTCCCCTATCAGATGAGCGTCAGCGACGGGCGCCGTCACTACTACTGCACTACGCAATGTCGGGAACGCGGGGAACAACGACAAAGCCAGGTGGGGCTGTTGCGTTCTGCGCCGAAGCGTATCGCGGTGTTCAATCACAAGGGCGGCACCGGCAAGACGACGACTTCGATCAATCTCGCAGCCGGACTTGCCGAGTCGGGTCGGCGTGTGTTGCTCGTCGATGCGGACGGGCAGGGCAACGTCGGCACGTCGCTGGGGATCCGGGGGCAGCGCACGCTCTATCATGTGCTCGTCAACGGGGCGAAGGCTTCAGAGGTCGCGGTTCCCGTGCGTGACGGTCTCGACGTGCTCACTTCGAACGAGACCTTGGCCGCGGCAGAGCTCTTTCTCGCCGAGCGGCCGAACCGCGATCGGATCATGCGAGAACGGCTTGGTGACGCGTGCCGGGAGTACGACACGGTCGTGCTCGACTGCGCGCCGGCGCTTTCGCTGATGAACCAGAACGCGATGGTCTATGCGGACAGTGTCGTCGTACCGGTCGCCTGTGACTATCTTTCGCTCGTCGGCGTGAAGCAGGTGCTTCGGACGATCCGCAACGTGCGGGAGTTGCTGCAACACGACGTAGAGCTCCTCGGCGTGCTGCCGACCTTCTTCGACGTCCGCACTCGAATCTCGCGCGATGCCATCTTGACGCTTCGCGACCACTTCGAAGGCCGTTGCTACGATCCGATTCGGATCAACACCAAGCTCCGGGAGGCGCCGAGCGCGAAGCAGACGATCTTCGAGTACGCGCCCAAGAGCCATGGTGCGGAGGACTACATGCGTTTGGTGCAACGGGTGACGGCCGTTGCTGCGACGGGTCGACGAGCGCCGAAGCCGGCGGTGCTCGCAGCGGTATCTTAGGGGGGCGTATGAAGAAGCGGGACGGAACAGGGGTAGACGGGGTCTTCGACGAAGACGAGGTGAGCGCGGTCCTGCGGGACACCTTCTACAGCGGCAAGGCAACCAAGCGCACGCGTGCCAAGAGCAAGAAGGCGAAGAAGAAGCCGGACCACTACGACGTGATTTGCATTTCGCTCTACAAGGAAGATCTGGCACAGCTCGACGAGATGGTCGTCAAACTGAAGAAAAGTGGGCATCGCAAGATCAGTCGGAGCGCCCTCATCCGGTTCGCACTCGATCAGGTCGATATTCGGGACTTCCCGCGAGCCTACTAGCGTGCCGTCACCGGGGCGCTATACTCGGCGCCAATTTTTAGGGTCCTTGGGAGGTTCCGGTGACAGACAGCATCCTGCGGGAAGCGCTCACCTTCGATGACGTGTTGCTCCAGCCGGGTTACGCGGATTTTCTGCCCGCAAACGCGGACGTCTCGACGCAGTTTACTCGCGAGCTCGAACTTCGGATTCCGTTCGTCTCGAGCGCGATGGACACCGTCACCGAGTGGCGAACCGCGATCACGATGGCCCGTGAGGGCGGCATCGGCATCCTCCACAAGAACATGAGCCCGACGCATCAGGCGCTCGAGGTGACCAAGGTGAAGCGGGCGGAGACCGGGATGATCGTCGACCCGGTCACGGTCGGCCCGGGCGAGTCACTCCACGATGCCCTCGAGCTGATGCGCCGCCACGAGATCTCCGGCCTGCCGGTCGTCGAAGGCGACAAGCCCGTCGGCATTCTCACGAGCCGCGACATCCGCTTCGAGCAAAACCTGAATCAAAAAGTCGCCCAGCTCATGACGAAGGAGCTGGTGACGGTGCCTCCAGGGGTCGAGCAGAGCAAGGCTCGGGAGCTCTTGCACCAGCACCGCATCGAAAAGCTGTTGGTGGTGGGCGAGGGCGGCGAGCTGGTCGGTCTCATCACCATCAAGGACTTGTTGCAGGCCGACCGTCACCCCGATGCCATCAAGGATTCGCTCGGCCGTCTTTGCGTTGGTGCGGCGCTCGGCACCGGTCCGGATCGGGACGAGCGTACCGAAGCCCTGGTTCGAGCCGGCGTCGACGTCATCATCATCGACACGGCCCACGGACACAGCAAGGGCGTGATCGAAGCGGTTCGCGAGACGAAGTCGACTTACCCGAGCGTACAGGTCGTCGCGGGCAATGTTGCCACCGCCGAGGGCACCAAGGCGTTGATCGACGCCGGTGCGGATGCGGTCAAGGTCGGCATGGGGCCGGGCTCGATCTGTACGACCCGCATCGTTGCCGGTATCGGCGTGCCGCAGGTCACCGCCGTCATGGATTGCGCGCGGGTTGGCCGAGAGCACGGCGTGCCGATCATCGCAGACGGCGGGGTCAAGTATTCTGGCGATGCGGTGAAGGCGATCGCTGCCGGTGCCGCGAGCGTCATGATTGGATCGCTCTTTGCCGGCACCGACGAGGCGCCCGGTGAGCTCGTGCTGTATCAGGGCAGGACCTACAAGTCTTATCGGGGCATGGGCTCCCTCGGCGCGATGCGCGAAGGGTCATCCGACCGCTATGCTCAGGCCGACGTCTCGGATGTGGGCAAGCTGGTGCCGGAGGGCATCGAGGGTCGCGTGCCGTATCGCGGGGCGCTCTCGACCGTGGTCTACCAGTTGGTCGGCGGGCTGCGCGCCGGCATGGGATACACGGGTTGCCCGTCGATTCCGGAGCTGCAGAAGAACGCGAAGTTCGTCCGCATCAGCAACGCGGGGCTCCACGAGAGCCACGTGCACGATGTGATGGTGACGAAAGAGGCGCCGAACTACCGGATCAGTCAGTAGATCGAGGGATACGATCGGAGAATCGGTCGCGACGCACGTGCTCGCGAGCGGGACCCGTCGGTACGTCGCTACATGGCGTGATAAGACTCCCCTCCCGCCCACTCGCTGTGCCGCGCATCCCGACCGATTCTCCTGTGTACACGCGAGCCGGAACGGCGAAGCCCGGCGCGAATGCGCCGCCAAGCCCGAGCAAAGCAAGGGGCGCGGAGGGAGGATTACGGGCGGGGGGGGGGGGGTCGGATGTAACCAAACCTCCCGACGCCAATGGGGATCCGCGGACGTGGGTCGCGGCCGATTCTCGGGCTCGCGCTACCGCCTGCTCGTGGGTCGGCCTCGACCGGCCAAGTGGCCCATGTTAGACCGCCGCCATGATCGTCGATGGGGTCTTAATTCTGGACTTCGGTTCCCAGTACACCCAGCTGATTGCTCGCCGGATTCGTGAGCAGCACGTCTACTGCGAGATTCAGCCCTGCACCTATTCGCTCGATGAGATCAAGGCGATCGACCCGCGGGCGATCATCCTGAGCGGTGGGCCTGCGAGCGTGTTTGCCGAGGGGGCGCCGACGGTCGACCCTGGCGTGTTCGACCTCGGGGTGCCCGTTTTGGGCATCTGCTACGGCATGCAGCTCACCTGCCATCTGCTCGGCGGCAAGGTCGAGCGCGCCGATGAGCGAGAGTACGGCCCGGCGCGGCTCGAGGTGCTCAAGCCCGAAGGGCTGCTGCACGGGTTCCATGTCGGATCGCATGTCGACGTTTGGATGAGCCATGGCGATCGGGTCGAGAGCCTCCCGCCTGGGTTCGGGACGATCGCGCAGACATCGAACAGCCCGTTCGCCGCGGTCGCCAATCTCGAACGGAACATTTTTGGCGTGCAGTTTCATCCGGAGGTCGCGCACACGCCTCGTGGCGTGGAGATGCTCCGCGCGTTTCTCTTCGAGGTCGCTGGGTGCAGCCCCAACTGGACGCCAGGATCGTTCGTCGAGCAGACGGTCGAGTCGGTCAAGCGACAGGTCGGAGGTCGCGCCGCCGTCTGCGGTCTTTCCGGTGGCGTCGACTCGTCGGTTGCGGCGATGCTCGTGTCCAAAGCGATTGGCGACAAGCTCACCTGCATCTTCGTCGACAACGGTCTGCTGAGAAAAGATGAAGCGGAGAGCGTGGTCCACACCTACCGCGACCACTTTGGGCTCAAGCTGATTCACGTCGATGCGGCGGAGGAGTTCCTGGAAGCGCTTCACGGCGTCTCCGACCCCGAGAAGAAGCGGAAGATCATCGGAAAGATCTTCATCGACGTTTTCCAGCGGGAGGCAGAGAAGCTCGAAGACGTCGGCTATCTCGTGCAGGGGACCCTCTATCCCGACGTGATCGAAAGCCTGTCCTTCAAGGGGCCGAGCGCGGTCATCAAGAGCCACCACAACGTGGGCGGCCTGCCGGACACGCTACACCTCGAGCTGATCGAGCCCCTGCGGCTTCTCTTCAAGGACGAGGTTCGCGAGGTCGGCGAAGCGATGGGCATGCCGCACGACTTGGTGTGGCGCCATCCGTTCCCTGGACCAGGTCTCGCCGTGCGATGCCCCGGTGCGATCGAGAAAGAGAAGCTCGAAATCTTGAGGGACGCGGACGCTATTTTCATCGAGGAGCTGCGCGCCGCCGACCTCTACGACAAGATCTGGCAAGCGTTCTGCGTGATTCTTCCGGTGCGAACCGTCGGGGTCATGGGCGACGAGCGCACGTACGACTACGTGGTGGGGATTCGAGCGGTCGACTCGCGCGACGGCATGACGGCCGACTGGTCCCGTATTCCGCACGAAGTGCTCGCGCGTATCTCGACGCGGATCATCAACGAGGTCCGTGGTTGCAACCGCGTCTGTTACGACATCTCGTCCAAGCCGCCTTCGACGATCGAATGGGAGTGAGAGCGGCCGGTATTTTGTTGGCGCTGGTGCTACTCGGCTGCGCCAAGCAAGGCACTGTCGCGCCCGAGCCCGCGCGCCTCAAGGTGGTCGCGACTCCCCGAGATGCGTCGGTGTATATCGACGGTCACTACTTCGGACGAGCGACGGTACTGTCACAGGAGCCCAAGGCGTTGGCGCCGGGCGTACATCTGATGACGGTCACCGCGGACGATCACTTCCCGCACGACATGGAGTTGGATCTTCCACGAGGCACGACGAGCTTGTCGATCGAGTTGAGGCCGGTACCGCCTTAGTCAGCGTCAGCGTCAGCGTCAGTTCGAGGGGTTGGGGCGCAGCTCCTGATTCGTTTTGAATTCCTCTTCGATCATCGGGCCTGCAAGCCTAACGACGAGGTGGTTCGGGCTCAGGGCCTTCAGGCGCTGGAGCTCCTCGTATTTTGCCACGGTTCCTTCGTCGATCAGGACGAGGTTGGCTTGGGCGCGGACAAAGTCGGGGCGCGCGGCGAGGGTCTCCTTGAGAAGCTTCTCGCATCGGACGGGATCGACGTAGCGCTCGAACGCCTCCATCGCGCGGAGGTAGCTGCGAATGGGTGGGTTCTCGGGGCCGTCTTCGGCGTAGCGCATCATCCGGTCAAACTCGAGCCACTGCCCGCGCAAGCGGAAGTAGTTCGCGTTCGCGAAATAGGCGAGTTGCGCCTTTGGGTCCAATCGAACCGCCTGCTCGGCAAGGTCGGAGCCAGAGCGGAGTGGCTCTTCCGACAAGACGCGAAGCGCTCGAACCACTTTGCGAAGATCCGCCGTCTTGGCTTGGAGCTTCGCGGCACGCGCTTGGTCCTCTTTGGTGTCGGCAGAGGGCTCCACCAAAGGACGGGTCTGTTGGAGCTGACGAAGCTCGGTGAGGTCTTGCCTCCGCTCCTTGTCGAGAATCCAGGCCGCGGTCATGAGGGCGCCCGCGTACGAGAGCTCCAGGTAGGCGCGCACAGTCAGGGCTTCGGGGCCTTGCCGTCCGGCCGCAAAACGTCGGGCTTCCTCGAACTCCGGCAAGCGGTCTCCTCGGACGATTTCGAGGACTTGGGCCATCGAGGTCACGGGGGTGTCCGGCGGTGGGATGGGCGGGATGCCGTACGCCTGCTGGAACTCGCGCACGACCTGCGCGGCCTCGGGCGGCCGCATCGATTCGACGTCGATGTCTTTGCCGATCGTCGATCCATCGCTCGTCGAGGACTTGCTGGACGCGCAGGCGCCCAGCGCGATTGCCAAGAAAAGAACACCCTTCGTTCGTGTCATGGCGCGGAGGCTAGCACAGCCTTCGAGGGGCCCCTAGAAGCGCACGAAAATGTCGAACTCGGGGGCGACGTTGCTGAGCACGTCTCCCGGGATGATGAGGTAGAAACCGTCGACGAAGAAATCGCTGTAGCCGACCCCGAGCCGAATGTTGGCGTGGTCCCAGGAAAACACGAAGCCAGGGATGATGGCGAACGCGTTTCGCAAGTCGTCCACGGCCGCCTGGAGCTGCAGGTCTGCCGACGGGTTGCCACCCAAGCTGCCGTTGACCACCACGTCGCTGACGTAGGGCACCCACCTGACGGTGAACGTGAATGCAACCACGCGAGAGAGCCGCCACTCGGCCATTCCCCAGAGTTGTAGGAAGTCGACCACGGCTGCGCCTGCGACTGGGTCATCTCCCGCTTGCGCGTCGGTGCCCCCGGTGACGGCGGTGAACCTCGTTCCGAGGTGCACGCTCACGTCGGAATTGATGCGGACCGACGAAGCAAGAGCGATTGGCAGCAGGAAATACCTCACTTTGGAATCGTCGATCTGCGCGACGGTGCCCGTGAGAAAGCCGATCGAAGCGCTCAGCGCAAGGCGCCTCCGGTCGAAGAAGGTCGACTTGAGCTCGACGTTGGGGGCAACGTCCTGAAAGATCGCCCCGAGGATCCAGGGCATGGTGTAGGTCGTGACTTGTAGTTGGTCGATGATCCCGTAGCTGAGTTGCATCAGCCCAAGGCGGACGCGTCGACGGTGAAGGCTGTAGGCCGTCGTGTTGAGGAGCCGCTCCTCATAGCTGTGATACGCGCGGGCGGGCTCTGGATCGAGCGCCATGCCGGTCCAGGTCATGCCCGCGAGGAGCGTTACCAGGAGAAGAGTGTTCCCGATTCGTCGAAACATCGACTCTCCTCTAGGCTGCACCCGATTACGCCGTTCGCGTCGCGGAGAACCTCCGTGCTGCCCTGAAAGAAATAGTTGAAGGTCTCCGTCTCCGGGGGGTCAGACTCCGGGACTTCGACTTCCACGAGGATCTCCAGTCCTTCGCTGTCTGCCAAGATGACGCGAAAGCTCTCCTTGATGCGAAAGTCGTCTCCGTCAAAACCGATGTTTCCCTCCAGGACGAACGTGACGAGTAGCTCTGCGATGTCTTCGCCCGTCGGGACCGTGTCACCCAAGTCGACCGCGACGCCTCCGTCGTATGAAGCCTCGAAGCTCTCGCCTTCGCCTGGCACGAGATACCGACAGGTCGTGGCGGTGCCCCAGACGACACGGCCGATGCCCGCACTATCCAGGGTCATCGTGAGGTTCATCGTGCCGTTTGCAGGGTCCGGGTCGGCGTCATAGCCAGGCTCGAACTGCCGTTCGTCCCAGCCGGGGCAGATGTAGTTGACCTGAATCACGCCCGTCGGGCTTGGGAGAGTGACCCCACCTTCGCACTTTCCCTCCGGACAATCCCCGTCGGCGGCGCAGGCGCTGCCAGCGTTGCTGCCACCGCTGCATGTCGCGTCGAGCACGAGGTCACCGTCTTCGTTGGTCGACTGGTCGAGCTCTTCTTGAATGTCGATGATCACTTCCAGGATTTCTTCGAAGATCTTCGAGTCTTCAATCTCCTCGGCAGCTTGGGCGATTTCATCGGCCACCTCGGACATGATCACGCTTCCAACCACGGCGGTCGGGTTCGCATACGCTTCGAGCACCGGCTGAAGATTGGGCGCCGGGGGAACGTCGAGCGAGTTGCACGATCCGAGGACCCCAGCGAACATCAGCGTAGTGAGCCAAGACAAGCGCTTCATGCTTCGCGAACAATAGCCCCTTGTGTCTTCCGCCGCACCCCGCAGCTTGCGCATTCTGAAGAGACGCCCCTACGCCAGAAAGGAGCACGAACGCATGCTACCAAAAAGAGCTGGCGAACTTTCGAATCAGGGGGCATAACCACGAGCGTGTGGATACGTCTCCTCATCGCTTTGGCGCTGGTCATCGCTGCCACAGCCTGCAAGCACAACAAGCGCGCAAACACCACTGTGGTTCGCAGAGCAGCGTTCGACCTCTCGTGCCCGAAAGAGGAGCTCAAGCTCAACGTCGTCGATGTCGAGGGCGCGCGGAAAATGGCTACGCAGATCGCAGTGCGCGGTTGTGAGCAGAAGGCCGTCTACGTTTACTATCCGGATTCCGACACCTGGATCATCGACGGAGCGGTAACCGCGCTCTCGACGGACTACCAAGTGCCGCCCCCCATCGACAAGGGCAGAGGGAAGCGCGGTGACAAGCAGGCGGTGAAGGCCGAGAAGCGTGGCAAGATGACCAACGACCCGGCCGAGCCTGTCGAGAAGGAAACGCGCCAGAAGCGCAAGGACAAGAAGGCGTCGGGCGACGTTCCGGCGTCGGACTAGCCGAGCATCGAGCCAGTCCGGCGGCTCCTAGCCCCCGATCTCGAGGACGGCGCCTGCCAAGTACGCGATCCACACGACCGTCAGTCCGGCGACGTGGAACGCTCGGCTCTTGGACGTTGCGAGCGCGATGCAGATCACGAGAACTACGGCGTCGAAAGCGCTGGCGAGGTTGAAGCCTACGCCCAGTACGAAGCCGGTGGCGATCGACCAGACCTGCAATAGACCAAAGATCACGAAGAACCGACGCTGCCCCACTGCCGCCTCGGGCTCGGACGTCGGCTCCGCCGCCAAGGCGCCGAGCATGATCTGAGTGGCCAGCAACATCAGCACAGGGCCCGTCTCCGCGAAGAGGAAGAGTCCGAAGTCCCAGTCTTCGAGCAGGGTAATGTCGGCGGTGTGCCAGAACAGCGTGAAGTACGCGAAGAGCAGCAGAACGACCCAGCCAACCAGGAGGCGGTCGCGGTCCCGTCGTTCGACGTGCCGAACGACCTCGGCCAACTCGCCTAGAACACCCGCGATTCCCAGCGTGAGAATCGTGATGAACATGAAGGCCACCAACAGCGTATTGATGTTATCCATTTCGGTGAGCCTAGCATCCTAGTGACGAAAATGCGCTTTCGCGTTACGTATCCGCTCATGCTCGGAGCTCTCAGAACCGTGTCTGCCGCGTCGCTCTCGATCCTCGTGCTTGTCGTTGGCTGCGCAGGGTTCGTAGAAGCTCAGTCGGCTGCGTACCCCCTCGAACCCGCGGTGACGTCGAGCCCGCGGGAGACGTTCCAGACCTTTCTCCACTCCGAGGAAGCGATGTGGGCCTTGGTCCTTGGCGAAGGTTCCGACGAGCGGAGCGCCGACGGGTTTCAGAAGCTCATGGAGCTCGACGCTCGGGCAAAGAGAACGCTCGACCTGCACGGGGTCGCGCCTGAGGCACGAAAGCAGACCGCGGACGATGCAGCGGTCCACCTCTATGAAGTGCTCATGCGGCTAGAGCTTCCGCCGTTCGACCAGATTCCGGGCGACGAAGAGATCGAAGCTGGCGTCGAGCTCGAGCGCTGGACCCTCCCGCACACGGAGATCACCGTCCATCGCGTGACCGACGGGCCACGCGAGGGCGAATACCTCTTCTCGCCCGAGACGGTCGGACGTGTCGAAGAGTTCTACAAACGCGTCAAGGAGCTTCCGTACCGCCGCAAGCCCCCGATCGAGCACGTCGACTCGTTCCTCCAGGTGTACGGAGGTTGGGACATTCCGATTTCGTCGATCGACTCGCTCCCCCGATGGATGCGAAACGTGGCCTGGGGACAAGCCCTGTGGAAGTGGGGCGTCCTCGTTGGTGCTTTCGGCATCGTGCTCATTCTACTGATCGGTGCGTACCGGGTGACCCGACGCCGGGCCGAGCCGCGGTCGGCACGACGATACCTGTTGAGTCTCGCAGTCCCCGTAGTGCTGCTCCTTGCCTGCGTTTTCGCGCTTCCGCGTTTGTTTGAACAGATTCTGCTCGTCGGAGACGTTGCCAAGCATCTGAACCTCTTCATGACTGCGATTGCCTACCTGTCCCTCGCATGGGTGGCTTGGATCCTGATCCTCGCGGCCGGCGAGTCCCTCGTCAGCAGACCGCGCGTTGGCGCCGAGAGCCTCGATGCGAGTCTCATCCGGTTGACCGCGCGCCTGATCGCAATTGGTGCGGTCATCCTACTGGTGTTCCAGGGCGCCACCGCGATCGGGCTTCCACTGGTCGGCCTCGTTGCAAGCGTCAGCATCGGTGGGCTTGCGGTCGCGCTTGCCGCTCAGGACACCTTGAAGAACCTACTCGGGAGTTTGATGATCTTCATCGACCGGCCCTATCGGGTTGGCGAACGGATCGTCGCCGGGGGTCATGATGGGGTAGTCGAGTACATCGGGCTCCGCTCCACTCGGATTCGCCAGCTCGATGGCGCTCTGACTTCCATCCCCAACGAGCAGATGGCGACGATGGACATCGAGAACATCGAGCGGCGCGAGTACATCCGACGCAAGACCAAGCTTCGCATCGCCACCGGCACGGCGCGCGAAGAGGTTGAACGCGCGCTCGCGATCGTCAGAGAGATCCTCGAGGACCACGAGGGCATGTCACAGGACCGGCCGCCTCGGGTGTATTTCGAGGAGTTCAATCCCGACTCACTGAGTATCGTCCTGTTCTACTGGTATGCGCCGCCCGACTACTGGGCCTTCTGCGCCCTCGGAGAGCGCATCAACCTCGAGATCGTACGCCGCTTCGCGGAGGCGGGGATCAAATTAGCGCCACCCACGTCAACGACCCGATTCACCACCGAAACCGACGAGCAGCTCGAGCTGACTCCCAAGTGACCTGTTCCTTCAGCCGGTCCAGAATCCGGCGATTCGTTGGATCAACCAAGACGCCGACAGAATGCCGACCGAGTAGGCGGCGGAGATTCGGAGTCGACGCATTCCAGGGATCGACCACTTGCGGTCGGTGACCCTTCCCGAGAGGAGGCGACCGAGCTGGTAGGTGGCGACAACGGCCGCGACGAACAGGAGCTGCCCGACCTCGACCCCGAGGTTGAAGAAGAGGAGGGCGCTTGGAATTTCGGTCTGTGGGAGCCCGGTCTCTCCGAGCACCGCGGCGAAGCCGAAGCCGTGCAAGAGCCCGAACGACGACGACACGGCAATGGGATAGCGATAGGTGAGGCTGCTCGGATCGCCGCGCACGATCTCGACCGCCAAGAACACGATGCTCAGCGCGATGGCTGCTTCGACGGGCGGAACGGGGACGCGCACCAGGCCGAGGGCGCTCAACGCAAGCGTGATTGAGTGCGCGAGGGTGAAGCCCGTAATCGTGATCAGGATGCGGCGGCCGGTTCCCGCGATGAGGAGCAGGCACACCAAGAACAGCAGATGGTCGTAGCCCTGCAAGATATGCTGGACGCCAAGGCTCAGGTAGTCGCGAGCGACGGCGCCGAAGCTCTCCTGCTCGGGGATGATGACTTCGCTTTCATCCGGCGAAGCGAGGACCGAATGCTTCTCGCCGGACAAGCGCGAAACGCGAACGAGGGTCGCGACGGAAGGATTGAAGGCCGGGTAACGGACAAGGAGGGCAGTTCCGGCGGGGTCCGTTTCACAGCGGTACGTTTGACGGCGGACACTCCCGCGCTCGCCGTCCTCCGCTGCCGGCACGCACCCCTTGGGCATCGAGATCTCGGGTGCATTCCGGACGTCGACCGATGGCGGGATCTTCCACTGCACCGAGAACACGAGCGGCTCCCTCTCGGTCACTTCGACGTAGAGAGGGCGGCTCTCATGCGCAAGCGCGACTGGCCGTGATGCACTCAGCGCCAGCATGGCGACGACGAGGAACAGGGAGCGCGTCATTGCGGCGGGCTGTCCTTCTCGGTGATGGGAGCGGGGCTGCGTTGGTAGACCACCTGGACGTCGTAGGCGTCCACGATGTCGGAGATCGCTGCTTCGCTCTTCTCGCTGATCGCCGACCGCCGCCAATCCTCTCGAACGCGGTCGACAATCTCAGAGAGCTCGGGCTCGCGGCCGGGCTCATTGGTGATCAGCAGGACGAGGTGAACGCCGTACGGCGAGTCGAATGGGCCGCGCCATACGAGGTCATTGGGTTCGAGCGCGAACACGGCCTTTGCCATCGACGCGCCGAAGTGGCTGGCGATGTATTCCGGAGTCCGCTCGACATAGTTGACGTGGTAGAGGAACCGGTCTCCGTGCTTGGGTGCCTCGCCGAACGGCGTGCTCTCGCGATTGAGCTCTATGAGCTTCTTGTCGGCGGCTGTCTGAGCCCCTTCACGGGGGCGGTCTTCGGTCTCGAAAAAGATGTGCGTGAAAGTCACGAACGGCTCGACGTAGTAGTTGGCCTTGTGGGCGTCGAAGTAGCGCTGTAGCGCGGCGTCATCAGCTTCGACCGACGCTTCCGCGAACCCCTCGGTGATGAACTCGAGCTTCTGCACGAGTCGTCTGCGGATGACGTAGTCGTCCTCTTCGAGTCCGAGCGCTAGCGCCTCGCGATAGAGCACTTCCTCGCGGACGAAATCATCGATCATGCGGTCGAGCTCTGCGTCGGAAAGCGACGCTAGCTTCTTCTTGGCCAACTCCGGGTTGAAAGCCTTGAGCCGGTACTGGACGAAGGTCAGCAGGGCGTCCTCGTCGACCCTGATCACGCTCGGGTCGTCGGCCGCCTCGTGACGATTGACGACCCCGAACAAGACGAACAAACCAAGGCCGGCCGCGAGGAAGTGCACCAGCGGCTCTTGCAAGAAGCGTTTCAAGGTCAGGGGGTGTACCAAATCGGGGAAGAGTACGCCCGCTCTTGAATCGTAGATGGATGACCGGTCTCTTCTGGGTCCATGCCGAGGGCGATCGCGTCGTAGAGAGTGTGGCGCGGGGTGGGGATCTGGATCACGCGCAGGTAGTAGAAGGCTCGGGCATTCGGATCGAAGTCGGGGTCCGTCCAGGCCGCCGAAAGCTGCGCGTCGCCAATGTCATTCGTGTAGAAGCCGGTCGAGAGATCGACGGTGTTGCCGACAGGTCGCAGGGAACCATCCTCGCGGCGCTCGCGGTGATCGGACCAGGCGATGTTGTACACTTGTTCCTGGGACGCGCCGTTCTCGTCCAGCCAGCCCTTGACGACTTGGATGCGATCCAGGTTGGCGCCGCGCGGATCTTTGATGGCGTACACCAAGAACGACGGCGCTTTGCCCTTGGGCGCATGGGTCAAGTCGCCACCCATGGGAACGCCCTTGTCGTAGCCGATCTTTGCGAGGTCGCGCTTCCCTGCGTCGCGATCCGAGAAATCCCATCCGCCAAAGAAACGGAGGCGGATGCGCGGACTGGTCGACGCGTAGACCTCCTTGCGCAGGAATGCTCCGAAGAGCGCCTCGCGGTTGTTGCCCTCCGCCCACACTCCCGCGACTCCCGAGGCGGACATGTCAGCGCCAAACCCCTTGATGCCGATGAACGAGTTGAAACGGTTCTCGGGGATGGAATCGAACGCTGTCTTGCCGTGGAAATTGTCTTCTTCGGCAGACGACATCCCCGTGTGTGAATCGGTCGAGCCAACCATCCCGAACTTGTAGGGATTGGTGCCGACCTTCGCGTCGATCTCGAGGCCTCGACGGAGGCCGGCGCGCGCGAAGTCGCCCGCGTCGACTGATGCATGGCTCTCGCCCTGGCCGAGGGATTCGCTGTCGATCGCATGTGAGAAGGGCTCGAACGCCGCGAACTCATCGTTCGGCGACAGAATGGGGTCGGTTTCCGAGTCACCTTTGATTTGGGTGACCTCGATCACGGGCTCCCACTTCATCCGCGTGCGGGCGTATTCGGCGGTAATGGGGCGTCCCTCGCTGTCGACGTCGTTGAACATCAGACCACCGCTGATGTTCGAGTTGTGCGGAATGGCCAAAAAGCGCGCGCCGGTTCGGGCGGAGGTCGCTTCAAGCCAGGCCCAGAGGTCTTCCGGCTTGTCACTGTCGAACGCGCTGTAGGGGATGAACTTCGCGGCTGTGTCGCCACCTTGCGGCGTAAACACGACCCGATGGAGGTTCTTCCCGTTCGGCGTCGAGGTCCATTCCCAGCCGATGAACGAGGTGAAGCGGCCCGGATCGTTGTGTCGTTCCGTGATCGCCACCATCTCGCCCCACACCGACCTGCGGGTGTCATCACCGTTCAAGTCTTCGTACGGCTGGTCGTTGTTGATCCTGCCGATGAACTCGATGAAGACTTCCTGGCCCTTTCCGGCGCTGAGCATCTGCACGATACGCTTCCCGCTCGCGGTCTTGACGAGCTTCTCATCGCCCCGAGCGAGCCGAAGTGGGACGCCCATCATCTCGGCGTGATCGGAGACGACCAGGAAGTCGAGCGGCGTTCTGATCTGAATCTGGCCCTTGTGATACGGGTGGATGACGGGGATCCCTTTGGCGTACCGGTAGGCCGTGTCCGGATCGGCTGTCTCGTTGCCGAAGAAGAACGCGTCGGGCGAATAGCTCGTGTGCAGGTGGGTGTCGCCCCAGAAGAGCTGGGTTGGCTCGCCTGCGAGTGACGAGCTCGTGGCGTACGGTGGCGTGGTGCTTGCCGGACCACATGCTGAAACGAAAGCCGAGATGAGCAGCAGTGCGCTGAGTTGCTTCATGACGCTTCCCTTCGAGATGTGTTCTGCAACCCCGAGGTTCTAGACGGCCTCCATCGAACGGTCAACGCTTTCAAGGTCGCGAGCCGCGTCTGTCTGCGCTACAGTCCGCCCCATGAGGGGCTCCGTGGCCAGGGGTTTGTGGGTCGTTTCGCTTGCGCTGTTCTTGGTGCCGGTGCTGGGGCCGCGCGGCGCCGAAGCGCAGGGCGACGACTCTCATTACCAAACCCTCCAACTCGGCGAACGCTCCCGCGGCATGGCGGGGGCATACACGGGCTTCGCCGCGGACGGCGCCGCCATTTGGTTCAACCCTGCCGGGCTTCCCTTGCTGGAGCCAAAGCTCCTGCAAGGTAGCTTGTCCCTCATTCAGCGACAGACGCTCGACATCGAGGGCGCGGTCGTCAGTGACGGGCCCGACGGCGCGGGTGGGGAGGATGAGGTCAGTGACTTCCAGATCAAGTCGAACCCGAGCCTGCCAGGCTTCGCAGTCGCGAGCTTTGCCGTAGGCAAACGCAAGGAGGAGCTCGGAGACCGAAAGCCGCTGCAGATCGCGATCTCGGCGTTCGTGCTCTACAGCAACAAGCTCGGGGGCGACGTCAACTTCCAGGACGAGCTCGGGCGGACGAACAGCGTGCAGTTCTACAAGGACGATCGTGCCAGCTACTTCGCGGCCGCCCTCGGTCATCGGCCCACACGCAGTTTCTCGTGGGGCGTCACCTTGCTGGCGCGCAACCGCGTGCTCCAACACGTGGAAACCTCCTTCCTGGCACAAGGCGGCACGCAAGATCCCAGTCAAGGCAGCCCCTGCCCGTCGAGCCCCACGATTCCGTTTTGTATCCTCGATGCGAGGCAGATCAGCCGCAGCACGGTGTTCAGCATGAATTCCTGGGACCTGACCCTTCGAATCGGCCTCTTGAACCTCATCGGCAAGCGCTGGCGCCTCGGTATCTTGTTTCAACCTCCCGGCCTCCACGTTGGCGGCAAGTCCAATCTGAGATTCGAGCTGGCGGACGTGAGGTCGAGCGCCGATCCAATCAGTCCGGATCTCAGCGATTCGGTCTTTGCGGACATCGAACGCGGCGCGCGCTCGCCGATTCCCTGGGAGCTCCGATTCGGCGCGTCGTACGTCATCTCGAGCAAAGTGGTCGTCTCAGCCGACCTCCAGCTCGTCGGTCCCGTCGCCGGAGGCTCGATCGCCCCCGGAATCCCTCAGCTCGAGGGTCGCGCGAACACTTCGGGCATCCTGCTCGCCGACTCGACGAAGCGAGACTTCACCTGGAACATCTCCTTGGGCTCGGAAATCCAGATCACGAAGTTCCTCTTCACGCGATTTGGGTTTCTGACCGACAACAGCAGCGCACCGGATGCCACAGACTCAGCAGCGTTCATCCGGCCGGCGAAGATCGATCGCTACGGATTCAGCGCCTCGGTCGGCGGGGCGAAGAACGGCAAGGGGCTATCGGGCGGTGTCTCGGTCTTGTTCGGCAAGGGCATAGGCAATGGTCTCGATTTTCGGGAGGAAGCGTTTGCCAACAATACCAACTTCATACGTACCAACATCAAAGAGCGCATTCTCATCATTTCGGTCGGCGGTGACATCGGCCAGACCGCGGACGTCGTGAAGACGCGCGTGAAAGAGAAGAAGTCGGAGCAGGCCATCGAAGCCGAGAAGCGGCGCGATCGAGAGGCGCGTCGAAAAGACATGGAAGAAGAGGGTGACCCCGCCGTCAAGGCGGCCAAGGAGAAGGCGATCGAAGCCCGAAAGGAGCTCGACGAAGCGGAGGAGCGCGTCAAAGCTGCCGACGACGAAGTCGAAAGGATCGAGTCGAAACAGCTCGAGAACCTGGACGCACAAGACCAGGGCGCCATCCAAGGCGCGAGCCAAAGCACAATCGAGACGATTCGCTAGTGAACTCCGACCTGGTGGCGCGAACTTGGCTGCCGCTGGCCGCGCTGCTCTGCTGGCCGCAGGCGGCCAACGCCCAGCTCGGTCCTGACGGGACGCCGATCACGACGTCGGACTACACGGTCGACCTGACACGCGGAGTCGTCGTAAGCACGTCACGCGTCGTTGGACTCTCAGGCGCTGCGACGGCCTTGGCCCAAGGGGTCGAGGGTGGGGTACAGAATCCAGCGGCCGTGGCCTACCGCGGCCCGCAGTGGCCCGACTGGTACGACTACTGGTTGGCGCTCGGGTTCACGTACCCTTTTCAGTCGGGTGACTTCTACAACAGCGGTCGGGCCGTCGGTGATTCACAGCAGGTCGGCGATGATACGACCTTCTTCTTGCTCCCGGGCGCCTATTGGCAGATGTGGAACTTCGGAATCGGCCTGACGATCGACACGCAGTTCATCAAGCTCGAGACGACGCCCGATCCGATGACGCACGCCCAGGAGACCCTGCGCGTGCGTTTCACCACGTTCCACATCCAGGGCGGGTACGGCTTCCTCGACGGACAGCTGATCGTCGCGGCAGGACTCCGGATTCTTCGGCAGCGCGCGTTCGTATCGGCGGACTTCATCAGCGACGGCGACGCGTACCAGACCTTGGGCCTGGGCGCGGAGGTTGGACTGATGTTCAAGCCTCACCACAGGCGGTGGAGCCTCGGTGCTTCGCTATTTCCGCAGATGTCGACGGGTCTCCGCAACCGCGGCAACGCCACGCCGACGCCGGGCGGCGACATCATCGTCGGCGATTTCTATTTGCCACGTAATACCAAGATCCCCACGACCGGAAGCGTCGGCTTTGCGTATCAGTTCGGCCCCCGTCCGCCGAACCCCCCTTGGATCAGCGCCGAGGAGCTCGCAGGGGCGGAGCTCGAACGCTTCGATCGCCGCAAAGAGAAGCTGAAGGCAGACGAAAGAGTGGCGATTGCGGAGGCGCGCGCGCGCGGCGGTCCGGATGTGGAGATCTGTGTCCAGGCGGTGGAACAGCGCTACGCCCGAAGGTACGCGGCTCTCAAAGAGGCCCGCAAGCAGATGAAGAAGGCCGCCTGGGAACAACTCCGCAAGCAATACCGCTGGGGTTGGCCGCGCCGCTACTATCTGCTGACAGCGGACCTATGGTTCAGCGGTCGAGTCGCCGACGCCGTCGGGGTCGAATCCTTTCTGTTTCAGACTGTTCAGCGTTCCGGCGAGTGGATCACCGTGTCACCGCGACTCGGATTCGAGACCGAGGTGTGGCCAACGCGCATGAAGCTTCGGGGCGGCACCTATCTCGAGCCGACCCGGTTCGCCGAGTCGACCCCCCGCGTCCACGGAACGTTTGGACTCGATGTCAGCTTGTTGAAGTGGAGCGTATTCGGGCTCTGGCCGGAAGACTACCGCTGGCAGGCCACCGTCGCCGTGGATTTCGCCCGAGCGTATGGCTCGTTCTCCGTTGGCATCGGCGGCTGGTACTGATCCCTCGGGTTACGGGCTTGCCCTGAGGGTCATTCCTCTCTAGAAGGACACCCCAAGCCTAGGAAGCCCGCGGACCATGAGAAATACCATCGTTTCAGTTTGCGTCGTCGCGGCGCTCTTCGTTGCCGGTTGCAAGAAGAAGAAGACCGTACCGCCTCCTCCGGAAATCGCGGTCACACTGCTGGACCAAGGGGAGGCGCCGCGCCGGTCGTTGCAGTACACCATCCCTCCGGACAGTGCGCTGAAGAGCCTTCTGACGATTCGCGACACGGAAGCCGCGTCCGAGGAATCGGAAGCGGCCGACGAGTCATTCGGGGTGCTGCCGGGTATGAAGCTCTTGCTTCACGCCGGCCCAACCGTCTCGCTTCCCAACGGCACCCGCTACGTCCTCCGGATCTCGAAAGCCGAGTCGATTCTTCCCGAGGGAGCGACCTCGCAGCAGAAGAACGAGGCTCAGCAAGGAGTCCTCGCGCTGCGTGGCATGCGTGGGCGCTTTGACCTGAATCGCCAAGGGATCGTCGTCGACTCCGACGTGCCTTGGTCGCAGGGGCAGGAACGAATCCATCCTCGCGTCGCAATTACAATCGGCAACGTTCGCTCTGCGATCGCGACGATTCCTCTGCCACGCGAGCCCGTGGGAATCGGTGCCGTCTGGGAGGTGAGGCGTCCGCTGCGGATCTGGAGTGCCCATGTCACCCAGGTCACGCGATACGAGCTCAAGGATCTCGACGGCGAGCGTTTTCGAGTGGCCATCTCCGTTCATCAGAAGGCCGCGCCGCAGATCGCGGACCTCAACCCGAAGCTCGAGATGCACGTTCGGGGCTACGAGCTCCATGCCGAAGGTCATGCCCTCGGCGATCTAGGTCTTCCGCTCGCGCTTGAAGCCGAGCTCGAATCGAGCTCAGCGGCCGATATTGCCCTGGTCTCTCCGGAGAAAACGGAGCCCTTGATGTCGACAAGGCGCTCGGTCGTCCAACTGAAGTCCAAGGCTCAAGAAAGGTAGTTCAATGGTCCGTATCGCGATCCTCGCCTGTTTGTTGTTGGCGACTGCTTCCTGTCGAAACAAGTATCAGCCGCAGGCGGTTCAAGTGACTGATCCGGGACCGCCCGAGAGAGTCCCGCCTACGATTCGCGTGTTGGATGCTGGCATGACGCCGCGCGAACCGCTTCGGTACCGGATCGCGCCCGGGCAGACCGAGACGCTCTACCTCGAGCTGGCACGAGCCCAGGCCATGGAGTCGCAAGGCCAGAGCCAGCAGGGTGGGATGCCGCCCGTGCAGCTCGAGGTGAAGATGGGTCCGGCCTCGATGTCGCGGCAGGGTTTCATCCACCATCCGGTCGCGATCACGCAGGTGCGACTCTCCAAGGCTGCGGACCAGATGAGTGCGGCGCAGCGCGAGCAACTCGAGGAGTCGCTAGCGCCGCTTCTCCAGATCGAGGGCTGGAGCGAGATGGACCTCCAGGGGCGGATTCGCCGTGGTGAGTTCAAGGGCGCGAGTGGAGTCTCGCCGGAGCTCAATGCGATGCTCGGCAACATCCGGAGCGCGCTGCTCACCGTGCCGTTTCCGGACGAGCCACTTGGCGTCCGCGCGCGCTGGGAGGTCGAGCGCAGGGTACAGTTCTCGGGGATGTGGGTCGACCAGGTCGTGACCTACGACATCGAAAGCATTCGCGGCGAACAGCTCGACCTCCAGATTACGGCGCGGCAAACCGCAAAGCCCCAGCACCTCGACAACGGGCGACTCGAGACGTACCAGGCTTCGATCATCGGCTCGGCCGTGGTTCGGCTCACCCACTTCGCTGCGTTTTCGGAGGCCGAGTCGACCACGCAGATGCGGGTGTCCCAACCGACGGCGACGGGAGACAAGCAATTGGTCCGGGTCGAGACGAGGACCGCGGTGAGGCTCTATCCGGCCGAGGAGGGGGGCGACTTCGGAGCCGAGAAGCCCGAAGAGAAACCCGCCGATCCGGAAGACGCCAAGGTGGTCACCGATCCCGGGAAACAGAAGCTGAAGTGGTACACGCCAAAGTAGCGGCCTAGTTACATCCGACCCGCCCACCCCCGCCCTGCGGGCTCGCGCTGCCGCGCATGTCTTGGGGCAGCGTCAGCGTTGACGTCACGCCCGCCGGACGAATTGCTCTGGTGGAAGCTCTGTGATGAGCAGGTCGGCGGCCTTTAGGACGGCGGCGCGATCATTGCCGTCGAACGTGACCTTGGTTCGGTAGTCCTCCGCCTTCCACTTCACGTAGCTGCCTACCATCACGCCGGGAAACGCTTTGGCGATGCGTTCGAGGAGGCTGGCGATTTCACCTTCTCCGCTGAGCGTGAACACCGCGTGGGAATGGAACTCCTGCCCTTGATCGAGGCGCTTGCGGAGGTCGGTGAACTTGAGCTCGAAGATCTCGGGGACGCCCGGAAGCACGAAGACGTTTTCAATCACGACTGTGGGCCACGGCGCGTCTGAGCTGCGGATCATCTCGGCCCCCTCGGGCATGTTCGCCATCCGAAGGTGGGCCTCGTTGGCCCGGTCCCCATAGTAGTGGTGAATCATCTTGGCGACGGCTTCGGATCGCACCACCGGACGGTCGAATGACGCGGCGACGCCTTCGATGGTGACGTCGTCGTGGGTCGGTCCGACGCCTCCGCTCGTGAACACGAGGTCATGGCTGGCCCGCAGCTCGCTGAGGTCGCGGCTGATGGTCTCGATCTCGTCCGGACAGACGACCACCCGCCGAAGCTCGATGCCGAGCTCGAAGAGCCCGCGCGCCAAGAACGTCGTGTTCGTGTCGACGATCTTTCCAGACAGAATCTCGTTTCCAATGATCAGCGCAGCGGCGGTCCTGGCCATTTTACTCCTGACCGAGCTCGATGCCGATTGCCCGGGCGACACCGACGAGCTCTCCGTCCGGGGGGACGCGTTTGTGGTTCGCGACGGCAGCTTCGAGGGGAATGGCGATGATCTCCTGTCCCCGAAGCGCCACGATTTGGCAAGTGTTGTCTTGGTAGCAGAGCTGCGCCGCGTGCACCCCAAAGCGAGTGCCGAGTAGTCGATCGAACGAGGAAGGTGAGCCCCCGCGTTGCAGGTGCCCGAGCACGGTCACGCGGACTTCCTGATCCATCCGGCCCTCGAGCAAGCGCGCGAGCTGCAGGCCGGCGCCTACGTGTCGCGGCGGAGTGCCGTCATGCGCATCGCTGATGCTCGAGACCGTTCCCCCGAGCGGCTTACTACCCTCGCCAACGACCGCGATGCTGAAGCGATGCCCCGCGGAGGTCCGTGCTTGGATCTTGTCAATCACGCGGTCTACGTCGTAGTGGATCTCGGGAATCAGGATGATGTCGGCCCCGCCCGCGATTCCCGACATGAGTGCAATCCATCCAGCGTGGCGGCCCATGACCTCGAGCACCATCACGCGATCATGCGCCTCGCCAGTCGAATGAAGGGCGTCGATCGCATGAGTCGCCGTCGCGACGGCCGTGTCTAGACCGAACGCGAGGTCCGTCGCCGCGAGGTCGTTGTCTATCGCTTTCGGAACCCCGACGACGGGCACGCCCATCTTCTCGAAGCGCATGCCGATCTCCAAGGTGCCGTCACCGCCGACGAGTACGAGGATATCGATCTCGCGTTCCTCCAGGGTGGTCTTGACGTGATCGGAGACATCGATGGTCCGTTTGATACCGTCCGGCCCGACGCTTGGATAGGCGAACGGGTTGGCCTCGTTCGAGCAGCCGAGCACGCTCCCGCCTTTCGGAAGAATCCCTTGTACACTCGCCGGCGTGAGTCGGACGATTCGCGCCGGCTCTGCGATGAGCCCCGCGAACCCGTCCTCGGATCCGTAGACGCGCATGCCGAGGTCGGTCGCCGTCTTGACGAAGGCACGAAGCACTGCGTTCAGGCCGGGAGCATCGTCGCCGCCCGTGAGGATGAGCACGCGCCGGAGCTTCTCGTGCTCTTGCTCGCGCGCGAGATTGTCATCGGTCATGCGTGACTCTTTTCCCGGTGATCTCGTACATGGCGATGGCCGCAGCGACCGAAGCATTGAGCGAATCCATGGGGCCTTCCTGATGGATCTGGACCACCATATCACAGCGCTCGCGGACCATGCGGCGAAGGCCTTTGCCCTCCGAACCGACGACGAGCACGCGCCCCATCGAGCTCGGTTCGAGCTCGCGAACGTCCATGTCGCCGCCTGCGTCGAGTCCGATCACTTCGAGACCGGCCTTGGACAGCGAGAGGAGTGTCTTCTGCAGGTTGGTGACACGCGCAATTGATGCATGCTCTGTCGCGCCCGCCGACGCGCGCACCACCGAGGCCGTAATCCCCGCGGCTCTGTGCTTCTGAATGATCAAACCGTCGAGCCCGAGTGTGACGGCACTCCGAATGATCGCACCGAGGTTTTGTGGATCGGTGATCTGATCGAGAGCGACGATCGCTCGGGGTCTCTCCGCCGCGCCGGTGATGTCTTCGATGTCGCAGAAGGGATAGTCGTCTGCGACGGCAACGACTCCCTGGTGTCGAACGCCCTCGCTCAAGCGGTCGAGCTCGGCTCGGTCCCGGTGGGCGAGTGCGATGCGCTTTGCTTCCGCAGCGTCGCGAACCTCAGGGTCGGCGCGTTGGGGCTCGATGTAGATGCGACGGATCGTCGTCTTGCCGCGCAACGCTTCTAGCACCGACCGACGGCCTGCGAGTACGCGGGTCATCGCGATAGGGCCGCGGCGACTTGGCGCGCGATGTTGGAAGCTGCTTCCGTCGGGTCGCTCGCGTCGCGAATGGGTCGGCCGACGACGAGAAGGTTGGCGCCTGCCGCGATCGCGTCGGCAGGTGTCATCACGCGCTTCTGATCGCCGATGTCGGCGCCGGCGGGGCGAATCCCCGGCGTGACCAAGAACGCTTCGGGGCCTAGAGCGCGACGAAGCGGCGCGCATTCGTGCGCCGAAGTTACAAAGCCACGAATCCCCGCGCCCCATGCGAGCTGGGCGAGACGAGCGGCTGCCGCGGCCGGGTCACCCAGCAGGCCGATTTCCCGAAGCGCCGCCGCGTCGAGGCTCGTCAGGACGGTCACCGCGAGCAGCTGCGTTTCACCAGCGTTTTGTTCGGCCAAACGCAGAGATTCCGTTCCGGCCATGCCGTGAACAGTCAGGTATGCGACGCCCATTGCCGCCGCCCGCGCCACCGAACGGCCCATGGTGGCCGGGATATCGTGGAGCTTCAGATCGAGAAAGCATTGCGCGCCGGCGGCGTGCACTGCCTCCACCGCGGCTGGGCCGACGGAGGTGTAGAGCTCCAAGCCTACTTTGAAGACCCCGACGTGCGCGCTCGTTTGCGCAATCAAACGCTTGGCTGCGTCGAGGTCCGAGACGTCGAGCGCCAGTGCGATGCGCGACCCTGGGTCGTTCTCATTCATGGATCACCGCAGCAACGCTACGGTGCGGACTAGAGGCTGTCCAGCCCCGCCAACGGATCGTCGGTGTCGGCCTTGCGGGCTTTCGAGCTGCTGCGTCGCTTGCTCGACGAGGGGCTCGGGGCTGCGGCCCTGCGTGCCGCCGCGGCAGCCTGTGCTTCGCGGCGCGCCTTCTCAGCGAGCGCCGCCTTTTCAGCCTCGGCTTCGGCGCGTTTCTGCGCTTCTAGCTCAGCTGCCGCACGAGCCTCTTCGGCTTCGCGGGCCGCCTGTTCTGCTTCCATCTTGGCGGCGATTGCGGCCGCCTCGCGCCGCTGGACCTCCGGCTTGTAGATGCCGAAGTACCAACCTGAGCCGAGCCCTAGGACCAAGACCGCCGCCGCCGCAAACAC
>Ga0316193_10000288_pt1 | contig 30207 bp, 25 predicted proteins | sample MerIslsedime2_MG_FD_207735 | JGI IMG/M metagenome (GOLD analysis project Ga0316193, IMG submission 207735) | Coastal sediment microbial communities from Maine, United States - Merrow Island sediment 2 | ecosystem: Environmental > Aquatic > Marine > Coastal > Sediment | place: USA: Maine... | reverse complement strand
AACCCCGTGTACTTGGAAAACATTCTTTGCCAGATCCAGCCCGATTGTCGTAATCTTCGTCGTGGTCGCCTCTCCTGGTTGGTGGAACATCGCAATCTCCACTTTGGCACTTAGATGCCGTTTAGGGAAGGGGCGACCATCCCATTAGTCTTGTTGCCGGGGGCAACCCCGATTGCCGCATGAACAGGAATTCGCCGCCTACAGGTTGCAACCAAAATATCGCCAGCTTTCGCTCCGATTGAATATGCAGTCGTGTAGTATCCTTGGCACCGACGGAAACGAGGCGAGGAGTTCCTGGTGAACTGACTGAACCAGACATGGCCGGTTGACACTCTGAATCACCATCAAACCGTTCGGCCAACTGCTTCGACCACAGACATAGCACCGGAAACCCAAAACAATGGATGGAGATAAACAGCCGACGGTATGTCTTGGAATGCCTTTGTACAACCAGACGGAATTCCTGGTGCAGGCATTGGAGTCACTTCTTGCCCAGTCATATAGAAATTTCCGGCTCGTCATCGTCGATGACTCCACTTCGGTCCAGCCAGGCAAAATCGTCAGGCAACTCGCTGCCGAGGACGAGCGGATACACTATGTTCACAATGCGTCACGCAAAGGCCTGGTCGATAACTGGAGGGCTTGCTTCCTGCACGCCGGTGAGGCCGACTATTTTGCCTGGGTCAGCGACCACGATATCTGGCATCCCGAGTGGCTGGGTAAATTGGTTCATACTTTGAACACCAGCCCGAACGCTGTTCTTGCTTATCCGGTATTCATACGCATCACAACAGCAAATGATAGAATCAACAAACCACCACGGCATTTTTCAACCACTGGCCTGAGTGATTTCAAAAGAGTCCTGGGCGTAAGTTGGGATGCCCAGGCCTTCGGCAAAATGGTATACGGGCTGTTCAGAGCAAGCGCCCTGCGCCGGGCAGGCATCTTTCGGCGAATCTTGTTCCCCGACGTCGTACTGTTATTCGAAATCTCCTTGCAAGGCGATATCGTTCAGGTGGATGAGGAATTATGGTCTCTGCGGCGTATGAAGAAATTCAGCATCGCACGTCAGAAAATGTCTCTTTTTACACGTAAGCCATGGTACATCTACTTACCCTGGCCACTTGTGAATACCCTTGTGCTCGGATGGCATACTGTAATTACGCCTTATAAAAAAGATCCAGGACATCGCTATCTTGGATTTGTAGCAACCTTCATGTACCTGTACCGGAATCTGGGCAAACTTGGAGAGGGAAGCTGGATCGGGTCTTACCGCGAGTGGACCAGAGGCAAGAAGCCCTGGATGAAAAAACTGATTTTCAGGCTTAAGCAGGCTGGGCAACCCAGGTAACGGTATACAGGGGATACGGGGCTTCTGCTCACCTCGGCGAGACCGCTGGTCAAGCTGTCACCCTGTTTCTTATACTGGCACCCGGCGCGATTTTCGCGAAAAAGCCTCTGCCAGCAAGAGCACAAAGCCGGACAATGGATGAACAAGTCATGATCGTTTTATGCGGGCTGGAATTCAACCAGACTTATTCAGATGCTTCCTGGCCCATTAATAAATAATATGAGGGCCATAATATTAAAGGCTCTTCCCCTGATCGGGTGGGTAGAATACGCTCCGCATTGGGACTGCATCTGGATGACAGATTGAGTTACAACGTAACCGGTCGAATGAATTCGACCCTTCATAGTATCTACAATCTTGCCACCAGGTGAATTGCCGTCAGGCAAGAGAAGGTCCCCTGGGGGAGAGGGTCCCCTGGGGGATCAGCGAGAAATGCGTTTTGTCTAAAACGATAGTATTACCCACTCAATCAGGGGAAGAACCATAGTATGCCCTGGTGGGTATGGAACAATCCATGCTGTAACCCATCAGTTGATCTGTTTTTTCACCCTGTTCATCGATTGCGTAAACTGCAACCCCCGCTTGTTAGTGATTATCAACCAGAGGCTGGCCAAGTTTTGATTCTTCGCTCTGGCATAGAAACGGATAGGTCAATGGTCCGGCATAAAGCGGCTCCAGATGAGGGATAAGCTGCCAGCGATAGGTGGCCGCGACCGGTGCATGGTCGCTGAGGGCGTAGCCATTATCGTCAACAAATGCAGCGGGAACAGACCAGCCAAGCACATCCAGGCGAACATTGTCTCCCGAGCGGAACAAAAACCGGTCCTTGCTCTCGTGCCTGCAGTTGGCTTCTCGACAGGCAATGCGAAAGCCGCCCCGTCGGCGGAAGGATTCAAGCAGTATTTCATCCGACGCCTCGCCAGAATCCAGATTCGTATCACCTCCGATTATCACAGGCCGGCCCTCTGAAGCCGCCTCTACGCTTCGCAGCAGCTGCTTGATATTGCTGCGACGCACGGCATCATCTTTCATACTGCCGCCGGCATCGAAGTGCAGATTGTAAACATCGATTTCAATGCCAGGCGCCACGCTTAGACGCGAAAATGTGAACCCTTTGCTTGCCCAGCAGTCCATCGACGCCGAAACGTATCCGTGACAATCGGTCCAGGCTTCACGTTGTACAAGAGAAAACGGGAAAACCGACAGCTGATTCAGGCCGTCACCGATTATGGACTTCCCGTCGTAGGGCTTACTGTGAAACGGGTGCCGGGATGCACTCAAGAGTTCGCCATGGTAGAAAAAATCTTCCTGCACCAAGACAAGGTCGTAGCTATTGAGCAGGCGTCCAATGATCTGTGTATTCCGGCTCGGGCTCGACCTTGAGATCACCTCCGGCAGGCCGGCGATATTGTAGGTGACCGCCTGAAAAGAACCCCTCTCCGGCAGTGGACCACGATCCGAAGCAGGAGCATCGTTTGCGTAGGACGTCAGGGTGTTTTCTGCAGGAATCTGTGTCAGCACGGGATTGACCAGCAAGGATTCACTGTCTTCAACATAAAATGCTGAAGCCGGGGCCGTAAGGAGGGCAGATACAATTGTTATTGTACGAATCACGTGCGACTCATCCGATACTGTATCACGATCGGTATCCCGCCAATCCGGTTCTTGTGACTACCCGATTTCAATCAGCTGATGGGTTTTGCGCAATACTACACCCGAGGGGTTTATTTCAGCAAACGCTGATACTTCAAAGAATACTATCATCATTCGCGTACCCAACCCGGTTTGAGGATATACCCGCCCACCGGCCAACCAACAAAAGAATTTAAAGTCTGGTACAGGAAAGGTGGCGCGCCTGGGAACCCGCGTATTCCGGGATTCGTTGACTTGGATCAAACCCTGCCGGCAAAGGAAGCTGATAGAATCGTCCGTTAATTCGGATCCCGGTCCGGCTGCCACCCTGAAACTCATGCGGAAGCCTGCTATGGCCTACACGATAGGCGACTCGCGTCACCTGAACGGCAAAAAACGAATTCCGGATGTCGCCGGGTAGACCGCCAACATGATCCTGTCCGATTACGTCAACACCTTTGGCCAGGCAATGCTGAAACGCCACGGTGAGCGCGTGCATAAACTAGCGCTGAACGCGAGTTTCACCTGCCCCAATCGTGATGGCAGCAAAGGGCGTGGTGGCTGCACCTTTTGTAACAACGTGTCCTTCAATCCCAATGGTCGCGATCCTTCCTCTATCAGTGAACAGATCGATGCCGGACGACGTGTGATTCGCAAGCGTACCGGGGCGCGCAAGTACATTGCCTACTTCCAGGCCTATACCAACACCTATGCCGATGTCGGGGAACTGGCGCGCCTCTATGACCAGGCACTTACAGAGCCCGACGTAATCGGTCTCTCGGTGGGAACACGCCCGGACTGTGTGCCGGATCCGGTGCTGGACCTGCTTGCCACCTATCAACGCAGAGGCTACGAAGTCTGGCTGGAACTGGGCCTGCAGTCAGCCTGTGACGAGACCCTTGACCGGGTAAACCGCGGGCACGGGTTCGAGGAATACCGCAGTGCAGTTCGCCGCGCCCACTCGCGTGGTTTGCAGGTCTGCACGCACCTGATTATCGGCTTACCGGGCGAGGACCGGTCACACTGCGTGACGACGCTGGAACGCGTGCTGGAACACGGTGTGGAAGGCCTGAAACTGCATCCACTGCATGTCGTGAAAGGCACCATGCTTGCCAATCAGTGGCGGCGCGGTGAATACACTGCTCTGACACTGGACGGCTATATTTCCATCGCTGCCGATTTGATCGAACTAACTCCACCCGGTGTCATCTATCATCGGGTAACAGGCACCGCTTCAAGCGATATTCTTCTGGCACCGGCCTGGTGTTCCTGGAAGTGGCGTGTACTCAACCGGATAGCAGAGGAACTTCACCAACGCAAAAGCGCTAAACCCCGGACACGCATGCTGAGGAATACCACCTGATGCTCGACAGCTGTTGGAAATATCCCGGGCAATACCTGCCTCAAGCCCCCTGGATGGAAGCACTGCAAACAGTTTCGGAGGGAGCCCAGACCACACTGGGCGCTTATCTCCGTCCATGGCAATAACAGGTACACCTCGAATTTCCCTCGGCCCCGTGCTCTATTACTGGAGCCGCGACGATCTGATCGATTTTTATGCGCGTATTGCGGATACCGAGGTCGACATCGTCTACCTCGGCGAGACCGTCTGCTCCAAGCGGCGCGCCTTGTGCAGCGAAGACTGGATGCAGCTTGCGGAACAGCTGACCGCTGCGGGAAAAGAAGTTGTGCTTTCCACCCTGACACTGATCGAAGCCGGGTCCGAGCTGGGCGCCATGAAACGGCTTTGTGACAATGGCCGTTTCACTGTCGAAGCCAACGACATGGGTGCGGTAAACATGCTGTCCGGCAAACACCCCTTTACCACCGGCCCCTCCGTCAACATTTATAATCCCCATACGCTGAAGGTGCTTGCGAAACAGGGGCTGAAACGCTGGGTTCTGCCCGTTGAACTTTCACGGCAAACACTCGCCGACATGCAGCGCTTACGGCCAGACGGCGTTGAAACAGAAGTGCTGGTGTATGGAAGACTGCCACTGGCCTATTCAGCGCGCTGTTTCACGGCACGTGCTCACAACCTGCCTAAAGTCGACTGCCAGTTCCGTTGCCTGGACTACCCGGACGGCCTGCTGCTATCCACCCGGGAGGGTGAAGAATTCCTGGTCCTCAACGGCATCCAGACTCAGTCTGCCAAATCGTGCAACCTGATCGCGGAAATCGACGACATGCTTGCACTCGGTGTCAACGTCCTGCGTATCAGTCCGCAGTCCAGGCATACCGAAGGTATTATCCAAACCTTCCATAGACGGCTGCACGGCGACTGTTCGATCGGTGAAGCCAGCAACATGCTGGAAAGACTCATGCCAGGCGGCAGTTGCAACGGCTACTGGCATGGCACAGCCGGCATGGACGCCTGTACGGCTTCGGAGGCCGTAGGCCCGTAGAAAACATTGCCTGTCAGGACAACCCGGGCGGTCGTCAACCCGATCAAACCCGTGCAGGGTCTCCACTGGACATGTCGGGTTGATTCATCTGCTGTCATGGGAACTGATATACTACACCGATTTTCCTCCTTTCCTTTAACTTAATGCTCGCCAATCGTCTGATCTTTAGAAGGATGTTCAGCTGGATCGCAGAAACCGGGACACGCTTGTCCGGCGGCCCGAAACGGAGCCTGGATCCTGCCATCATCAGTGACAGCTTTATCTTTTCCAGAGCACCTCACGCCATGAGCCACGCTTCGACCATAGCAGCGTCGGGCGGCAGGCTGGTAGCGGCCTGGTTTGGCGGATCCCTGGAATCCCGTCCGGACGTGGGCATCCTGGTGTCCCTGAACGATGGTAGTGGCTGGTCTACACCGGTGGAAGTCGCCAATGGCGAGCAGCACGACGGTTCCTGCTATGCGTGCTGGAACCCGGTGCTGTTTCAACCCGCGTCAGGCCCTCTGCTGCTATTCTACAAAGTCGGAAAGAGCCCCAGAACCTGGTGGGGCATGTGTACAGAATCCAGCGACAATGGCCAGACCTGGAACACACCAAAACGTCTTGCCGATGGCATACTCGGCCCCATCAAGAACAAGCCTGTCCAGCTGGCGAATGGCGAGCTGTTAAGCCCGTCCAGCACCGAAAGCGAAAACTGGCGTATTCACGTCGAGCTCAGCACCAACCTGGGCGAGTCCTGGGAACGCATCAGCCCTCCCGGAGGCGGTGGGACCGTTGCGGCCATCCAACCGAGCATACTTACCCATGCTGAAGGCCGTTTACAGCTCATGTGCCGAACCCGGCATAAGCGAATTGCCGAAAGCTGGTCTATTGACGGTGGAAACAGCTGGAGTGAGTTACAGCTTACATCCCTGAAAAACCCCAACTCGGGCACTGATGCGGTGAGTCTCGCCGACGGCCGTCAGCTACTGGTCTACAACCGCTCTTCACGGAGGCGCACACCGTTGAACATCGCACTGTCCCATAACGGCAGGACCTGGCAGGACAGCCTTGTCCTTGCGCGAGGCCTCGGTGAATACTCATACCCGGCCGTCATCCAGACGGATGACGGCCTCGTGCATGTCACCTATAGCTGGAACCTCTCGCGGATTTGTCACGTCGTGATCGATCCGGAAAAACTTCGACACCCCCAGCTCCCGGGCTGACTGCCAGTAGCCGGTTACACACCCGTCATGTCGATAGTCTCGATAATAGTGGGGCGGCGTGCTCAATTCTATGTATCATTCCGGTTCCGTAGTTCCCTTTCGTTGCTGATTCCTGTGCTAATGCAGATAGACGACGGAATAAATAACTGTTTTCAAAGGAGTCAGTCGATTTAGTTTATTTATCCGTCTCTATTCAGTGACGGAAACAGCGGATTCTTCCCATTGTCGGCCCCTCATCTATCCGGCCATATCAAGGCACGCGTCTGTTAACTCAATAAGTTACAGGCACTGGTATAACTTTTGCCTCTGTACAACTCTGACAATGCCCAAGTGATTTTGCAGTTTGGCTGCGTCATGCAGTGTGTTTTTTGTACCCGTGCACACCAGTCGTATCGGCCTGTGCATAATTCGAGGAGGAGTTAATGAAGATAATATTTTCAAAGCGGCGCATGGCACCTTTGGCTGCGCTATCCCTTGTCGCATCGCTGGGAGCGCTAGTGTCGGCGCCTCTGGTGCATGCGGAACGTTCCTATGTTGGCACCTGGAACGGTATATACCCTGGGTCCAGTTCAGCAGACAATGCCGACTGCCAGCTCTGTCACGCAGCCAGTACTGACTTTCTGAACCCCTACGGGGAAGCGATCTGCTCCTCGAATGCGGGAAACATTTCCAATCGAATCCAGGACGTGGCCGTGGAGTCTGTGAATTCCGATGCCGATCCCACCGACTCCGATAACATCACCGAAATCAACTCCAATACCCAGCCGGGCTGGACGCCCGGCAACGTCAACTCGACGTATAACCGTGGTAACTGTAACGCGACCGGTAACGTTGAAGCGCCGCCCACGTCCATTCCTGGCGGTCTGGACCCGGTGGCTGGCAATCAGCCACCGATAGCGGATGCCAACGGTCCGTACAGCGGCACGGTGAATATACCCTTGACTCTCGATGGCAGCGCGTCCAGCGATCCGGACGGTACCATTGTTGGCTACAGTTGGGACTTCGGTGACGGCAATACCGGCACCGGTGCCACTCCGACCCATACCTACTTGGCTGACGGCACGTTCACTGTGACGCTGACCGTGACCGATGATGTCGGCGACACAGGCACGGCTAGCTCGAGCGCTACCATCGGCCTGGGTAACCAGCCGCCAGTGGCGGACGCGAATGGCCCATACAGCGGCACGGTCGGCGTCGCCGTGACCTTTGACGGCACGGGTTCCAACGATCCGGACGGTACCATCGATTCCTATAGTTGGGACTTTGGTGACGGCAGCACCGGCACCGGGCCCAGTCCGACTCATACCTACGCCACGGCGGGTATGTTTAACGTGACCCTGACGGTGACCGATAACACCGGTGCGAGCGACTCAGCAGGAACAAGCGCCGAGATCGTCGAGCAGCCGGTTAATCAGCCACCAGTGGCTGACCCCAACGGCCCGTACAGCGGCACAGCCGGTGTCGCCATCACCTTTGATGGCAGCGGATCCAATGACCCGGACGGTAGCATCGTTGACTACAGTTGGGACTTTGGTGACGGCAGTACCGGCAGTGGTGAAACGCCAACCCACACCTACAGCACTGACGGGAACTTTACCGTGACGCTGACGGTGACCGACGACGCCGGCGACACCGGAACAGCCACGACCACGGCCAGCATCGGTGCGGGTAACCTGCCGCCGGTTTCGAACCCCAACGGCGCGTACACTGGAACCGTCGGTGTTGCCATCACCTTTGACGGCAGCGGCTCCAATGACCCGGACGGCACCATCGTTGACTACAGTTGGGACTTCGGTGACGGGACTACCGGCAGTGGAGTCATGCCGACCCACGCCTACAGCGCAAACGGCAGCTATACCGTGACCCTGACGGTGACGGATGATGCCGGCGACACGGGTACGGATACCACTACGGCTACCATCGGCCTGGGTAACCTGCCACCGGTGGCCGACGCAAATGGCCCGTACAGCAGCACGTTCGGCGTCGCCGTAAGCTTCGACGGTACCGGCTCCAGTGATCCGGACGGCACCATCGTTTCCTATGAGTGGGACTTTGGTGACGGCAATACCGGCAGCGGACCTGCACCCAGCCACACTTACGCGGCGGATAGGATCTACCATGTAACCTTGCAGGTGACCGACGATGCGGGTGCCACCGACTCGGCCATGACGACAGCCACCATTTCTCCTGATGAGGCTCCTCCTGTTGTGGACGATGCCGACGTCTTCCTGACCAGTTTGAATGCGCCCAATAATGTGACCAGCAAAACGGGGCGTACCAAGTCCAGGGAGATCAAGGTGAAGGGCGACGGGATTACCATTGCTCAGGATGCCACGGTCAGCCTGTCTGTGGTGAGTCCGGCCGGGGTTACTGTTGTTGTCCACCCGGCAGCCATGACCAAGCTGGTTTCACCGGATAACGGTGCCACCAAGTACCGCTTCGAAGCCGACATCAGTTGCGATGCCCCCGGCAGCTATGCACTGGAGTGGACGGCGACCATCAGTGCTGCGCAGAACAGCGATCCGGGCAACGATACGCTGACCGATACCACCTCGGTACGCTGCAAAATGTCGAAAGACCATGACCATGACCATGACCATGACGACGCTGATGAAAAGGAGGACGATGACAACTAGCGGCTCGTCTGTCTGAAGTGTTGAGAGGGGAGGATGAAAATCCTCCCCTTCTTTACGTGTGTGGGGACAGACTACGATTATTTAATGTGCACGCGACAGCCATTCTCCGGGTGGATTCTCTCGAGATGAGTGGGTTATGCTGCCTATACTCTTTTCGATTGAAGTATTCTATGCTCTACTCCATCAGCGAAACGTCACTTCAAACCCGCAAAAAAAACATTTTCTTGAGCGTACTGTTCAGTCTGGTATTGGCTGCTGTTATCACCGCCGGACACTTTCAATACCCAGAAACTTATAATGATATGTTTTTTTGGTCCGTTATTATCCTGGTAGTCGTTGGCAATCTTGTCAATTACTACCGTTATCGCCGTTACCTGCGTCTAGTCGAAGATCATCGGATTGAAATTGACGGCAATGAAGTCTCATTTTTTACCGGAACTGAAAAATCCGTGCTGGATACCAAAGATATTGTTGCACTGACTTTTTATCGCAGGAAAGGAAAAGTTGAGCACATTCAACTGAAATTGATGAATAATCGGGGTATACGCTTGGAGGGCTATGCCGATCTGGAGCAGTTGGGTGGTGCTATCGCAGACCGGATTCCCAAAGAACAGGTGGTTGGCAGGGAGCCCTGAATATCGCTCGCCCACGCCGCGGGGGCATCTGACCCGGTACCATGGCGTGTTTGCCCTCATCGTGTTTTTGATCGGGTTGCTAAAGTAAGTGTTGTTAAGTTGCTAAAAGCCAGGAACTCTGCGTGACTGATCCAGCACAGTCCTGTATTGTCCTGCAAAGTGAGCAACGAGTGTCCCGGTAACTTACTGTAAATTTTGTTGGCTGAATGTCATGGTCAAGCTGAAACCCGACAAGCAACATGCAGGTTTGTACGAGCGGTTCAGAAAACTTCCGAAAAGTAAAAGGATCATCTTGGTCGTTTTCCTGATCTGGCTGGCCCAGGCCTTACCCAAATGGACCGCTGCCATTACCGCCGATGGCGAGCTTTCGGCAAAGATAATGAAGGTGTTCGTAACACCGCGTTAAATTGCATCAGCACGAAACCGTCCTGAGTCTAATTCAAGAATACGGCTTGGCTGAAGATCTGAGTTTAGCCGAAGGGGGACTTCGCAGTATGAAACCGAGACCTTCACATCGATATTATTTATTTTCGATTTCCAAATAATAGACGTCTTTTAAACGTTCCTTTTCATTTATCTCCTCTATACTTGAAAGTTTTCTCAAGTCTTTGAATGCATCATCGATAAGTATTGTTGCCTTCTGATACGTCTCTTTATTGACGAGGTTGCTTTTCTCGGCGCCAGCCAATAACAGCTTGATACCGGCGAGCGCATTACCCAGTCGATCCTCTACAGTGTTCATGGTGGCCTTGAGAGTACGCATCTTCTCCTCTTCCACATCCATCTTCTTATTTGCATGTGTCTGGACATAGATTCCGAATATGACGATCAGGCTGCAGATGATTAGTCGCATCCAAAGTTCATTGGAATCACGTGGAATCAATTCGAACGGTTGCCCATGATCCAGGATGAAAAAATGGACCAGCGACTCTGCCAACCAAGTAATGGCGGCGAATATGAGACTGATTATAAAAAACGATTGTCTCGCCTGACTAAATGACATATCGACCCCCCCTTGCTTCTCTCGGCATTGGGCTCGTCACACAGTCCTATGAAACAGAATCACAGATTTAACCACGCTACCCACTGCTTGCCTCTGATTTCGTGTCATAGTTCTTTTCCTCTCCGCTTCCATACAAACTTCATGGCCATTCTCACCAACCCCAATTCCTGCTGCCAACCAAGGCATACCCTTGCCGATAAAATACCTGCGCCATAAAAGTGTATTTCCAAGCCCTTTTTCACTTAAGCAGTTTCACGTACACTGCGCAACAACTAAATACCCAATCCTATTATCACGGAGGTGGATTTATGCCTACTGATATAACCCAATGCCGGAGATTTGGTGCACAGGCGCTGATCCCCACGCTGGCACTACTGATGCTGCTGGGCGCTGCTTGCTCGGAAAAGGAAACCACGCCATGCCGCCGAAAGGGACCTGTATGAGTTGCAGCGAGGACGACCTGCGCGCAGCCATAGAATACATGGTCGAGCAGGGTTCCTGACACTTATCTATTTCCCTGTGAGTTCAGCATACGTTGCAGCAAATGCCGCAATGGCCTTATCCAGATCGTCTTTAGTATGAGCTGCTGAAATCTGGGTACGAATTCTCGCTTTACCTTTCGGCACTACCGGGAAGAAGAAACCAATGGCATAAATCCCGCGCTCCAATAATTTTTGCGACATTTTCTGAGCCAGCACGGCATCTCCAAGCATCACTGGCACAATCGGATGATCGCCCGGGGCGACTGCGAAACCTGCAGATTGCATCCCTTTTCGGAAATAGTGGGTGTTTGCCTCTAAACGATCACGAAGAACGGTCGACGCTGACAGCATATCCAGAACCTTGATCGATGCCGCACAGATTGCCGGCGCCAAGGTATTTGAAAACAGGTACGGACGTGAGCGCTGACGCAGCATATCTACGATCTCTCTACGTGCGGTTGTATAACCGCCAGAGGCCCCACCGAGTGCCTTACCGAATGTTCCAGTGATAATGTCTACACGATCCATCACACCACAATATTCGTGTACTCCACGGCCTTTTTTTCCCATGAAACCAACAGCATGACAGTCATCATGATGAACCATCGCATCATACTTGTCGGCAAGATCACATATTTTATCCAGCTGGGCTATTGTTCCATCCATTGAAAACACGCCATCGGTGGTAATCAAAATACGACGTGCGCCAGCGGCCTTCGCCTCTTTCAGCTTTTCCTCAAGGTCTTCCATATTATTGTTTTTATATCGAAAGCGGGCGGCCTTGCACAAACGTATGCCATCAATTATGGAGGCGTGATTCAACTCATCAGAAACGACTGCATCTTCCTTGGTCAAAATTGTTTCGAAGAGCCCGGTATTGGCATCAAAACAGGCTGCATAAAGGATGGTATCTTCCATGCCCAGGAAGTTGCTTACCTTATCTTCAAGCATTTTATGGATAGTCTGGGTGCCGCAGATAAAACGCACCGAAGAGAGACCATATCCCCACTGGTCATAACTGTCTTTTGCCGCTTGAATGACCTCGGGATTATTCGCCAACCCGAGGTAATTATTCGCGCACATATTGACGACCTCACTGCCATCAGCAAGGGTAATATCATTCTTCTGATCGGAAGCGATAATACGCTCGGTTTTCCATAAACCAGCCTCTTTTATTTCCGCCAGATCCTTAGCCAGACTCTCTTTGGCACTCTTGAAACTCATAGTTAACAATCCATTCCTTTAACGCTTAACGCGTTTCCCAACTCAGGATAACCTTGCCGGATTGTCCTGAACGCATCACATCGAATCCTTTTTGGTAATCAGTGTAGTGAAAACGGTGAGTGATTATTTTCTCCAGTGGAATGCCACTTTGCACCATCATTACCCCTTTGTACCAAGTCTCAAATATTTCACGACCGTAAATACCTTTTATACGCAGTCCCTTAAAGACAACCTGGTCCCAATCGATACCAGTACCATTTGGCATAATGGCCAGCATCGCAATACTGCCGCCGTTAATCATCTTGGCAAGCATATCTCTGAACGCCTGTGGCGAACCCGACATTTCCATACCTACGTCAAAGCCTTCAAGAATACCTAAACTACGCATAAACTCCCTGCTAATGGCACCATCATTTACATTCAGGGGGATTGCTTTCGGCACGATTTTCTTTACCAGGTCCAGCCTGTAATCATTAAGGTCAGTGATGACAATATTACGCGCACCACAATGCGTGGCCACCATCGCAGCCATAATACCAATCGGACCTGCGCCAGTGATCAATACATCCTCGCCAACCATATTGAAAGAGAGCGCGGTATGAATCGCGTTTCCGTAAGGATCGAAACAGGCCAGGACATCGGTAGGGATTTCCGTGTTGGGTCTGAACACGTTCTTTGCGGGAATTGAAAGATACTCGGCAAAACAACCTGTGCGGTTAACGCCGACACCGATAGTATTTGGGCAAAGGTGGCGCCTACCAGCCAGACAGTTACGGCAGCGTTCGCAGACAATGTGTCCCTCACCGGAAACCACATCGCCAATATTTACTCCATCGACGTTGCCCCCCAGCTCGGTAATAACACCGGCAAACTCATGGCCAATGGTCATTGGTACGGGAATTGTTTTCTGAGCCCACTCGTCCCAGTTATAGATGTGGACATCCGTCCCGCAAATGGCCGTTTTCTGGATTTTAACCAAAACGTCGTTATTACCCACGTCCGGGACAGACACATCTTCCAGCCACAAACCTTCTTTAGGGTATTTTTTTACCAGGGCTTTCATCGTTTTCATTGTTCAAGCCTTGCTCTATAGCTTTGGTTGTTTAAAAATGTTTTTCTGCCAGAATACGTAGCTACTGCCAAACAATGCGGTGGCAAGGCTGAAATCCACTATCACCATACCTAGAAGAGTAATTCCCTTGTATAACAGGACGACCCCGCCACTCAACCAGAGAGCGGCAGCGAGGATTTTCAGGGTCTGTTTGGAAGTGAAAAACATACTGGCAATGCAGCAGCTCTTTGATTTCTCCAGCACCGTTACCGGTAAGCAACACCAGCAAAAACGTGATTTCATTTTACACCTATAGTGACGGTCTGCTCACCGGCGTCCGCCAGAATCTCAATCACCCGCTTCCGCCACAGCTCCCGGAATCGCTGCCGGGCTGCCGGATCCCTGTCATCTTGAATAATCCGCTGCAACAGAGGCCCCATATCGGGATCAGGCGGAATACCGGATGGATCGTAACTCACTGTCACCGATTCACCGCTATCGGTACGTTGGAAGCTGAACAGCCCGGCCGGGCCGGACGCAAAGTCCATCAGTCCGCAACGGGCGTATTGCCCTCCCAGGCCCTTGAACCCGTTTGTGGCAGCGGCACCGGTCAACAAAGTGAACACCTGGCTGACAGGGCCGTTCACACCCTCCTCCACCGGGCCCGGAACGGTGACACGAATGTCTCCCCGCCTTGGTGTCTCGTCACCATACAGGGCGTGCATGGCACGGATGGCCATCAGGAACGCACCGGCGACCGTCGGGCAGGCGTGCCCGGAAAGTTTCACCACATCGTCAAAGGTGTAGTGAAAGAAGCCGTCTCCCACACCGAGCAGCTCGGCCAATGGGTCAAAGAATGTAATGGACGGGGTTGCGGGAAATTGTGTGTCCATGGTTTACCTCCACTTTGTCGTGTGTTTCGGCAGTCAGCAATAGGGTTGCCCTTATCGTTGGATGTAGACTACTCCGTTTCAGCCTGTCGGCAAAGGATGTCTGCTTTTGGCCGGCTTGAGCGATTCGCCCAATAAGACTAACGGACATTAAGGCCACCCTGGAACCGTGAAAAGACTCATGCCAGGCGGTCGTCAGCCCGGTCAAACCCGTTCATGGTCTCCACTGGACATGTCGGGTCGATTCATCTGCTGTCATGGGACGCGATATACTGCACTGGTTTTCTTGCTGTCCTTTTACTTGATGCTCGCCAATCACCTGGTCTTTCGAAGGATGTTCAGCTGGATCGCGGAGACCGGGGCACGAAAGCCGTGCATTAAGCCACTCGTTTTGAGCGCCACCCTGATGTTACCCGCCGCCATTCTGGTGGCACCTCGCCTGGGAGAGGCCTCGTACATACTGCTTGCCGTTGTGGGATTTTATTACTTTTTGCAAATCAATTTGTATTCCACAGAATACAAAAATATTCTGTTATTGAGCCTGCTTACGCTGGGCTTCTATCTTGTTGCCCTCGCATCTGTACTTGTTTCTGATAACCACTCGGCGTCGCTGGAGAAACTCGGAAACCTGCGTGAGTTCCTCGCTGCCCCTTTTATTGGCTTATTGCTGCTTGATACCCGTGTCAGTACGCGTTTCATCATGCTGACCGTCAAAATCAGTGCGCTGCTGGTCTTCATGGTTGTCTTTTACCAACTGCTGACCGGTACCGGCAGGCCGGGCGGTGCCGTCAACCCGTTGGTATTTGCCGTTCTTTCATTATTACTTGGCTTCTTTTCAATTATCCGTTTCCCGCTTGAATCCACCGCGGAGAAGCTTTTATCCCTGGCTGCCTTTTCATCCGGGTGCATGGCTTCCGTTATTTCACAGTCCCGTGCTGCCTGGATCCTGTCCATCTTTCTGTTCGCCTTTGTTCTGTTCGCCTGGTATAGAACAGACTACTTGACGAAGGGTGCTGCCATTGGCATTTCCACCCTTTTCCTGGCGCTGGTATTGGCTTCATCGCAGACCCCAGCAGTGCAGCAGAGAATTAACTCGGCCCTGAACGAGTACCATTCATTCCACACGAATGGTGAGTGGGACAGCTCAGTAGGCCAACGCATTATCATGTGGGAAAGTGGTCTCTCCGCCGCCCTGAAAAAACCGGCCTTTGGATGGGGGGTACACCAAACCCAGGTGGCTGCTGCCTCAGAACTTGCGACCCCGGAAATGCAGCAGGTTGTTCTGGGGTATAACCACTTGCACAACGAGTACCTCACCAACCTGGTAGCCAAAGGCCTGCCGGGTCTGGTGAGTTTACTGCTAATGCTTTTCGTTCCTCTTGCTGTTTTCCTTAAGAATTCAGGGGACCCTGAACTCCTGGTATACAATGGCATCGGATCCCTGCTTTGTATTGGCTACGCGTTATCCGCTTTTACCAACCAGGCATTTGGAGACGACACACTGAATATTTTCTTTGTTTTTTTCCTGGCGATCACCCTGCCCGGTTCCGGATCAATGAAATTCTATTTTAAATGACCGCATCTGACGCAGCACCACATAGTGGCCCGGACCTCGCGTACCCGGGCACCTGGCTACTGACAAGCCACAAGATCGGTGACAACAACCAGGTTCTCGCGCTGGCGGAAACGCTGGGCTGGCCTTATGAGACAAAAACCATTGTTCGTGTTGAAAACCGGCTGACATCCAAGCTGATTTACAAACAATTGCTAGGCGTAACATTGGCCGGCATCGACCGTTTGTGCTCGAGCCAACTCGAACCCCCGTGGCCTGACCTGGTAATCAGCGCCTCGCGCGCCAATGAAATGGTGGCTCGATGGATAGGAAAAATGTCCGGCGGACATACCCGACTCGTACACATAGGACGCCCAAAGGGCCCCTTGAATGCTTTCGACCTTATTATTACCACACCCCAGTATTTCCTGCCGGAAAGAAATAATATTCTGAATAATGAGCTGCCACTGCACCGTGTCACCCCCCGGCGCTTACAGAAGTTCGCGACAAAATGGCAACCGCGACTATCACACCTGAAACGGCCTTATACAGCTGTACTCGTTGGAGGTGATGCCGGAAAGCTCGTTCTAACCCGGGAAACGGGCTGTCGACTGGGGCAACGGGTCAACGACCTGTCACTGGCTTCCGGCGGTTCGGTGCTGGTTACCACCAGTGCTCGCACGCCGCCGGCGGCTTTCAACGAACTACTGCGTCAACTGACAGTGCCGGCGCACATTTACCGGTGGAGCGATGGCGCCGACGACAACCCTTTCTATGCTTATCTTGCCCTGGCCGACCAGTTGGTAGTCACCGCCGAAAGCACCTCCATGCTGGCCGAGGCAAGCGCGACCGGAAAACCGTTATTGATGTTTGATTTCAGTGATGGTCAGCGCAACAGGCCTTCTGCCTGGAAAGGCCTGGGCACATGGATTGCGAAGCGTTTCAAGGCACCGCGCTTGCAGCGGAATATAGGTAACATACAGCAGCTGCTGATAAGCCGTGGCCGTGCATCCTGGCTTGGCGAGCCACCGCCCGCGGACAATCGGATCGAGGCACCAAAAACAATACCGTGTGACCTGCAGCGCGCCGCAGCACGGGTGAGACAGCTGTTCAACGGGTAAGATCTGTGTATAACCCCGCATCCGTGGCCATCCGCTTCACAATACCGCATCTACCTCAACGCTGACGGGTATCAATGTTTTCTCGACCAGATCACAGACTTCCCGGACAGCTCCATGGCCACCTGAACACCTCGTCTGATAAATTGCGTGATTAACCACATCTGGGTGCGCGTTCTCGACAACAATCGGCAAGCCGACACATCGAAGTACGGGAAGGTCGTTGATATCATTGCCCACAAAAGCGACCTCAGACATTGCAATACCCAATTCCCTGGCGAAGCCCTCCAGCACGGCAAGCTTATCCCCGACATCCTGTATGCAAGGGATCTTCAACTTGGCAGCCCGGGCCGTCACCACCGGATTGGCCTCTGTGGAGATAATGACAGTTTCAATCCCGAGACGCGCAAGCTTCTGCAAACCGATACCGTCACCACGAAAGCAGCGTACCGCCTCGCTACCATCCTGAAGCACATACACCATGTCATCGGTGAATACACCGTCAAAATCAAATGCAACGAGGCGAATACTGCGAATAATCTCTTTCATCATTGCCGCCCTGTAAAGCCTTCAGCACGCTTTCCTGGTAAACAAACGCCGCGCCTGCTCCTTGAGCTTGCGGGCAGCATCCAGGGCGACACGTTCTGTCAGGTTCTGCATATAGACTGAAGAATATTCAGGCTCAATAACAGGCTTGGAACTGAGCGCCCAGTCATCACAGTCGTAGCCCATGAGCTCCATATAGGGTAAATAGGCCGCTTTGAAGAGTTCGATATCTTCTTCTGTGAACCAATGCCGCCAGTCACCCGTTGCCTTTTTGCGCACCACCTTGCCCTTCCCGGTTGAATCCGGAACCTCTGTGTCATCCTGCACTTGGAAGCCGAGGTAGTTGTTTAGTGCAGCGAAGTTCTTGTTGACCATGTCTTCGTAAGTAAAAAGGAACCACTCGCTGCCCAGGCCAGCAGTGAAATCATGCATATGTTGATAACGAACCCGTTCTTCATCAACCACAGACCGTATAGTGCTGGGCCAGCCGTGATGGCCCGTATAACGGCAGATTTCATAGAACGGGACGGACAAGGGCTCCGCCTCCTTCTTTTTCACCAGTTCGAGATGCGCTTTAAATTGCTGCCTGTGACTCACGCAGCCCCGGTTCCATCGATACAGCATTCTACTGACCGCAACATCTCTCGGGTCCCGAGCAATCCAGACCTTGCGGTCGTAGTGCTCCTTTTTCAGGTGATCCCTGTATAAATCAAAACCCTTGCCCTTACGTTCTTCGTAGGTGTGCTTATAGACAGCATTGTCATAATCACCGATGTACTTTCCCGGCCTGCCGCCGGAAAACGCCTGACATCCGGGAAGACCCGCGGCCAGTTTGTACAGTAGTGCAGTGGTTCCCGATTTACCCAGGCCCAGTATCATTATTTTCATTTCAACCTCCGGCCATCAGGCGCTAATTCGAAATATCTGATCGTGAATCTGTTCGGCTTTAAGCTCCGTCGTGTCACCAAGCGTCTGCTGGAACAGCGATATCCGCTCACGCAACTCCTCAAGGGTAATTCCGGGATACCGGTGGCGATGAAATTCCGGCGGAGCATGGGAGCCCGGAAGATAGCGCCTTATCCATTTAATGAAATGCCGACCGTTCGCCAGCATCCAGCCGGCAAGGTGGGTCAACAACGCCGGTTTCGGTAATTTTGTTCTGCCCCCGGTAATTTCTTCCAGCACATCGACCATGCGCTCACATGCCAATGGCCCGTCCTGGGCCACGACATAGCGGTCAAAGAGTGCCTTGCGCTCATCACCATCAGCAGCAGCACCGAGCTGGCCGTCCAGGACCTGGCCCAGGGTATCGCTCAGTTCCGGGTAGCTGCAACATTGATAACTCAACTGATTCGGGAGGCGGTAAAATCCCTGATCGATGTCTTCATTGATGCTCGGACGATAACTGATAGCAGGTATACCCATACTGTACGCCTCAACGGCGGTGGTACAACCATTATGAATAAGTGCCTTCGCTGCCATCAGCCAGGGCACCACGTTACCCTCGTTGGTCACCTTGACCCGCTTACAGGCGGCCGCTATCCGGTGATAGACAGCCTGGTTTTCAGTCGGATGGGGCCGGACAACAATATTAAAATCTGGAAAGGCTTCGTCGAGCGCAGGAATCAGCTCTTTGAAATAATCGAATAGTGTCTGCTTGTGATCGCGCAGGGCTTCAGCAAACTCGGGGCTCATTCCTTTGGCTGCTTTGCCGAATATTTCTTTCTTCCCTTGCTTTGCCAACCGCCTGAACAGATTCTGGCTGGGATAGAATGCATTGACATGGTTAAAGTTGGTGTTGACCAGAATGAATTTTCCGTGTTCCCTGCGCAACGCGTCTGCATCATTCTTATAGAAAGAGCACATTTCGGCGCGCAGCAGGTCACCGCGCGGGTTACCTGTGATGTGTATCGGTTTTTCCTCGGGCATCTGCGGGTACTGACGCCACAGGCTCGCATTGTCCGCTCCCCATGCAAAAAGATGGGAAACGTATTTTAGCGACAATGGTGACAGACGCCGGGAAAAGTACATGTCAGCAGGCAGATGGACCAGTGCTTCTTCATCCCACGAGACTATTTTCTGGCCAAGCTTGTGCATGATCCTGAACATGTTCAGATTCATCACCGTAAAGCTTTTGCACAGGTACAGGCTCCTTGGAAGCGAAGCGATTCTGAAATCTATCTTGCGGTGCGAACCAATGATCGAGGAGAACCCTCTTCTCGCCGCGACACAGGCAAGCAACAACTTGGGATCAAGTTCACGTACCTGATTTTCCACCGGGATAATGAGTGGCACTTTTGCTGTTGTCATATCAGTCTGCGGTCTCTCAAGCCTCGATCCTGAACATCACGTCGGATACAGGCTCTATACTGAGATCCTTTTTATAACCGAGCAGCTCCTGGAATCGTGCAATCCGGTTACGCACGTCATCGAGCGGAAGCACCGGGTAACGATGCAACTGGTACTCGGGTTTGTTATGCGAGCCCGGAAGGTGTGATTTCACCTGCCTTGCCAGCTTGAGTCCTTTAGCCAGAACCCAGCGCTGCAAGCAGGTGGAAATAGATTGGCCTGCGGTCCCTGCCTGTATGTTTGACATTGTCTCCAGTACACTGACCATCCTCTCACAGGCCAGTGGACCATCCTGCGCCTCCAGGTACCGGTCTATAAGTGCCCGGCACTCGGCGTCTCCGGGAATCCCCAGTTTCCCGGAGAGTATCTTCTCAAGCGTTTGCTTCAATTCCTCAAAATCGAAACACTCGTGACTGAGCCCATTGGGCAGGCGGTAGAAGCCATTGTCATAATCTTCATTCACCGACGCCCGGTAACTGATAGCCGGAACATCCATGACGTACGCTTCGACAGCGGTGGTACAGCCATTGTGAATAAGTGCTTTTGCCGCCATCAGCCAGGGCACGACGTTGCCCTCGTTGGTGACTTTCACCCGGCGGCAGCGGGCCACGATATCCTGATAGACCTGTTTATTTTCCGTCGGATGCGGCCGCACCACGATGGTGTGCCGGGGAAAGGCCTGTTCAAGCGCCGGGATGAGATCTTTAAAATGAGCAAACACAGCGTGCTTGTGTTCCCACAAGCCTTTCGCGTACTCCCGGCTCATTCCTCTTGCCGCCCGACCAAAACGGGCTTTCTCACCCGTTTTCTTCACCGGCATAAATAAATTGATATCCGGTCCAAACGCATTCACGTGGTTGAAGTTGGTATTGACCAGGATGAAATCACCGTAAGTCCGGCGCAGTGTTTCGGCATCCTTTTCATAGTAGGCGCGAATTTCGGATCGCAGCATGTCGCTACGAGGATTCCCGACCGCGTGTATCGGCGTATCCTTCGGTGTGTGCGGATACTGCCGCCACAGTTCGACGTTGTCCTGGCCCCAGGCAAACAGATTCAACACATGCTTGATGGCCGATGCATCAAGACGGCGCGAGAAATAGGTTTTCGGCGGCAGATGCACCAGTGCCTCTTCATCCCAGGCAACGATTTTGTGACCGAAACGGCGGGCGATCCGAAAAAACAGAAGACTGCGAATCGTCATACTTTTGGAGAGGTATATCGCACTGGGAAATGAATCTATGTTGAATTCCATCTCACGGCGTGAACCGACAATCGACGAAAACCCATGCTGTGCAGCGACACAGGCAAGCAGCAGCTTCGGATCAAGCTCACGCACCTGGTTTTCCACAGGAATCAGCAGTAGTGAATTGGATGCACTCATGACACTAGCACGCCGCCTCCAGCAATCGACGCGGCTTGTCCTTCATAACTTGCAGGATACGCGCGGCAAGTTTTTCGCCACTCAAATTGTGGTAAGCAAGAACCTCCGGTGGTGTACCACAGGCAGGATGACCGTCAACGGAAAACTTAACCAACTGTCTGCTGCGCAGGGTGTCGGATGACATAAATGCATTCAGCAATAAATCTCCGAGCCCGCCGTAACGGGAATGATCATCCACAACGAACGCTGTATCGCAGGCGCCGAGCGCAGCTTCAAGCCAGTCAACATCGACCTGGCTGAGCCACGGCATGTTTATCACTTTCAAGGTGAACCCTTGCTTCTTTAACCGCTCAGCCGCCGTAAGTGCCTCGTTCAACATGACCGGCCCGTAACTGAAAAGAACAGCATCGGCTCCCTGGCTCAGAACATTGCCTCTGCCGAAGCTGAATTGATAATCTTCAGCAACAGGGATCAGCCTCGGCGATGGGCCGATCACCAGGCGTATCATGCAACTCTGTTGCGCCTCATTCACACACCATTCCAGGGCCTGCCTGGTTTCCACTTCGTTACCGGGTTCAAGGATGACACAATCCGGCAACGCGCCAAACAGGGAGATATCGCGCAGGCTTTGATGGGATTTCCCTGGTCCGGCGGGAATAAGTCCCGCGTAATGACACACGTAAATGATTTTTGTATTTTCCGTTGCGTTGTTATAGATCTGCTCGTTGGAGCGCGAGGCAAGGAATACCCCGAAGGAATTTACAATCGGCAGGTAACCCTGCAGCGCAAGACCACCGGCTGTGGACACCATGTCCTGTTCAGCAATCCCGTTTTCGATAAATCTGTCCGGATAGGCATGTTCAAACGGACGTAGACCACAGTCGGCAGACAGGTCCGCATCCATGACAACGATGTCTTCTCTGTCACGCCCCAGTTCGAGCAGCGCCTGGCCGTAAGCGGTCACTACCTTTTCCGCGGTGGCCTTGAGACTCCCCCTGTTTTTCTCACGGCGCTCGATGACTTCGGTATCCAGATGACCAAGACCGAATTTGTCGAACTGGTCATCTATGCGGGCGATAATTTCCGCGTAGCCGGCTTCAAAAGACTCATCGTCCGGTGCACCGGAGTGCCAGGGATACAGCCCTTTACCGGCTTTCAGGGCAGCCGGCCCCTCCATGAACGAAACACCCTTGCCCTTGATGGTGTCGGCAATCAAAACTTTCGGCTTGTCCTCTATCTGTCGGAATTCGCCGAATACGCGTTCCAGCTCGGCAAAATTGTGACCGTCACAACGCGCCGCATGCCAGCCAAATGTCTCGAACTTCTTCTCCAGATCCCCCAAGTCAATGATCTCCTCCACCGGCTTGTCGGATTGAATTTTGTTCATATCAACAATTGCGGTGATATTGTTTACAGCTTGGTGGGCCGTGGTCTGCAGCGACTCCCAGATCTGCCCCTCCTGCAGTTCACCATCACCGGTCATCACAAACACCTGCCCGGCCACAGCTTTCAGCTTTTTGGCCAGCGCCATGCCCTTGGCCTTGGAGATACCCATGCCCAGGGAACCCGAATTGGTTTCAATACCGGGAATATTGATATCCGGATGGCCGTCGGTACCGCCAAGCCGGCGCAGACTGATAAACTGGTTTTTTGAAATGACGCCCAGCGAATAGAGGACGGCATAGTAGGCGGGGGCATCATGCCCCTTGGAGGAAAAATAGATATCGCGGTCCGGGTGATCAAACCCCAGGTCAACGGTATTCATGCCGGCGTGGTAGAGATAGGTGACGATATCCAGCGAGCTGAAGCTGGAACCCAGGTGCCCTGAACCCGCTCGCTTGACGCTAGCCAGGGTATTGGCGCAACACATATCAGCCAGAATGCGGAATTTGTCATGCGCATTCATCCCGGTTTCGCGTACCCGCTTGAATTCGTTTGCAGTGATGAGCTTGATCTCTAACATTGTTCCGATTGCCCCTTTAACAGATATGGGAAGTGGGTAACTGACGGCAGTTGAGCCTGACTGTTGTTGACAAGATATTCAGCGAGGCTCCAGTCGTACTCGCTGTTTACATCAAAGCCCTCGTAACCCTCGGTAAGAAAGGGCATCAGCACATTGCCGGCAATCGTGCCTTGTTCGGAGACAAAGCGGGTCCAGGCGATCTCCAGACTGGCGTTCTGTGCATACACCAGGGGCAACGACTGATACTGGCTGCTGTGCCATGGCTGCGCTGATGAATGCAACGGCATCAGAGGCACCATGCGTTTGCCTTGGACCACCCACATTTTGCCGGGGTGCTGCTGGCATTTTTCGACGGCCCGCAACGAGTCGACACCGGCCTCCGCCAGGAAGGCCTGCCATGCTCGCCGGATGGTCTGCGACAGTCGGAAGGGACTGGTCGGCCGCAGGATACTGAAACACTCGTACTCACGGCCTTCATCCCTGAGCCTGTCCAGGGTATAGGCCAGCCACTCGATATCCGGGGAAACATCGCCCGCCAGTTGCTGCGGACGCAGGAAAGGAACGTCTGCGCCATAGTGCCTGGCAATGTCTGCGTAGTGTTCGGAATCCGTGGATACGATCACGTCGGAAAATATCCCGCTCTGCACGGCGGCTGAAATTGTGTAAGCCATCAGGGGATGCCCCGACAGGCGACGGATATTTTTATCCGCCACCCGCTTTGAACCCGCTCTTGCCGGAATCAGTGCAACCACGCTGTGAGCACGTCCCGTCATGTCAGAGCAAACCCGGGTCAATATTGATGTAGATGTCTTTCAGTTCCGAGTAGACATCGAGCGCCTCCGTACCCGGCTCGCGCGATCCGTTCCCCGATTGTTTCAGGCCACCGAACGGCATGTGAGGTTCACTGCCATGCGTCCCGCCATTGACCACGGCCACCCCGGCCTGGATTTTCTGTGTGAACTCGGTGGCACGGTGAATGCTGCGGGTGTGAATGGCAGCTGTCAGGCCATAGGGCGAGTCATTCGCCATGCGTAATGCTTGTGCGAAATCCCTGACCCGGTAAAGACAGCTTATCGGACCAAACAGTTCAGTGACGGAGATTTCATCATGGGGATGGGCATTCTCGATGATGGTCGGCGCCATGTAGAAACCCCTGGCATGCGCCGCGTCACCCAATCTGTGTCCTCCGATCGTTATCGATGCACCCGCCTGCTTTGCCTCTTCAACGGCGGCAAGCATGTTGTTGAGCTGTTTCCCGTTAATGACCGGCCCCAGATCATCACTGTCATCGGGACCAACCTTGAGCAAACGTGTACGTTCAACAAGACTGTCGCGGAAGCGATCATAAACGGCATCAAAAACGATAATGCGGCTCGCCGCCGCACAGCGCTGCCCGGCATTGCTGAAAGCGGCAAGCAGCGTCCAGTTAACGGCGTTTTCCAGGTCGGCATCATCGCAGACAAGCAGTGCATTCTTGCCCCCCAGTTCAAGGGAGACCTTCGCCAGCCGCTCGCCGGCAGTCGCTGCAATCAGGCGTCCCACGGCGGTGGAGCCGGTAAAACTGACAACGTCCACGCCGGCGTTGGCAACCAGCGGTGCACCGGCTTCCTCCCCCTGCCCCTGGATAATATTGAGTACACCGGCAGGAAGACCGGTTTCATGTGCAATCCTGCCGAACAACCAGGCAGTAGCCGGTGTATCCTCGGCGGCTTTAAGAACGACAGCGTTGCCACAGATCAGCGCCGGAAAAACCTTCCAGGCCACGTTTGCAATCGGCGTGTTGGCAGCAATAATCAGTCCGGCCACCCCCATCGGCTGGCGAACGATGGTGGCATATTTGTTGGGTGTCGCGCTGGTGGTGGTCCGGCCGTAAAAACGGCGCCCCTCACCGGCCATGAATTCCCCCTGTGCGATGGCAGCGCCGGTTTCACCCATCGCGGCACGCAAAGACATCCCGGTTTCCAGCGCAACGACTGTTGCCATGTCATCCTGGTAGCTGCGCATCAGTTGGGCGATGTCGTGCAGTATCTCACCGCGTTGCACCGGGGTTAGTCCGGCCCAATCCGGCTGCGCACCCGCCGCAACCTGGATCGCCCGCTCAACATCATCGGCCTCGGATCGGGAAACCCGGTACAGCTGTCTGCCGCTGTGCGGCGACAGCTTATCGAAGACCTCGCCGGACAGTGCTTCGGCTTGCTCTCCGTTAATCCAGTTGGGAACAGTCCCGGGTATGTAATCTGCAATCATCTAGATGACTCGGTCTGTGGCTACCATGCGGTGAAACCACCGTCCACGACCAGTTCGGTCCCGGTGACATAAGACGAGGCACGGGAGGCCAGAAACAACAGCGGTCCGCACAGGTCATCGCTGACCGCCATTCTCCCCATGGGTACACGATGACAGAACTTGTCCCTGAATTGCTCATCCTGCCCGCCCAGAACCCCACCCGGTGACAGGGCATTGACCCGCACACCACGGGGCGCCCAGTGCGTCGCCAGGTAGCGGGTCAGGTTGACCACGGCAGCCTTGGATGCACCGTAAGCCGGTGGTTTGAGAAAAGGTGTATCACTCTGGATGTGGTCATAAAAACGCACATCGGGAGAAACACCGGCATACAGAGAGCCGATATTGATGATGGATCCGCGGCCTGCGCGCAACATGCATTTACCGAAAACCTGGCTGGTCAGAAAAAGCCCCAGCGTATTCACCTCCAGTATCTCTCGGTTTTCCTCCAGCGGGATATCTTCCAGGTGATAGCTGATTCCCGCATTGGCCGGGGGGCGGTCGATGCCGGCGTTATTCACCAGGATCGAGGGGACTCCAAAGGACTCCACGCACTGCTCGCACATCGCTTCCAGCGCAGGGCGATCCCTGACATCTGTACGCCGCAACATGAGCCGACTCTCATCGAAACGGTCCAGTAACCGCTGAAATTCCTCTGCAACACCAGCGCCCGGCAAATCCAGTGCAAAAACCGAGGCGCCGGCTTCAAGCAAAGCCTCAATCCAGATGGACCCGAGTTTACCCAACGCACCGGTGACAACAGAAATTTCCGACTCCAGGCTGAAGAGCTTGTTCAAGAGACGGCCAGTTGCTGCCAACTCTCGGCACCGTTTAACGCCTCAATGGAGATGTCGTCATCTTCCGCCAGTGTCTGGCAGGTGACCCGGCCAATGACTTTATCGATATCGTAAGGTTGCAGACCATCGCCCGGCGACTTGATGGCCAGGTCTTCCCGCCGGATGGCATGACCTGCCGGCAGGTCGCGCGCAGCTACCAGCTTCTTGCCCATCTTGATGATAGGTTGCACTTCGCTGTCGTAGGTGCGTTTGACGCCATCGCCTATCGCGACATTTAAACGGCTCAAATCGCGAACCAGCTTGCGGAAACCGCCCGGCTCCAGGGAAAAGGCGTGGTCCGTGCCCTTCCAGGTATGGTTGAAGGTGAAATGTTTTTCGACAATCCTGGCGCCCAGCATGAAGGCCGCTATCGCCATGGCGATACCGTTGTCGTGGGAAGACAGGCCGACAGTGGCGTTGGGAAAGCGTTCGCGGAACGTCGTGATAACACGAAGATTCAATTCGTCGAATTCTGCCGGATAGCCTGCTGTACACTGAAGAATACCGAGCTGCTGGTTGATCGGCATAATGGCATCGTAGGCCCTGTTGACATCATCCATGGCACCCCCGCCGGTACTGATAACCATGGGTTTACCATAGGCAGCAATATGGGTGAGCAGGGGTATGTTTTTCAGGTCCCCCGAGGCCACTTTGAAAGCCGGCACATCCAGTTTTGCCAGGAAGTCGGCACTGGGTAGATCAAAAGCCGTGGCCACCACCGTAACTCCGATTTCCTTGCTGTAATCCATCAACTCCCTGTATTCATGCCAACCGAACTCCAGAAACTCCCGGTGCTCCCCATAGGTCTTGCCGAAGCTGTTCTGATGATCGTAGGGCTTGTTGTAGCCGGCCTTCGTATACAGACTCTGGTTGTCCCGCTTTTGCAGCTTTACTGCATCCGCACCGCATTCCTTAGCGACGCGAAACATCTCCATAGCGGTTTCCAACCTGCCCTGATGGTTATTTCCGATTTCAGCGATAACATAGCAGCCGCCATCGTCCTGAATGTCTTTGCCATCTATTGAGAGTTTCCGCATGTGTTTCTTTCCCCTTCTCTATTACAGTTGACCGGAATTAAGGCCCATTGCCGGTATTCTTCCGGCACGTTGAGCTCGATACAGTTGGAGTGGATGATCGGCCGAATCGGATGAGCGGCCGGTATTGCAGTCCTGTAAGGGCGTTAGCATACTTTGTAGAGGCTTCTCTTTAAGCAAACAACGTCATCGTTGGCGCCGGAGTATACTGTTCTCAATATCCACTATTGAATCGTCCCCCCGTGTCGAGGGACATGGTCCAACAACTCATCGTATGCTGCGCCGCATAACGCTCCACGATGAGAGACTAATACTTGGGCCGCATTCTTTTCCGTAAACTGTCACCGCGTTCACGCCGGCTCCACAAGTTCGGTATGCATGTAGAGGGAATGTTTCTCTATCTGTTCTGGCTAGTGGTGCGTCCCATGTCTCCGCAACATGCATCGGCCAGCGGGCGAATGCTGGTCCGCCGGCTGGGACCGAAAACGCATAAACATCGTCAGATGAAGCGCAACCTGGCGCTGGCTTTCCCCGAGCTGGACAAGCAACAATGTGAATCCCTGGCCCGTGATATCTGGGGCAACTTCGGAGCTGTGATGGCCGAGTATCCGCACCTGAATACACTCACGGCCAGCGGTTCGCCGCCGTTTATCAACCTGGTCATGGACAAAGACACGCGAGCAATACTCGAAGAAAAACGACCCGCCATCTACGTCAGCGCACATATCGGCAACTGGGAACTTGTCGCATCGACCATCGCAAAGTCCGGCATACCGCTCAGTGTGATTTACGGCCCACAGAACAACCCGGTACTGGAACGCATGATCCAGGAACAGCGCAGGTCACTGGGTTGCCGGCTTATTACCAAGAAAAACGGTATCCGCCAACTGGTACGCGAAATCCGTTCCGGGCGATCGGTCGGCCTGCTGCCTGACCAGCGGGTGGACAGCGGCGAACCGGTACCCTTTTTCGGCTGTGATGCACCGACAACCACCAGTCCCGCCTGGCTGGCGCTGAAGCTCAACTGCCCGTTGATACCGGTACAGATAGAGCGGACCGGCAACGCCCGTTTTCGTGCTGTCTTCCATCGGCCCATCCTCACCGGTGGCAAGTCGGATGAGCATACTGATCCTTTGCAGGTCACCGAAGATCTTAATCACTTGTTCGAGAGCTGGATTCGCAAGCGGCCCGATCAGTGGCTATGCATGAAACGGCGCTGGCTGACGGATGCCTACAACATGGGCCTTGGACACAACACACCGTGCGCCTGATGCTCACCTTCTTCCGCGCCTATCCGTGGCAGACGCTGATCATGCTGCTGGCTTTGCTGTTCGCCGGATTTGCCCAGGGCATCGGTCTGTCGGCACTATTACCGTTGCTCAATATCGCTGTTCGCAACGACACCGCCAACACGGACGAAATTCCCGCCCAACAAAACGAATATGAGCGCCTGCTGAATGAGCTTCTCAATGGTGTCGGTATCGATCCAGGTATCGGCACCATGCTTGCCATTATCGTCATTGCAGGCACGTTGAAAAACCTTTTGCTGCTGGTCGCCGAAAAACAGGTGGGCTACACGGCCGCACATGTGGCCACCGACCTGAGACTTAAAATGCTGCGCGCTATCCTGAGCAGCCGCTGGGAGTATTTCATCAGTCAGCCGATTGGCAGAATCGCCAACTCACTGGCCACCGAAGTCCAGCGTTCGTCACAAGCCTTCGTCAATGGCTCACTCATGATAACCTTTGCCACTCAAACGCTGATCTACGGCTCGGTGGCCGTCGCCCTCTCCTGGAAAGCCACGCTTGTCTGCCTCATCACTGGTTTGTTGATTGTCGCAACCGCCAACTCTCTGGTACGCATGTCCCGGAGGGCCGGAAGAAAACAAACCAGTCTGCTGACTTCACTGGCGGCACGCCTGACTGACACATTGCAATCGGTCAAGCCGTTGAAGGCCATGGCCCGTGAAAACAGGGTCAATGCCGTACTGGCCGCGGAAACGTCCCGACTTAACAGGGCACTGCAACGACAGGTCCTGAGCACAGCTGTGCTCGCTGCAGTCCAGGAAGAATTGCTGACCATCGCGATCGCTGCGGGCATGTTTGTCGCACTGGTTCAGTTTGAAATGCCGTTTACGACGGTGCTGGTGCTGGTCGTGGTGCTGGGCCGGATGCTGCGGCAGTTCAGCAAGGTGCAGAGGGAATACCAGAAACTGGTGATCGGCGAAAGCGCTTTCTGGTCACTCCAAAGCACCATTGACCAGGCCCTTGCAACAAGGGAAAAGCCTGGCGCCGGGAAGACTCCGTCGTTAAAGGACGGAATACGACTCGATGCCATTCATTTTACCTATGCCGAACACAGGGTCCTTGACGGACTGACACTGGAAATTCCGGCCGGATCGCTCACCACCCTGGTCGGCCCGTCCGGAGCCGGTAAAACCACCCTCATCGATCTGATCACCGGCCTGCTGCAACCTCGCTCCGGAACCATCCTCATCGATGACACACCCGTGTCGGAACTGGATATAAAAGCCTGGCGACAAATGATCGGTTACGTGCCGCAGGAAACCCAACTGCTCCACGATACCGTACTGCACAATGTCACCCTGGATGATCCCGGGCTGTGCGACGCGGA